>JACLAC010004929.1_pt1 | contig 17658 bp, 15 predicted proteins | sample 8027881 | NCBI WGS metagenome assembly JACLAC01 (sample SAMN15725517, study PRJNA655200) | protist metagenome | isolation source: fluorescence activated cell sorting (FACS) single amplified genomes of... | place: Spain: Blaines Bay Microbial Observatory, Mediterranean Sea | collected 2016-01-19
TCAACCGGCGGCTGGAATGTGCAGATTAAATCATACTTACGTTCCGTGGATATTATTTATTCACATTGTCGCCGGCGAATTTTTCTTGTCGACAGTAAAAAGCAATGTGTGTACTTCGTACGAAGTAGTATTCTTTAAGTTCATACGACAGTGTAGCTGGTCGCCTTAGTAGCCAAAAAAATCATCTTACATCATACAGTTTTAAGTTAATAGTTATTGTTTCAGTGTTGCTTTTTACATAAGGTACACTTGTAATACACATATTCTTATATACACGCACACAACTCCTCCTTACTTCCTTTGACATTAAAATCACTCATCAAGACAACATAACGCTGCTGCCCCTCGTTGTATCCAGTATGCCTCGTCTTTATCGGTTGGCAAATCTATAGCAGTGACAAAATTTGTTGAAATGCCTGTTGTGCTAAGCTGACCTTGTCGAGTCGAAATTTTATAAACAGGACACTTGTACGTTTTACACGTGTAATGGACATTGTCAGTAGGTAAAAAATGAATAACAGGCAATAGCGAAAACATCTCCCCTTTTCGGCAATCCTGCAACATTTGCTTCTCTTTGTCCCATGCAAGTCCTTCCATCCATAAACCACTTACATAGACACCATCATGTTTCACAATTGACTTGTCTTCATCATTAGCAACACTAACAACATTGCTTTCTCCACCCTTATCGGTGGAACCTGTCTTCTCATCTGAAGGCCATTTCTGCTACGACCGAACTTTCCCAGATTTTGGAAATTGGGCGGCAATTGAGGCTTGATGGCAAACCCTGGCTTTCGAGTAATTACTGCCACATCGTTGTCCGGCAAATAGTTCCAGGGGCGAGCCCTATTCGACGCTAGTTTGACGGCCTTTGCAGGTCGAACCGGTATTTCACCGCTTCTAGTGACCTGGCTTTTGTTCCACGATTCCTTCCTCAATCGCTTGGAAAGAACGCGAGAAGGCAACTTGGGCAAATCTTCTGGGCGAGGTGAAATTTGTTTCTCCTCCTCATCCTTCTCCGACAACACGTCAGAGGACTTTCTTGACATATTCCCGGAGGAAGCATACCTTTCTGCGATGGGGTTGTTGAACATGGTTCTTGCTGATCTTAGGGCGATCAAGCGGGGCACGGGGTCAATCGTTCAGTATCCCCAGTTGGAGACTGGAGTTGCAAGCAGCAATCTGGAGATGTGTTCGACACCACAGCAGAAAAAGCTGGTAGCACTGCGCTACCATGCTGTGCCATTGCAAAAAACGTTTGACCAGTTGTCGCCATGCATGCATGCGTATCAAATAATGAATTGTCGTGTAACCTCTCCTTGCTCGGGCATGTGATGGTAATCCCCTGCTAGTCCACTCGGCGAAAAATAACGACAATTGCATCGGGATGGCAGGGACATAGTACCATATTCATACTGTGAAAGTACGGTGATCGACATTTGAATGCCTATAAAATCAAGGACAGCTTCCACTTTCCACCACTAGCCTAGCATAGCACTATCGAATCTGTCGCTTTTACTTGAGATTAAGCTACGAATGTAGATTGCCTATCAAACCCATTGTTGCATGGGCATACTTGATAGTATCTAAGAGGATTGCCTAGCAAATCTTGGTCGGACGATAAGTCCACAACTGGCTTTATATTCTTCGATCGTAGCAGAGGAGGAGGAGATAAAATATTTTATTATAATATCGGTTACGTTGAGAGAGTTGGAGCACATGGGCGGGACGACTCCCACACCGGCTCCTTCCTTGGGGCTTAGCATTGCACCTTCGTTGCTGGCGTAATAGGAGGGTATTCAACGTGCGCTAGACGATGACGGAATCTACCAAACGCGCGGCTTCTAAATACAAAATGAACCAATACCACGACGTCGTCCATAAGCATGCACTCGAGGAGAAACTAAATGCTTTGCCGGCCAACTCCTCGGTTCACAGCGCTCATTCGTTGGGATCAATGTCCATGGAGACCACGACATCCCACAAAGTACATCACATTGACCTTAGTATGAAGCTTCCAAAGACGTTCTCACAAGAAGATACGAGGCGGAACGAAAATGAGGTGCATGAAAGTATGGATGAAGTAACCTTGGATGGCAACCAAAGTTCATTGGACTTTGCTTATGTAACATCATCGTTTCAAAAGGAAAATTTGCTACAAACCAACAGTGGAGATAAGGATGACAGCAAAACTAACAATAATGGCATTTTCCCTCTGTCTTCCATGTCAAAAACTTCACTAGAAAGTACATCTACAGTTGTACAACCGCTACCAATAGAATTGATGTCTTCAAGTGGTTTAGATGAGAACGAGGGGTTTGCTAAACAGATCGGCCAAACAGAGGGTGTTTTGGAAAGAGCATATCGCGCCATACGAAAAAGAGATTTAAACGCCCTTGAGTCTAGAACTGCTGTAGATTTAAAAATAAATGGACAAGATTCGAAAAGGCGAAGTAAGAGAAAAGATTTGTCGTTGTTTGAAGAAAAATTTCGCGGCAGCCCGTTGCGCCATGTCAAAAGAGAATACTGTTAGCTGCCGCTGCTTCCGCCGAAAGATTCGACAAAGCGGCTAGACGCTTAGAAGACAGCATGGGGGAGTACGGCATGGATGATGAGTTGGCCACAGAGTCGGCTAGAGCCGTCAAGCGCGCAGCTACCATGGCTGGGAAAGCCATACATTCCGCCACCACTGCGATACACATCGCCGCGAAGCTGCAGAATGATCCTGACGTGGGGCAAATGTTCGAGACGTGAGAGTGATCGGGAGTAACGCTTACTACTCCGTACTCTAGAAGAATTAATAGAGGCAATCTTTTTTGTGCTGCTTTCAGCTTTTCTTTTTTCCTTTATCAGTAGTTATATTAGCAGTACTTGTGGTGCTTCTTCTTCTATCTTACTAGTTTATTAATTTATTATTTATTATTATTGATTATATTTTTTTCATTTTTTCTTCTCCTTTATTATTATTATTATTATTATTATTTTCCTCCTCCAGCAAGAATCTCATCATCATAGCCAGCAGCGATCATTGGTGCGACACGTGCCACATTGGCGCAATGGAGGCCCCAGCCAACCTTGGACGGCATTACATACACTAATCGATCCCGAAAGCTACCGCATTCCTTAGCGAAAAAACGGAGCGAACGTTTCGCCTACTGTGGCTATTAGAATGTGGAAAAGTAACAACTGCATTTTGCTTACGCTTCTGGCTGTTTGCTTCGCCTTCTCAGGCGTCGCAGAAGCTGCCAAGTCAGTATCTGCTTCGGTGACTACACCATGGTTGACAATTCCGCAGTCGTACGTTATGGAAGCTGCCGAAATTTTGTCCGACAAGGAACAGCAAGGTGGTGACCCGGCGTATTTTTGGCGTTTTTTGGACGTCTACAAAAGACCAGTTGGTGATGGAGGTAGTGAGCCATCCAAAAAAACATATTTCGATGCCGCTATGGACGCTGTCCATAAAGTGCTTAACGCGAACACCGTTGCATCCACCGTTTTTCAACTAGTTTTGGATGCTAGAGGTGGTTCCCCAAGCGTTGAGCTTCACAGCTCGATTGCAAAGTCGCACCTAAAATGGAACTCGAATGAAAGAAGTATAAGCGTATGCAACAACAAGAAAGGATCCTCCCCTGCCATGGCAGTTGCTGTCGTCGAGTCAAAAGGCTACGCGTGTGACGTCGATACCCTTGATCAACTGCTAGCAAAAGAGGAAGTCGTAGCAGATATGGAAGAGGTTGTGCTCTACGATTTTGATCATAAATACAGAGTCAGCCCCAGCAGTGACCCTGTGCATGATAAATCGCCTTTGAAAGTCTTGCTTTACGGCATCATTGGAGAGGAGGGGTTTGATGTATTGCACAATAAACTTTCCACGTATGCTACGACGGGACGTATCGAATATGTAGTCCGACATGCACCATTTCTTTCTTCCATCGCAAAGACAGTTGAGACCCCTAAAACACATTTAAAAGGATACGGTGTTAGTTTGGATTTGAAAAGTATGGAATACAAAGCATTGGACGATCGGGATATCAGTGAGGAAGATGCCGATAGCGAGGAGGCAAAAGAGGAGGAGGAAGAAGAAGATTTGGAAGATGACATTGGCGGATTCCTCTTTTCAAGGCTCATATCTCGCCGTCCTGAGATGGAAAAAGAATTAAAAGCATTCCAGAAACACCTTCACGTACAAGCCGCCAGTGATGAAAGTTCCAGTGATATCAAAGTATGGGATATGAAAGATTTAGGCCTTCAAGCGACGACTAAAATAGCTACAGCAAAGGATAAGCTGCTAAAGCTACAATCACTATCTCAAAACTTTCCTCTTCATGCGAAGTCTTTAACTCGTGTGCGTGTGAAGAAGTCGGTTAGGAAAGCAATTTCAAAGCTGCACAAGTACGTTAACCCCGGTGAAAGTAAAATGACTTTAAATGGTCGTGATATCGATCCTATGTCGAGCGATTTTGCATACTTAAACTTTCTTCAAAGCATACAAGAAGAAGGAAGGTTTGCAGAGCAATTTAAATCTTTAGGATTTACAGCTTCAAATGTAGAGAAGTACACTGCGCGTCTCAGCTTGAAATCCTCCAACGATAACGTTGAGTTGTTAGGCCAACGAATTGATGTGCGAACGGGGGCGAAAGGTGCTGTCTACTTTATGAACAATATTGAAAAAGACAGAAAGTACAAGCAATGGCCCAAACAACTGCAACAACTTCTACAACATGCATGGCATATTATTCCAATTCGAAGAAATTTATATACCAGTGTGTTCGTTGTTGACCCATTAACGAAGGTTGGTCTTGATTCTATTGCAATGCTTTACGAATTCATCGATGGTAATGTTCCACTTCGTATCGGACTTGTAATGGTGGACAGTAAGTCCAACACAGGAAATGCTGTTAACGTGGGAATAGTGTTAAAACTTCTAGCGTTGGCTAAGAAAGAGCACAAGCAACCTGCTGCAAATGCATTCTTGAAAGTATTGTCTCAGTATGCTAATAAAATTCCGTTAACCAAGGAAGATTTAGTTACTGCGTATGCCACTGGGGTGGCGCAAGGAACTGGGAGCTGGTCAACGTCTAGTTTCCAAGATGAAGCAGAAAAGTGTTTGAATTCTGACAGATTTGACTCCTTGGGTGGCAAAGTTTTAAAATTTTTCCAGTCAAAAGGATTGAAGTTGAACTCGTACTTGTTAAATGGCAAAATCTTTAATAGTATAGACACAGTTCGAGAAGAATTAATGCAACATTTATTTATGGAGCAACAGCGACTGCAGCGATTAGTATCTGTTGGAAAAATTTCTGATAGGAAGAATGTGTATGCCTACTTGACTGGTTCAAGTAAATCCAGCAGTAGGAGGAATTCTCCGTGGACGTATCCAAGATTTCACGAGGGGGTAATGCAAGATTCGAATGACATGGAATTTGTTTCCATGTCTAGCACATCCAAGACTTCTGCACAAATTCCTTACCTTTACAATACAAAAAAGGGTGAAGATAGTGATAAGGAAGAAAATGTATTTCTACTCACATATTTTGCTGTGGTCGACCTAAGCAGCGAAACGGGCTTGAAAGCGTTGTTGTCTGCCTGCGAATATTTAGCAGGGTCAGATAACACAAAGTCAAGATTTGCTGTGTTTGATTCCTCTAATTCTGCTGGTGCCACACGGGAATACCTAGGATATATTTTGAAACTTTTTGAAACTTCAAAAGTAGAGAGTAAAAATGTCCTAGAAGCCATTGTAGCTTTCTTGAAGGAAATATTAGATGGTAAAAGTGTTGCAGATGCCAAGAAAGTTGTCAAGCAGAAATTGGTAAGTCTTGGGGTGCAAGTTGATGCTGATGACATCACTTCGGTTGCCTCAATGATTAATGAAATTGAGTTTTTGAAGTCGAATAACATCTTGAAAAATATCAATCATGGTGATAATCTTATCATCGTTAATGGACGTGTCATACGCGATGTTTCAAATGCTGACGAAAGTTTATTCGAACTCATTGAAGGGTACGAACGTACTCGTATTCTGGATAATTCAAAACTTGGGCTAATGAAAATCAACAAATACGACAGTGATACAATGATGGTTGCTACATCCATTGCAAATCAGTATATGAAGCATTCTCGATCATCATTCAACTTTTTAAGTATAAAGAATTCGAGAAAAAAGTTCAAGAAAAATTCAATTATATGTAACCCAGACTCAACAAATCGCTTACATGTGGTGGCTTTAATCGACCCACTAAGCGAGGCTGCACAGCGCTTTGCTCCCATTTTGATCCTAATGCGAGATACCATAAAGGCAAAAATAACTATAGTCCTGAATCCCAAGACAGATATCAGCGAGTTTCCGATAAAGAATTTTTACCGATACGTTGGTGGTAACGTTGACGCGAGAATGGCAACCTTTCGTCATATGCCCACTCAGCATATTCTGACCATGAAAGTCTTTACGCCTGAGCATTGGGTGGTGATGAAGACGAAAGCAGTTGACGATTTGGACAATATTCGATTAGATGATCAAACAATGGGTTCACGAACATCTGTTTCAGCAGAGTACAGCTTAACCAGTATTTTAGTAACTGGAACATGCGAAGATTTAACTCATATGCAACCACCAAATGGGCTGCAGCTTGTGTTGGACAGTGAGATTTCGAAGCAACGATACGCAGATACCCTGGTTATGCAAAATTTGGGATACTTCCAGCTCCGCGCACGGCCTGGTATGTACAATTTGCGATTAGCTCGTGGCAGAGCTTCAAAACTGTATTCGATAGCACCAGGTGATGTGGCGTCTTCGTCGCTATCAAAAATTGAGGATGGAACAGGTTTGAGTGAAATTAAGGTCACCATACGCTCTTTCAGTGGTAGCAATGTCAGACTACGAGTACGTAAACAAAAGGGTATGGAACGGCGGCGATTGCTGGCTAAGATTCCTACTGGTGGAGAACAGGCACAGGGAGATCAATCAACAGAAGACGGAGATGAAGATGAGGAAGATGAATATTATGATGAAGCAGAAAGAAATAATGGATTATGGGGTAAAATTACCACTATTTTTGGCAATAAGAAGGGGGGTAAAAGCAGCAACAATAAAGCTGCAACTGCTGATGGCGAGAATGCCCTTGACACCATTCACGTATTTTCGTTGGCATCGGGTCATCTATACGAACGCCTGTTGCGCATTATGATGTTAAGTGTACGAAAGCGCACATCAGGTCCAATAAAGTTTTGGCTGGTCGAAAATTTTTTGTCGCCGCAATTCAAGGAATCGATACAATTTATGGCGAGTGAAATGGGCTTTGATGTAGGCCTAGTCACTTACAAATGGCCAAATTGGTTGCGCAGACAAACGGAGAAACAGCGTATTATTTGGGGATATAAAATTCTGTTCTTGGATGTTTTATTTCCACTAAACGTGCCAAAAATCATAACTGTAGATGCTGACCAAGTAGTAAGGGCAGATTTACGTGAATTATGGGAAATGGACCTAGAAGGTGCACCCTATGGCTACACCCCTTTCTGCACTAGCAGAAAAGAGACATTGGGATTTCAGTTTTGGCGAGAAGGATATTGGAAAAATCATTTGCAAGGAAAGCCTTACCATATCAGCGCATTATATGTGGTGGATTTAATTAGGTTTCGACGCATGGCTGCAGGGGATAAATTGCGTGCTATTTATGATAATTTAAGTCGGGATCCAAACTCCTTGGCCAACCTGGATCAGGATTTACCTAATTATGCTCAAAATCAAATTCCAATATTTAGTCTGCCACAAGAGTGGTTGTGGTGTCAAAGTTGGTGTTCTGACAGTACACTGGAGACGGCAAAAACCATCGACCTCTGCAACCATCCGAAAACAAAAGAGGCGAAATTAGACATGGCGAGACGGATTATATCAGGCAAACACTTCAAGGAAAGTTGGGTCGAACTAGATGAAGAAGTCGCAAGTGTGCTTTCTCTCGCAAAAAGTGAAAGTGAAAGGACGTGCAAGGACGGTGACATCAATTGTGGTGTTTAATTTTTTTCAACATTTTTTTATATAAAAGTGTATCTGTGCATGTATGCTTTATATATTCACGAAGTATTGTTCATGCTTTTTCGGTATTACGGATGTGTATGATTATTATGCCCAATATTTTATTCCCTACGAGCTCGGTATATTTCTGCAAGATCTGTTTCTTACAGCTTCGGCTGATTTTTTACTATATCGCTCAACCCTAACTTCAATCTGTCCACACCTTCGCTAAACTTGGCATGAGTAAGATTAGCGTAAGATACTCGAACGTACCCTGGATAACCACAAGCAGTCCCTGGGATAATAACAACGCCATACTTTTCGGCAATATACCTGACTACTTTTACATCGTCCTTGTAGGCGTCAGGTAGCTTTGCGAAAAAGTATATGGCGCCATCGCCGCCGTATACATTTTGTTCTCCCAGGGTTGAAATTAGACATTCTCTGACTAAATTTCTATTTTTAATCACATCCTCGTTGATCTTATTCGTCACCCATTCTTTTCCTGCTTCCAATGCACCTAATGCTACGTACTGGCTTATTATTGGTGGACAAATAGGGATGGTGTCCTGCGCCTTTAAAAGCTCAGAGCCCAAGGACCATTTGCCGCCTGCTTGAGAATCGACGAAAGCAATGTACCCACATCTCCATCCCATCATACCGTATGCTTTAGAAAAGGAAAAAATGTTCAATATATGCTCTCCTTCGATAGTCGAATGACCCTCATTGCCTTCACCGTAAACAAAATATTCGTACGTATTATCCAATACTAGCCAACAGCCATAGTTTTTACACAATTCGCTTATTTTTTTTAGCTCATTCAAGGGTGTCAGGACACCAGTGGGGTTACAAGGGTTTGTAATCACAACTACTTTCACTTTCTCGTTCGCTTTCAAAGTCTCTTCAATCCATTTGCTTGATGGTTGGAAAGTTTGCGGGTGCCTTTCCCCAAGCAATATGTTCTTAACTCCGGTCATTTGAAAGGCCATCATGTGATTGAAGTAATATGGAGGGAACAAGACAACGTCATCGTCGACATCGCATAGTGTCAACACAACATTCGTGAAAGCTTGGTTTGCGCCAGTGGTCACCATAATATCCGAATGTGTCAACTTGTTTTCTGTGCGTACCTTTTCTCTCAGCCTATCCCTTAGCTCAGTAATGCCGCCATCTGCTCCGTACATACTGCTTTCGCTAGTGTACACAGCAGCTGCAGCTCGCTTTAAAGCCTTTTCTGGGGGCTTCCAATACACAATACCCTGCGCCAACGAAATTGTATCTTTTGAGTCAAACTCCTCCATCATCTTCTGCATTCCAACAATACACGGTGCGTCTGTTCTCCTGATGCGTCTTGAAGCCATTCTAGGCAGAATTGCTCTGCCAGCAATTTGTGCCATCCTTTTGCGGGGTAATGGCGAAAGCGTGCCTTTCTGCAGTTGTAGCAAGAATACTCTTGGCGCCGAAGACTAGTAATTCGTGCAGATCGACGGAAGTAGTATAAGCGAAATTGAAAAAAATAAAAAATAAAAAAAAACAACAACAGTGTCGTCGTCGAAGAATGATGAATAATATGGACATCATTATTAATTACAATGGAAAAAGGAACGAGGAGGAAGAGAAGTGGAGCGGCCAGGAGGAGATTGGCTGATACTACAATACGAGGATCTGAGCAGTAGTACAGTAGCTAGCTAGCTAGCATAAGCATAGTAATAAAACAAATAATTGTTGTTTATTGCGATAGCGCAGCTAGATAGAAAGAGTACTAAAAATTTTTTGTTGTTGGCATTTTACACTGCTTAGAGTACTGTAGCAAAACAAAAAAAAAAATGAACACTCCTCTGCCATGGCGGATGATGGGGACTTTGTATGGTATGAAGCAAGGAGAGGTGATGATATAATGATAAAATATCAGATGTTATAATATGTGATGATAAGAAAAATACAAAGGCGTAATATTTTTTAATTTTGCTATTATGTTTTACATTTACAGAAAATGTGCGTGGCCCAAATCGATGGATAATGCATGGAGTAAACCGTAATACAGAGTTTTGTACTGGAACGCGTAAGAAACGTATTTCAGAAATACGCGATTGATTTACCCAAAAGGTTACATATTGCCCAATACGTGAGGATGAAAATGAACTTTCCAGAATATGTATAGACTATGATTTGGTCCTTCATTTAAACCCCGTTTCCGAAACCATACCTTGCCATCCGGGTGATCTGAATGTTTGGCTTCACTCTAAAGTATACTGAACCACCAACTCAAGACAAATCTGCTTAAGAGCTTGGCATCATGTTTAGATAGGCACGAGACAAAAGTTTATCAAGCTGATCTTTTGTGCTATCGTCTGAGGCCATTTTCTTTACGATTGTCAACAGCTCCGTGACAATCTTTTGGCTCTCATGAAGCTTTTGCTTTGTTTCTGCAAGTTCTTCTCTAAGGAATGCTTGGTCTTGTCGCGGTGGCGTCAAATCTACCTTCGTATCACTTCCTAGATCCACGATGTCGCTGACGGGACTTCGAGCGTCGCGTTGGTTACTAGCACTGGCACTGTAAATTAGATCTTTTGCTGAGTTCAACATAATACCAAGAGTGGAATTTCTTTTTGGTTTCTTTGCCTTGCCTTTTGCGATAGGAGAGTCATTATATATACTATCGGTTCTAAGATCTCTATCCATCCTCTCTACTATTTGTTGATATGCGCTCGCTTCGGCCATATTGGGCAACTTGATTTTCGCGCTTCCTATTGCCGGAGCTGGAGTCGACGGCAGTTCAGGTGCCAGCGCTTCCATCGATAACCCCGGTGACCGAGCGCGAGGCGAGAACGTGGTATCAATGGATGGTTTTTCAACTCTCAACATATCAAACCACAAGCTTGTCTTGCCTTATCGTTGGGGCCGATACACTTCAATCACTGCGAAAGAAAAGTGTCCCAAGCGCCCCTGGTTTCGAATTTGGATTGGACCACGGTGTTTTTCTTTTTTTATTATTATTATTAAAAATTAGCATAGCCCTGTTTGTAATTTAAATTAGTATAGTATTAAAACAAACAAAAAAAAATCTAAATCTTTTTTATTAATTACAGTAACAGCACTACTTAGTAGCCCTATTTATTTAGAGCAGTATAAAATTGTTGGTGTTAGTAGTAGTATTTTTTTTTTATCTTCTCTTCATCATAATATTATTATTTTTTCACACTTTATCTTTTTATATACAATTATAATTATTATGCACACACATCTACATCGTCTTGAGATCGGGTAATAAATAGTTTCAATATTATTTAATTATCAGCAGCAATAAAAGCAATATTAGTACTACTAACACTACTACGACTACTCGCAATAGAAAGAAGAAGATGAGAAGCAATGAGATTGAATTGATCCCTCCTTGGTTAAGAGGAACTACTCGCAGAACTGGGGAAAAGGCAAGGTTCATGGCCGTCGGACGACAACGGGGCCATTACCATTATGCTGAGGCGATATGCTGCTGGATTCCTCGCTGCGACGGTGGCCTCCTGCTCGTCGAATCAAAGAACGGTCCTACGGTGCTCCACCGTGGCGACAGAAGCTGCAAGTGCATTCCATGGCCGGGTAGACAAGATTGGTTACGTTACAGACCTAGAGGGTGATCGTAGACTCTGGTGGAAGTATGCTAAATTATCCAAGGTTCTAGAGGTGCACCCTGCAACAATATCGGACGGCAAAAATGGTGATGGGCGGCAAACTGTTTCTCTAAAACCAAATTGCCATTTGGTATTCGGCGGTGACGTTAACGACCAATACGACGGTGACATTGAAGTGATTGAAGAGCTATTGAAACTGAAAAGAAAATACCCTGATCGCGTCCATTTTATTTTGGGCAATAGGGATCTGAACAAACTACGACTAATCCAAGAACTTTCTGCTGAACATGTAAAGAAGTATCCTTGGGACGAGACTTATCCTGGAACTTTTTGGACCAAAATATTTTTCCCTGCGTTGTCGCCGTTCGAGCAGGTACGGTCGAAAGGTGTTGATTTTGTTCCGAGTAACAATCAACTTGTGGATCGATTGCGATGGATTTTGAGTTGTACAATGGGTTCGCCAAATGCATTTATGAATAGATACAATGAACTTTTGAGAATGAAAGAGGGACATGACTTGTCACACGACGTCGTGACCGCCAACTTCATTGACAATTTAAAACCAAATGGAATTTTTTCAGAATACATGCAACATGCAAAGTTAGCCTTAATAATCAACGATACCTTATTTGTTCATGGTGCAGTGTGCACAAACTCGTATGGGTGGGTTCCAGAAACGATGGATGGTGTTGTCGATGATGCTAGTCACTCGATGGATGAAAGGAGCAATTCTGAACGGATAAAAAGCACGGATCCGTTCAACTGGGTCAACCAGTTGAATTCATTTGCGAAAAAAGGAATATACGATTGCATACACAATGGTGCAAAGAATGATGGAGAGCCATGGTCTTTTACCGGAAGTTACGAGGCTGGTAATCCATGCAATAATGTTATGCAGTATGGAATGGGTTGGCTGCCAAATGGCAAGCGAAATCGCACCATCGTATACAACCAATGGATTGTTGAAAACGATGGTGCTGCCAACGAAATCAACTATCCGTCCAAGGACATCGTCAACAATTTGAAGAAGCACAAAGTGAGTCGGATTCTGTGTGGGCACAAACCACAAGGGGACGCGCCACTCGTGTTTGCAAATGATGCACAAAATTTTCATGTGATTACCGCGGACACGTCATACAGCGGAAGAACGGAATATCGCAACGGGCTTAACAAGGCGACCAAGGAAGCTTTCGCGGCCTTCCGAGAGTACGATGAATTGTATGCCGCCCGCGCCCTTAACTCCGAAAAACCCAATGACATCAGTGACTTGAGACACCATTGCCGCCGTGGGTTTGCTGTTGCAGAGGTATTGATAGATTTTTCTCGCCAGCAACACGAGCATCGTAACGGCAATGCTGAGAACAGAGGATCTGTGTACATACATGGAACGTTAGCAACTGGTGAAGCGTTTGAAGCTGACATGGACACGGAACCATGGATTGGTCAACGAACCAAGGATGGGAAGTTCATCAAAGGTATCCGCTCCAATGACGGCAAATTTATCCTTTCCCATTCCGAGGGTTGGAAAGTTTACAACGAGTTTCATACCCGCGCGGACTTGGAAAAGATGCTGTGATTGAGCCAACCCAGTCGAGTGTCCACGCTGTTGCCGCTGGAAGAAGTTCGAGACAACATATAAATTGTATTCCTATGTATTGATATTAATACTGAAATTTGCCAATTTTGCTTAGCATGGATGTACCATTGTACCTCCATTGTCTACATGCTTGTACGCGTGTGGCCTAATGGTTAAGGCATCTGCCTCCGGAGCAGGGGATTGAGGGTTCGACTCCCTTCTCGCGTAATCCTTATTTTTTTTTTTTTTGCAAGCCTGCCTGGATCCTATTTTTCTTAAATTAAGGTATTCCTATCGTGAATATAAATTGTCGAGGTCTTAGCTCGACTCGTTGCCAACCTTAACTCAGTGCTATTTTCTTGCTAGAACAACACATCTCCTCGACGAACCATTCATGTCCTAGCGTAGTTGGAACCCTACGACGTGCACCCTATGTGTCTAGCAAATGGACATTACCTAGGGTCCAGACAGTACTAGTGATCGTACTAAGAGCACCATGCAGCATCCCCTCTAATTTAGCACCCACATAGGCTTGGGATCAATATTCGCCAACCATTCCACTACCCTGATTTCCGAGCCAATTTGTACACTCCCAGGCATAAGTGCCTAGCAAAATAATGACGAGTCCAAATAGTTTTTCATTTCTCTTTCTCCATAAAACGAGGGACCATGGCATCGCAATACATCTTGCGCCGAAGCGGTTCGAGCTTGCGCCACGACAGCTGAAGTACACTCTCACACAAAACTACTAGGTTAAAACGATTACAACGCGAACTTAACGACGTTCTAGTCTCCGAGTATTATCTACACAACACACTTAAAACAGAAACATGAAAGAACTTGCTGCATACATGATGGTTCGCCTGTCTGGCAACGAATCCCCAACCGCTGACGATGTGACTAAAGTTTTGGCTTCCATGGAAGTTGAAGCAGACACCGAAGCATTGACCAAACTTTTCGCTGCTCTTGAAGGCAAGAACATCGATGACTTGATTGAAGCAGGTAAAGGTAAGCTTTCTAAGTTCGGTGGCGGCGGCGGCGGCGGCGGCGGTGCTGGCGGTGCAGGAGCTGCAGAAGAAGCCAAGGAAGAGGAAGAGGAAGAAGAAGAAGAAGAAGAAATTGACATGGGTGGCGGCGGCGGTTTGTTCGGTGATGATGATGGTGCTGATTATTAATTTCCGTAACGATTGTTGCTGTATTAATACTCTGTCAATAATTTTTCACTCATCCATGACGAAACGAAAAGATTTGAGGAAAATACAGGAGATTTTGTTCTTGCGCAATGATTACTTTTGAGCTGTGTTGCGGGTTCCACGTAAATTGGACCTCTGCGGCTCTTATATTGTGCGGCGTATTCGAATGTGAAGGGCGTCGCGGATAAATTTAAACGCTAGTAGATTAAATGTCCTTTTCTTTTCGTCTATTTAATGATTAAAATTACATGTGTACACAACAATTTTACAAAATGCACACAAACCCCCTCTGAGGTTTCGATCTCTCATTCGATGCCATGCCGATCTCTCCACCCCAATCCATGCGCCACCCTCCCTGCTCTTCTTGTATAGGAAAATTCTTCGTATTCTTAGATCCATACCTTACTCAATTGTATAGGAATATTGTTCGTATTCTTATTATGGTACTTGTTTCACTCCCTAATTTCTTCGAGACTTCAATGACAAGTCGTCCTAAGGTGGTGCGTGATGAGATGTGATAGATTATTGAGAAAAACTCTTTATCATGAGTGCAATAATAAATTGCTTTTTTATTTTTTATTACGACCACCACGACGAGGCGGCTAATAATTATTATTTATATTATTATTACTCCACATTAACATTAATTACCTTTCTCTTCTTCTTCCTAAGGCCACGAGGCAACGAGGAGGGATCATCTTTGATACACTCTCATCCTACGGAAAGGTTATTGTGAAGCGGCAAGATGCTAAACAACACCGTATCTGAGGACGCCAATAATGACAAGCCTGTTCGAAGTTTTAAAATTCTCTTGACTGGCTACACACGCAGTGGGAAAACTGCGGCTCTTCGTCGGTATTGTTTTGACTCATTCAAAGACCAACACTTATCAACAATTGGAATTGATTTCGCCGCCAAAAATGTGATGGTACAAGGTCAAAAATACAAAGCGATTATTTGGGATACTTCGGGGCAAGAGCGCTACCGCAATATAACATTAGCCTACTTTCGTGGCTCGGAAGGTGTATTTATTTTTTACAACGTTCGGTTCCGCGACACTTTTGAATATGTTAGAAAAGTTCTGAAGGAAGTCGAGAAACTCTGCTCTTCGAACGTCCCAGTTTTGCTGGTCGGTTCAGCATCAGATGCGATAGACCGTACGGTAAGCTTTGATGAAGGTGTTGCACTCGCTCAATCTATCCGAAGTCCTGATGGCATACCATTTTTCGAAATTTCGTCGAAGACTAACCAAAATGTGGAGGACATGTACCAGCACATGTATGAAATGGTGTTAAAACTTAGACCTTGTGTGTGCCTAAACGCTAAAATTCCGTGGAAACCTGGACTCCATACCAAATGCCATGATGTTCAAAAAATTATTTTTAAGCTCGTTTTATTAAAGAATCTACGCTCCTTTGATGGGATGAAATTTCCGAACGAAATTGTTTTGTACATATTTAGTTTTTTGGGTGTTGCAGTGAATGAGATGGTTTGGTATGGCAAAGCAGGAGTGGAATTAAAAAACGAAAATGATGATACGCAAGTAACAAAGTATGAAAAAAATGAGAATTGTGTCTGCATGTAAATATAAGAGATATGATCGATTGAGAAGTTTAAGTGCAATACAATATTGTATTTTATTTATTACGCCGGGTTTCCTAAATGAGAATTTTCTTGCAGACCTAAAAGTTTGTGTAAAAAAGGACAAAAAACACAAATCGCTTGAACATGGAATTTATGATGTGGTTATGTGGGAAAACACACCAACAACACTCAAATTATTTTGATATTGTGTTTTCTTTTTGCAAATACCTCCAAGCTGCCTCGATTGCTCCCCTTGGCGCTTATGTGTGTCTTTGAACGTTTCACCAATCGCTGGAAATGTTTTGTACTTTTCGTGGACTCAATTATATCTTCTTCAACCTTGTTGGCCACATATTTATTCAAGAACGCCCCAGCTTTTGTCTGCAAAGTCCAGCCCATGCCGAAGGCTTGCATGACAGTTGCCCTTGCGTTCATGTGTAGCCCAATCTGCTTCTCTAGTAATTTATCCAATGCACCCGGCTCACAGTCTACAATTTTGTATCCATATATTTCGTTCTTAATTATATTTTGGCAGTAGGTGTTTAATTCCTTAGGATGGAAGTATTTAAATGTCTTTTTAAACCAAAATGCGAGTTCATAGCAATCCCATTCGCTTACATTCTTTTGCAAATGTTCGTTTTCGTGTTCGATGAATTTTTGATGTTGCGTGCGACCTTGGAACCAAGTGTCGCAATTTTCCACTCCGCATTTGATTAATTTGTTTACGCACTCGTTGTTAACGTGCCATTCCAAATCTTTTGCAAACATGTACACTTTGCAGTGACGACATCGACGTTTTCTCATGGGGCAATGAACTTTCATATGTTGAGTGCTGTTTCCATGATCAAAGCAAAATGTTTCAGTTAGTTAGCGCATTACTCTATGGAGGACATCAGAGACGAAGTCAAACTTACTCGTCATACTTTCGCGTCAATACTTTGCCACAGCCCAAAGGGCAAGGATAATGGATTCTATTGGGGCATTTAACGCGATGAAACTCGACTTGACTCTTCGCAAAGCGCTTTCCACATCCCTCCGGGCAGGGAACACTGGCATCTAGGCACTCGTCGAGGTAGTGTCTTTCTAATGCATCTATGGTAGTAATTCTATCGCATCGATCACACTTGATTCTCCTGTGCCTGCATTTTTCGCCCTTTCTGTAATGAAGAGCCAACTGTCGCATTTTAATTTGTTCTTTGATGTCTGTCAGATCGACAAGGCCATCAACATCGCTTACATGCATTGTTTTCATAATTTCATCTTCTTCCTCCTTTTCTCTTTTCAAAAGTGCATCCTGGTCTTCCGTCGCTAGCATACCCTTTTTCTTCTGTAACGCTTCAAATGTAAAGCCAGAGCTTGATTCCTCGTTCTTCTCTCTTTCTCGTGACATTTTGATTAATGCAATGTTCGTCTCGACCTTCGCTCTATAATCTAGAACGCATGAAAAATACGGATACTCTTCACAAAACGCCCGTAGCATCGATTCTGCTTTCTGCTTGCAGAAACATACTTTACTTTCCAGTTGTTGGAGCACCAAGTAGACTTCGTCGTTCATAAATGTTTTAGCAATATCAACGGGGGTACGGGATGAGTTATTCAACTTGTCTGGTGTACAACCATGCTCAACGAGGGTGAGTACCAGATCTAAATTGTCAGTCTTTG
>JACLAC010000984.1_pt1 | contig 17653 bp, 10 predicted proteins | sample 8027881 | NCBI WGS metagenome assembly JACLAC01 (sample SAMN15725517, study PRJNA655200) | protist metagenome | isolation source: fluorescence activated cell sorting (FACS) single amplified genomes of... | place: Spain: Blaines Bay Microbial Observatory, Mediterranean Sea | collected 2016-01-19
CTGATGCTTCCCGAAAAAACACTCTTGAGGCTGCAACTGGTTGCCGCTGCGATTGTCTACTTCTCTCCTCTTGAATCGGTGGCGGAAGAGAGGGCGGGTCGCGATTGGTGGTCCCTGCAGCCCTTGGCAAGGGTCGAGCCACCCGATATCGGGCAGGAGCATGTGATTGATGCCTTCGTTTTCGCCAAGTTGCAGGAACATGGGCTCGGGCCTTCTGGAATGGCCTCTCCCCGGGTCCAGATGCGGCGCCTCCATTTTGACCTTGTGGGGATGCCTCCCACGGTGGAGGAGATACGCTCGTTTGAGGCAGACCCTAGTGACCAAGCTTACCTGGAGGTCGTCAATGGTCTCCTTGCTTCGCCTGAATACGGCGAGCGGTGGGCTCGCCATTGGCTGGACCTGGCCCGCTTTGGGGAGAGCGATGGATTTGAGCGAAACAATCCGCGCAACAACCTGTGGCCCTACCGTGACTGGGTGATCAAGGCCCTGAATGAGGGTATGCCGTATGATGAATTTGCCCGGATGCAGATTGCGGGGGATCATCTGAGGCCGGGTTTCGAAGGGATGTCGGCTGTGGCCTTCCTGACGGCTGGTCTGCACAATACAGTGATAGGGAGCAGTGAGTTCATGAGAAGGACCGCTCGCCAGGATGAGCTCGAGGATATTACCGGCACGGTGGGACAGACTTTCCTGGGGCTTACGGTGAATTGTGCCCGTTGCCACGACCACAAGTATGATCCGGTTTCCCAGAGGGAATATTATCAACTGGCCTCTACCTTAAGGGGCGTTTATCGGCGGGAGCAGGAGGTGGAGGACTCGACGGCGGTCGCGAGGAAGGCGGCGGTGGACAAGCGTCTGGGGGAGATCTCGAAACGAGTGGGAGCGATTGAGGCGATAGGGCGTGACCTGGCTCTGGCCAGACGACTGGCCCAACCCGGGGAACAACTGGAAAAGCCTGTCTTGCCGCGGCCCCTGGCCCGCTGGGAGTTTGAGGGAGGCCTGAAGGATAGCGTGGGCGGCCTTCATGGAACGGCGGAGGGAAACGCACGGGTGGAGAATGGGGCCCTGGTGCTCGACGGCTCGAGTTCGTTTGTAAAGACCTCGTCCCTTGAAAGAGATATAGAGGAAAAGACACTGGAGGCCTGGGTTCTGCTCGACACGCTCGAGCAGAAGGGTGGTGGAGTGATCAGCTTGCAGACCAATGATGGAGGGATCTTCGATGCGATCGTATTTGGCGAACGATCTCCGAAGTCGTGGATGGCGGGAAGCAACGGGTTTGAACGTTCTCAGTTACATGGAGGTCCCCCCGAGGAGGAGGCTCACAAGAACGCGGTGCACCTTGCAATTGTCTATGAGGCTGATGGCAGGATCACTCGATATCGGAACGGGGTTCCCTACGACCAGGCCTACCAAGCCAAACTCCAGTCGTATCCAAAGGGTGGGGCTCATCTGGTTTTTGGCCTGCGCCATGGAATAGCCCCGGGAGCAGGAACACTGCTGCAGGGGAAGATCCTGCGGGCTCAGTTTTATGATCGGGCGCTCACCCCGGATGTGGTCGCGGCCTCGGCGGGAGTGGAGAGCAATTTCGTCTCGGAAACTGAGTTACTGGGTGCGCTGGATGGAAAAGAGCGTGCCGAGTGGGAGGAGTTGCGGGCAGAGGCGATGCGAATTCGCGAGGAGGTCAAGAGCATCAAGGGAACCAAGCGCAAGATTTACACCGTAAGGGCGGATGCCCATCCGGGGCCCGCCCGCCTGCTCGAACGAGGACACGCCCTTAAACGGAAGGAAGAGGTGCCACCCGGAGGGGTTGCGGCGGTGCAGGGGCCATCGGCGAGGTTTGGCCTGGCGGCAAATGCGCCGGACGCCGCAAGGCGGAGAAAGCTGGCGGAATGGATTACCGCGGAGGACAATCCTCTCTTTGCCCGGGTGATGGCCAACCGTCTCTGGCATCTCCATTTCGGTCAGGGACTGGTCAAGACCCCGAATGATCTTGGGTTTAACGGCGGAAAGCCAAGTCATCCACTCCTGTTGGATTGGTTGGCGGGAGAGTTGCGCGAGAATGGGTATGGCCTGAAGCACATGCACCGACTGATGGTCACCTCACGTGCTTACCGGCAGTCCTCCAAGCCCTCGGAGCGGGGAAGGAAGATCGATGGTGATAATCGACTCCTGTGGCGCAAGTCGCCGGTCCGACTCGATGCAGAGAGCCTGCGGGATTCAATGCTGGCGGTATCGGGACTGCTCAACAAGGAACGAGGAGGTCCGGGATTCCGGGATGTGACCCTGCACAACAATAATGGGACGACCTACTATTTTCCCTTTGATAAGGAGGGGGACCTGAACCTTAACCGGAGGACGATCTACCGCTTCAGTCCGCGCGGGCGCCGAAGTACGATCCTTGAGGCTTTCGATTGTCCGGACCCTTCCACCACGGCGCCCAGGCGGTCGGTGACCACTACTCCGCTTCAGGCCCTCGCCCTGCTGAATAATGATTTCGCGCTTCGAATGGCAAAAGGGTTGGCCGAGCGGGTGGAGGAAGAGGCAGGAGATGACCTTCAACGGCAGGTGGAACGCTCTTTCGAGCTTGCCTATGGGCGAAAGGCTGCCGGGGAGGAGCTTCGGTTGGGAGTGCAGTTCGCGAGCGCGCATGGAATGGCGGCACTGGGACGAGTGCTGCTCAATAGCAATGAGTTCGTCGTTCTTGATTAAGATGAAGCTCCCTCTTCAACCACGTCGTGATTTCTTGAACTGGGGTGCCCGGGGGGTGGGGGCGACGGCTTTTACAAGTCTCCTTGCCAATGACTCTGGGGCGGCGATGCAGGGAGTTGTGCGGCATCATGCCCCGCGGGCGAGGCAGGTGGTGCATATCTGCCTGGTAGGTGGGATGAGTCATGTAGACTCGTTTGATTTCAAGCCGGAACTGGTCAAGAGTCACGGGCAGGAGGCTCAGCTTGCGCACAAACCGGATATCTTTTTCGGAAAGATCGGCTCATTGCGGAAAAACGACTGGGAATTCAAGCCGCGCGGGAAGAGCGGACTCGAGGTGTCAGAGCTGTTTCCTCACATCGCGAAGCAGGCGGACAAGCTGACGGTGATCCGATCGATGATCTCGCAGTCGGCTAACCACACGCCGGCACTCTTTTTCGAGAACAGCGGATTTGAGTTCAATGGCTTTCCCAGCATGGGAAGCTGGGTGTCGTACGGCCTTGGCAATGATACGGAGTCGTTGCCGGCCTATATTGTATTGCCGGATGGACGGGGAGATCCGAATGGGGGCGCCTCCAACTGGACAAATGGGTTTTTGTCGGCTCGATATCAGGGAGTACGTTTTGGGGCGGGCGATCGACCGGTGCGGGATCTCTTTCCCTCGGAGGGGATTCCTGCCAAGCAGGAGTTTGCGACCCGGCATCTTCTCGGGCAGTTGAACAATCGGCACCAGGAACGGACTGGACTTGATGATTTGCTGGCGGCGCGGATTCGCAGTTACGAACTCGCGGCACGCATGCAGCTGTCCATTCCTGAAGTAACCGATACGGGGGGAGAGTCGGAGGCGACAAAGGAAATGTATGGCATCGGAGCGGAGCGGACTGATGATTGTGGTCGGCGTTGCTTGATGGCGCGCCGGTTACTGGAGCGGGGAGTGCGCTTCGTGCAGGTGTTTTCCGGAGGGCCAATTGGAGGGAGTCCGCGACTGAGCTGGGATGCCCACGGGGATGTAATCAAGAACCATGGCGCGGAGGCGGGGCGGATCGACCAGCCGGTTGCTGCGCTCCTGGAGGATCTTTCGCGACGCGGAATGCTGGAGGAGACCCTGGTTCTTTTTACCACGGAGTTTGGTCGTACCCCCTTCAGTGAGTCGGAGAAGGGAAAGGTCGGGGCAGGACGAGATCACAACAAGAGCGGTTTTTCGGTCTGGATGGCTGGGGCCGGTTTGCAGCCGGGAATCGCGTATGGCGCAACTGACGAGATAGGTTGGAAGGCGGAGGAGAACCCGGTGACCTGGCACGATTTTCATGCAACGGTGCTGCACCTGCTCGGGCTCGACCATGAGCGTCTGACGTTCTACCACAATGGGATCGAGCGCCGCTTGACGAATGTGCACGGTAAGGTGGTGAGGGAGATCCTTGCCTGAGGAGGGAGAAAGAGATTGGGGTGGATACAGGTTAAGTATCTCACTGGTCCTCAGAATTTTCAGAGGTTCGATCAATGTAGCCTTAAAAGGATCTTTTCACCCAGTCCTCTTCCCGTTGATTTGCCTTGCCATCGCGCGTCCTTACGCGCAATTTCCCCGCCCACTCCCAAGGGAAAAGGCTCGGTAGCTCAGTTGGTAGAGCAGGGGATTGAAAATCCCTGTGTCGGCGGTTCGATTCCGTCCCGAGCCACCTCTTCTAAATAAGGGATTTACAGCGCAGACACCTGTTTTGGGTTTTTCGTCTGCCACACATCAGGCACGCCTCTATGGACAGTGGACGGATTGAGCCAAATTAGACCCATTGAGACTTCCACCCCAGAACGACTACACTACGTTATGGACCCGGCACATCCCATTATTCTTGAAGCGCTTCGTAGAACCAAAAAGACCCACATCACACTGTTTTTCTTCCTTCTGTTGTTTGGAGGAGGCTTAGCGCTTGCGCCGTGGTGGAGTACGGAGAATCAGGCCGTCACAATCACCTGTACGGTGTTTGGCGTCGTAATGGCCTTGTGTTCATTAGCGATAGGGCGTCAGGCCATTTTGTATTGGGATCCAATGACATCTCCAGTAATGGCCATACTCCGTGATAAGCCCGGGGAAATTGTCTGGATTCACGTGGCTCAAATGAACACGCAATCGGGCGGCATCACTGTCCAAAAGACCTACAGTGTCCGCATGTGGACGGACAAAAAACCATACAACCTCAACGTCAAAGCCGAACAAAAAGACGAATTACTCTCCGTACTTTCAGCCATTGCCCCGCAAGCCACCTGTGGATACAGCAAAGCACTTGAGAGGCAGTACAAGACCGATCCCGGCTCCCTTGTCCGCCGCAGGCTGTCCCAGGAAGAAGTACGACTGCCGCCTGCGATTCCCGTAGACATCGATGACACGACCGTGGCTCTGGGCAGCGCGGCCCCTGGTCCCTATCTGCGCATCGACGGCTCCGAAGCCTATGGGCGAGCGGCCACAGTGACTCTGCTGGCGGATGGCTCCGAGCAAGAGATCGGTGTGGGGGGAGTGCTGCGTCTGGGCAATAGAGCCTGGGTCGCCACCGCATTCGAGGCGGACGGAAGTCTGGTCCTGCAGCCCGCCGATGCCCTCGAGACACCGCCCCCGACACCGGAGAGTGCCAATCCCATCATCTACCCCGATGCTGAGATGGCCAATCTGTGGGTCCAGTGGCACCTCCCCTTTGCCACTTGGCGAGTGGACCTACGCGATGCCGGGAGACGCAACCCAGAAGAACTGAGGCAATTCGCGGCGGCCATTCTGCGCGCAGGCGAAGAGAGCGGTGCGATGCGAATCGTGCAGCTTCCCCAGCACGGCTATCGGCGGGAAGAAGATGGCCCACTCCTGCCCCACCTTGAGCAGCGATGGCAAGCACTCGGGGGACCCGATCTCTTCAGTGATACCCAAGGAATGATCGTCGAGTCCCAGGTCGCATGGCTAGATGGAACGGGCCGACTCTTTGACACACCCGTGAAGCACCTCGAGCTTATCTTAGAGATGGACGAGCCTGTGGAAGGCGCGCTGGATGGCTTCAGAGAGCCTCACCCTCCAGTGGCCATCAGCGGGCCCAGCTGGTCGGTCATTCAGCGCGCCAGTCAGGGACTGCCCACGGGACCCCTGGAGCTGGAGATCACGCTCTACTCTGACATCTGGTTTCCATGGATCGCAGGAATGGGGCATCCGCTCGCCGATTACGTGCGTAAATTCGACAATCGAGTCCTGGCTGAGAAGCACACCCCCCGCCTCAACGCCTTCTTGAGAGAGGTTCACCGGGCGGCTGTGACCATCGGAAGCCGACTGCAGCTGGATCGGGACGAGTGCCGGGTAAGCCCTGAATATGTCAGCGATCAGGGTGTAGAGCTGAACGTGCCGGCCCCCACCCAGCAGATGACCGAGGCAGAACGCAACGCCCCTTGGAGCTGAAGGCTGCCAGCGGCCGCTGAGAGTTGCACCCCCACCTACCCCGGCCCGTGAAGCTCCAGGAAATCAGAGCTGGAAAAGCAATTTCCTAGCAATACCCCTGTTTTGGGTTTTTCGTCTGCCACACATCAGGCACGCCAAAAGTGTTTCTGGTGCTCAAATTGAGGGTGGGTAACTGGGTATAATCCACGATGAAGCGGGCAGGATCAACTCAGGCCTCCCCCAAGGCGTTGTGGTCGGGTTGTCTGTGGGGTGAAGTATTCCAAGGGTGGAATAGGGGATGAGTGGCCAAGGGCATAAAGAACCAACAGATAAGAACAATTGAGCATTAGCGCGACTCCCCTGGATTCGGGAAGAATAGACGCATGCGGAAATCCCAGATCATCTATGGAACCCAGACAGGCAATTCGCAGGAAGTAGCTGAGAAGTTGAAGGAGGAGATCGAGAGAACAGGATTCGAGATCGAATGCATGGACATGTTCGACGGAGATCCTGATACCCTTTTCGGATGCGCTGCTGTCTACTTCGTGGTGAGTAGCTGGGGAGAGGGCGAGCCGCCGGACGATTCCCTCAGTTACTTCAATAAGATCAAGGGTTTTCCCGACGGGCACCTGAAGGGTCTGAGGTTTGCAGTCTGTGGTCTCGGCGACTCGGGTTATGATATCTTCAATGGATTTGGGAAGGATCTGGAGTCTGAACTTCTCCGGTTGGGAGCAACGGCCATAACAGCACGAGTCGATTGCGATATAGATTTTGAAGAGCTCTCAGACCCGTGGATCGAGACCATGATTCAACATGACAAATCCATCCGTGCGGCTGTTTCGGCAAACCAGAGATAGATTGAAACGCCTCTGAAGGTGCGGATTTGAAAAATCCAGTATCGGTGAGGTGCGACTCCGGGGGATCTTCCTTTGGGCGTGATTTCCCATTAAGTTGGTTCCTCGCAGGATTTCCGAGGTTGCGAGCAGTCGGGTCTGGAATGGATGCGATGCAGGATTCTGGAAGAACTGGAGGTGTAGGATTGCCTCGGGAGTGTGGCGCGTTATCATTCTGGATGCATTTCATCCGGAGAGTAATTACGTCGGTCGCGGTTCTTGTGACTGGCTTTCTCTATGCGCAGGAAACAGAGGTTGACCCCGGAGCGTCCGGGGTGGGTCTGGGATTTGTGGATCTTTTTAATGGCAAGGACCTGTCTAACTGGGTGGATGTGAATACCTCTCCCGAGACATGGTCGGTGAAGGACGGCTTGCTGATATGCACGGGAAAGCCCATTGGAGTGATGAGGTCGACGAAGATGTACGAGAACTTTATCCTGGTCGTCGAGTGGCGCCATATGGAAGCAGGAGGAAACTCCGGGGTCTTTCTCTGGAGTGATGCCAAGCCGGAAGGAAATCGGTTGCCGCGGGGAATGGAGGTGCAGATGCTCGAGTTACAATGGCCTTATATTCATGCCCACCGGAACGGAAAGCCGCGTCACCTGGGCTATGTGAGTGGCGAGTTGTTCGGGGCTGGGGGAATGAGGGCGGTTCCCGAGAACCCGCGGGGCAGTCGTAGCATGTCCTATGAGATGCGCTGCAAGGGTAAGGGGGAATGGAACCGCTACGTGGTGGTGGCGGTGGACGGAACGGTAAAGCTCTCCATCAACGGGAAGTTCGTCAACGGAATCCGGGAGGCGGATGGCCGGAAGGGCTATCTATGTCTCGAGGCGGAAGGAGCCGAGATTCATTTTCGGAGGGTCAGCATCATGGAGTTGCCAGCTGGACGAGCAGAAGAGCTTGGCATGGTCCTCGGGGAAGGACTGAAGGGAAGGAAGAATTGAAGAAGCGGGTCGAGACGGCCTTTCTGTTGGCAGGGATGCGACCTCTAGCACATGAAACGTAGCGCATATCAGATTCATCGCCGGAGCTTTTTGAAGGGAGCGGGGGTGTCCATTGCGCTGCCGCTTCTGGAGATCATGTCTCCGGCGATCAGTTACGCGAGGACAAGAACGAAAGGGTCCCCGCTTCGTCTTTGCACCCTTTACAAGGGGTGCGGGGTGAATCCGCACTCCTGGGATATTGTAGGTGGCACGGAATCGGACTTTGAGCTGTCCAAGATCCTTCAGCCGCTCGCGCCGGTCCAGAAGGATATCCTGGTGCTCGGGAATCTTGATAACCAGGGTTCATCGGATCACATGGACGCACCGGGCACGTTCATGAGTGCCAGTCGTCACCGCGACAAAAACCGATATTCATTCGATCAGAGAATTGCTGACGAAGTTGGAAGCGAGACGCCAATCAAGTCCCTCCAATTGACGGCGGACAATGTATGGAAGCAACACCCCTGGTTGAACATCCTCTCTTATGATCGAACCCAGCAACCCCTGCGCGGACAACATGATCCACAGGCAGCGTTCGACATGATTTTCAAGAATAGCGCCCGTGCATCCCGTCAGGCTGAAATGGTCAGCGTCCTGGACGGGGTGAAAGATGCTTCTTCCGTATTGCTGCGAAAGGCAAGTGTGCCTGACAAGGAGGTGCTGCAGCAATACTTCGACTCGCTTCGGGATGTAGAGAAGAGTATCGAGCAGGCCCGGAACAATGGGCGGGATGCCGCGGTGGACTCGAAACTGGCCCAACTGGATCCGGCGTTGGAAGCTGGGAATCTTGGCGAACGGATCAGGGCCATGCTGGACCTGATTTCATTGGCATTCTGGACCGATTCAACCCGGGTTGCCTCGTGCATGCTCGCCAATACGAACAGCCGTATTCATTACGACTTCATGGGAGTGAATGCGGAGTTTCACTATGTGTCACACCATGTGCGAAATAAGAAGGTTCTGCCAGCCTACGACAGTATCAACATCTGGCATACCGGGCAATTGCGCTACCTGATCGAAAAGATGAAGACGCTGAAAGATGGCAGCGGGAGCCTTTTTGATAACTCGCTGATCCTGTGGGGTTCGGGCATCAAGCACGGGGACTATCACTCCCTGACGGATCTCCCGGTGGTCCTGGCCGGGGGTGGTGGTGGCCAGGTAGAACTGGGGCGGCATGTGCGTTATCCTGAGGCGCGCCCTTTCGGTAATTTACTGCTTACATTGATGAAGTTGATGGGAGCGCCGGCGGAGAGGATAGGGGATTCCACGGGTTTGCTTCCGGGGATTACCGGGAAGGCTAGTTTCAAACCGTCGAATATGGATGATGGGAGTTGGCAAATCACGAAGGTTGCCGGAAATGAGCTAAGTGCCAGGGGATTGTTGCGGATCAGGATTGAAGGAGAACTCGAATACTATCTGTTGCGCCTTTCGGATAAGAGCGACCTTGAGATCCGGATTCCATTCATGAACAATCACAAGCTCCGCTTCGACCGGAATGTCGGGAAAGTGGTGGAGGTAACCGGACAATACACGGAGAGGGAGGGCAGGAAGGTTATTGTTTCCCTGAAGTCTGCAGCATCCCAATAGGCGGATGAGGAAAGCGCGCCGCATGCCCTTTGTATTCTTTCTGGCTTGCGGAGTGCTGGCTGCAGGTTTGCGTCCAGGCGGGGCCATGGAAGCTGATTTTACTGCCGTGGTCGAGGTGATCGAAGATCGCTGCATGACATGCCATGATGCCGAAACAAGAAAAGGTGGCATCGATCTGACCCCGCTGCTTGACAGGACGAACGCGTCATATGGGAACTATACCAAATTGTGGGTCCGGCTCGAGAACATGGTGGCCAGGGGAGAAATGCCACCTGAGAACAAGAAACCACTGAAACCCGGGCAGAAGCAGTCCATTGAGGAGTGGTTTCACCAGTCATTTGTCCTGCGTGAGGGAGAGTCTCACATCGGGTCCACCCCGTTGCGTCGCCTGACGCGGTATGAGTTTGAAAATACTCTTGAGGAGGTGTTGTCCATTCGGTTGAAGGCGCCGTATCGGGATACCATCACCGGGCGTATCGAGGTTTCGAAGATTGATTCGCTTGTGCCCTCCGATATTCCCGGGGAATCGGGGTTCGACAATGATGCGCATCGGCTCGGGAGGCTAAAGCCGCCATTGAAGGAGTTGGCCGATGCGGTTAATCATGCATTGGCAGAATTCCGCAAGAATCCGGAAGCGATGAAGGCGGTCCTGGGGCGGGCGGACATCCCGGGGAGTGCCGGGGAGATTGAAATAAGGCAGGTCATTTCAGATTTCATTCTGCGAGCTTACCGTGGAAACGGAGAGAGGTTGCCGGAATATGTGACGACCTACGACAGATTGTATCAGAAACACCTGAGAAGCTCGAAGGATGTGACTGCGAGCCTGTTTCACGTCCTCGAAATGATCCTCCTGTCTCCGGAATTCCTTTACCGGATTGAGGCAAGCCAGGGGCGGAGTGCGCCCTATCCCGTGACTGGTGTGGAGTTGGCAACAAGACTATCGTATTTTCTCTGGTCGAGGCCGCCTGATGAGGAATTGCTCGAACTGGGACGGGATGGCCGTCTGCATGAGGAGGGCGTGCTGAAGTCACAGGTTGCAAGGATGCTCAATTCGCCAAAGCGAGTCTCCCTGTCCGAAAATTTCGCAGGTCAATGGCTTGGATTCAGTGAACTCCTCTCCAACAGGGAATACCTGCGAGATGAAAGGTGGAACCGGGAATCCTACGATGAGATCCTGTTCTTCTTTGACGAGATGATCCGGTCCAACCGAAGTGTCCTGGAACTGGTGCAAAGTAACTGGCTATACAGGCGGGCTTCGGCCTATCGCTCAAAAGGAGGGAGTTACAAAAAAGTCGAGGGGAGTTCGATGAACAGGTTGTATGCGGACATTTTTTCAGATCGTGAGAGCAGAAGTGGAAATCGGAAGATTCGTTATGCCCCGCCGGTCATGGTTGAACGTAAGGACGACCGGGAAGGAGGGATCATCACAAGTGCCGCGATCATGCGCCTGACAGCGTCGAAAACGCGGACCAGTCCCATCCGGCGTGGAGTGTGGATATTAAATACGATGATTGGAAAGAGCATGGAGGCTCCGGAGGATGTGCCATCGCTGGACGAAGCCCGGGAAGCACTTAAGATCCGGAGGAATCCTTCCGTCTCCGAGCTTATCAAGCAGCACGTTTCGCGCGCGGTATGTCACTCCTGCCACAGGGAGATCGACCCCCTCGGTCTGGGGCTCGAGAACTTCGCGCAATTTGGGGAATGGCGGACCCGTTATCCAGATAAGCTCCCGGTCATCGCGGCGGGCGTGATGCCCAATGGAAAGCCGTTCAAGTCTCCCCGCGAGATGAAGGAGCTTCTGCTTGAATTATACAGGGATGACATCGCTGCTAACTTTGCGAAAAAATTGTTCACCTATGCCCTGGGTCGAAAGCTGGAACCCTATGACCGGGTGGCGTTGGAGGAGGTTGTAAGCCGTGCGAAGCAGGACGACTACAGGACGAACACGTTTATCGAACAGATTGTCCTCTCCAGGCAGTTTCGTTGCAGGCAAGACCCTTGAGCGTCTGGAAGACGGCAGGGTGGACCGAGGAAATATACTACGCGACCGGTCCATCCCTGTGGGTTGTTTGATCGAATCAAGGGCTCTTCCCGGGAGGATCCCAATAGCTTTGTTTGAGGAAGAGAGGGCGAAGCCCGGTTTATCGGGCGATCAAGTCGGACATCCGCGGGTCCCAGGCCAGCGACGCTACTTTCTTCAGGTTGCCGTCCGGAGAGATTCGGTAGGCGGTGAGGCTTGCGCCGCCGGTGGCGGAGACGAGGAGAAATTTTCCGTCAGGGGAGAGGGTCAGTCCCCAGGGGATCTTGTCAGCCTCGGTCAGGCCGAGGAACTCGGCCTTGCCGCCCTCAAGCACACGGTAGCGGGAGATGCGGTCGAAGTCCTGGCGGTGTCCGCGCAGGCCGGCAAAGAGAAATTTCCCGTCCGGGGTGATCAGAAGGTCGGATGCGCTGAGGCCTATCTTGGACATGCCGGGTGGTAGGATGCTGATGTCCTGTTCCACCTTGAGTTGCCCGTTGCTTTCCCGTCGGTAGGAGGACAGGCCGATACCCTGCTCGTTGCTGAAATAGACCATGGGAAGGGTGGGGTGGTAGGCCATGTGGCGGGGGCCTGAACCGAGGGGAGGCTTGGCATCCTTGGGTTCGAGGGGGGATACCTTTCCGGTCTTGCCGTCGTAGGCATACTGCAGGAGGGCGAGGTTTCCCTTTACGTAGGGTATGTAGATGTTCTTGCCGTCCGGGGGCAGGAGGACGCAGTGGGCTTCCCGTTTGCCCTCGTCCACCGTGGTGATGGCCTTCCCGGGTATTCCCTTGTCGTCAAGCGGGTAGACATTGAGTCGGCCGTTCCCGTAGCTGACCCCGAGAAGGTGCCTGTTCTCCCTGTCGAGGGATAGATAGCAGGCCCCGTCGTTGAAGTTGAGGTTCTGGTGTTTCTGGTAGGAGCCATCCTTATTCAGGTGGACCACCGCCCCCGGCACCTTGCCGGGGTCACCGCCCGTTGCCGTGACATAGAGCAGGGGTTTGCTCGGGTGCGCAGCGATGACGCGGCCCGGAAAGTCAAAATTCACCTTCTTGGCGATCTTGAGGTCGAGGCCTTCTCCGTGGGGTGTTGCCTTGACAATCCAGAGGGTGGTTTCCTTCGAGCTTGGGGAATAAATGTGAAAGGGCTGGGAAGCCCCCAGCAGAAGAGAGGAAAAGAGGAGGGGAATGAGGGGAAGGAGGTGTCTCATGATTACTTTTATTGGATTTAATATTTCGGGAAGATTTCCATTACCGCGTCATCTGTCTGGCGAATGAAAGCGTCAAATTTCCTGTAGAATTCGGCAAGCGACAAACCCATGTGTTTCCTGAATGCGGCTGATTTTCCGATGCGGGGAATGTCATGATACCAGTCTTTCAGGACTACGATTTCATCGATGTGTTGAACGTGAATCAGGTATGCGCTCGCCCACGCGCCGAGCATATAGTAGACCTGTGCTGCTCCACCCTGGTCCCAGTAACTTTCATTGTGCAATTGCCAATCCTGTGTTGTGACCAGGAACTCATTGATGCTGGGACGACCAATGTTGGCGCCTGATGTTCTCAGTTCCAACATGTAATCCCTGAAGTCGATGAGTCCCAGGTTCTCCATGAACTTGGCGGAGCTGTAGGTCGCCATGCCCTCCGCCATCCAGGAGTTGATGTTTTTCTCAGAGGCTCGCTCTTGTCTGGTGTCACAGTGTGCCATCTGGAACACATGGTGGTACTCGTGGAGAGCTCCCCATGTATTTTCAACTGGGTCCTTCTCCCGCCCCTTGGCGTTCGTCGTGACGTCCTCGTAGAGAATGGGTGGGTCCTGGGTCCAGGTCAGTCCGCCTTCAGCCTTGCCCGCTAAAACGGACTTGATTTCAGTAACGACGTTCGGGCGCTTGAGAAACTCTTCAACTTGTTCTTCCGCAGTGGGGAAGCGGGGGTCCAGGCTGACCCGGGTCATGGCCCGCTGGCGATAGATCTCGCGGATACTTTGCTCGCTGTCAGGTCCCAGCAGATAGACGTAATACGGACCATAATTTCCGAAGTAGTCGATGGCGTATCGCAGTCCACGTTGATAATTCCTGACCAGTGAGCCGTCGGCATTCAGCCCATCAGCGACAAACAGGGCCGGTTCGACTGTTGCGCCTGCTTCCACATTTGGAGCAGCAGGAGTATTCTCTTGTGGTTCCGGTGAATTCTTTTCTGCGCATCCTGCGACGAGCAAGGCCGCAAGAAGGGGCGCTGGTATTTTCATCAGGAATAGAAAGTGGTTGGCCTGATTGAATTTCCCGGCTAGCGGGTCTTGCGATTATTTGTCGGCTATCTTGAGTTGCCGACTACGGATTTTCGGGCAGATCTCCTTGCCGTCGGTGAGGTTGGGTTTGTCCGCGATCCCAAGTTGCGAAGGGGATTTTCCGACCCATTGGCTCTCACGACCCTTGACGTCGATGCGTCCGCTTGAGGGGTCGATGGCAAGGGTGGTGAAGAGGCTGTCGCGATAAGGACAGGTGTATTCAACGTAGCGGAACTTGGAGTGGACCTCGGGCGGATAGCTCTTGTTCCGGTAGGAGCCGCCGACCCATTTGTAAGAGGCCGAGTTGACGTGCAGATAGGAAATCCTGCCCACGCGGGCCACATGGTCAATATGGGTGTGTCCGTTGACCGCCAGCAGGACCTTGTCTGCGGCGGAGTTAAGCAACTTCTGGACCTCTTCTGCGTTATCGATACTCGATGGCCCCGCCAAGGGCTGATGGGAGATGACGAGAATCGGCCCCTTGAGGGTTTTCAGCTGTTTTGCGAGCCACGCAAGCTGTTTCTCCCCGATGTGCGCGGGGTAACCACCCTTGTGTTTTTCTGGTTTCTCGTTGCCATCGAGGACAATCAGTTCCAGTCCGTTCACGTTCTCGGTGTAGTAGCGTCCCTTCATTCCCCAGAGCTTCGCGACCTCATCAAAAGAGTGCCCATCATCGATCTCGTGGTTGCCGAGAACGTGCAGGGTCCGGGGGTGAGCCTTTTCGAAGGCTCCGCTGACGACCTCGTTTTTCTTCGTGGGATAGGCGAAGTCACCGAGCTGGAGAAGGGCATCGGGCTTTTCTTCCTTCATGGCATCGAGGAAGGCCTGCAGTCTCGCCGGGCCATCGTGCATCACGTCCTGGTGCAGGTCGGCGATCATGCCAAGTTTGATGGGCGTCTTTATGTCAGCCAGAGAGGCCATGATCCGGCGTGGCAGGATGATTGAGGTCGCTATCGTGCCGGTGGTGCGCAGGAAGTTACGCCGGGGAGAGATCAAAGGATTCATTTCAGTCTCGGAAGTTCCGATCGCAGGGCCTGCTCAATCACTCAGCAGGGTGAGATCTTCAGGAGGCTTGCGGTAATTCTTTTTAGCGATGTAAGCCTTGGTTTCGGCAACCATTTCTTCTGTCACCACAAAGTGATAGTTGCGGTAATCCTTGAGTTTGATCTCGCCGACGTAGAAGAAGCCCCATTTTTCGAAGAAGTCAGTCAGGTCTGTTTCACCGACGTCGCAGCAGATCCTGATAAACTGGAACTGGTTCCGGATAGAGTCATTGCCTCGCCCGGCATCGGGACGACTCCGCATTTCCTCCATGACATCGGCATAAAAATCGGCTTTTCCATTCTTCTGGAAATAGAGGTGTAACTGCCAGAAGGGAACGAGGCGATTGAAGACATCAGGATCCTGCAGGTAGGAGATCCTGGGATCGGAATCGACGATCTTATTGCGGGCCTTGGCATAATTCTTCTGCGAGGCAAGCCGGCTTTCGTTGCCCATTTTTCCCCGGGTATACATGGAGAAGATGTTACAACTGACTTCCGTAAGGCCTCCCCAGGTGATCTGAGGGCGGAGTTGCAGCACGTGACCTGCCTCGTGGCAGAATCCCCAGCAGGGATCTCCCTTGGTGACAACCTCCGGGTTCGCAACCATGCGCATGGTGCCCTTGTTTCCGAAGTAGGCTACTCCATCGCGATCGCGGAACATGTAGTAGTTGTAGTTCACGCGCGCGAGGATCCGGTTGGGTGGGATCTTCTTGTACTTCACCAGTCCCAGGATGGTGTAATGGTGAAGAAGCATGGTGTCGTAGTTCTGGATCAGTTCCACGCCCTTGCCACGGGTGTGAATATTGAACCATTCGACGGGGTAGGCGACCTGGATGTGTTTGCCGCGGGCATCAAGGATTGGGGCGACCGCATTGTCCAGGAGTCGATTCCAGTCACCGTTGTCTTGCTTGCTTGCATCAAAGTAGCCATTGACCTTTCCAGTGGGGAAGTGGACTGGAATTCTCGGGGCCTGCTTCGGATGGTCGTCGTAATAACTCAGGTAAACGAGGCCTCCCTTTTCGATCTTGATGATATTTACTCCCTGACGGAGCATGACTTCCTGGCGCTTGAGACCCCATCCGTTCGGGTCCTTGGAGGGTTCAATTCCGGGCGGAGGCTTACGCATCCAGTCGGGGATCAGGAGAGAGATTTTCCGATCGTTGGTGTCCCCTGTGATAACCACGTGTTCTCCTTTTTCCAGGAACATCCCGGTGATGTTTTCATAGCGACTGAAGCCGTCCCCGAGTTTGATGGTGCGTTGCAGTGCCTGAGGAGAGGGGTAGGCCGGATACGACGCTGCACGATAAGTGGTATCGTAGTTCCCTTCAAGAAGCCTCCGGGCGACACTTCTGAGGAGTTCACTCCTGAAGAGGGCGAGGTCCTTCGCATTGATCTGCTCCCTTAGTTCCCGGCAGCTTTCGTCCTTAAAAAAAGAGGCATCGGATTTGATGTCCCTGGCATTATAGGACATCCCGGAGGGGGACGATCCGACGGACAGAATCAAGGCAAGGAAGAAGGCGCCTGAGAAGCGGGGTAAATGCATGAGAGTGTTTTAAAAAGCGTGTTCAATTAGACTTGAGAATGACGTCGTCGAGGTAGAATCCGGCAAAGCTCTGGGGGTCCGATTCGTTGCTGACAAACCGGAATGCAATCCGGACCTTTCTCCCTTTGACAGAATCGGGCAGGAGGAGAGGGTCGGAGGTAGCCCAGGCGATGTCATTCCATTCAATGCCACTGACAAATTCTTCGATCAGGAGGTCATTATTTTCCGGATCGAGCAGGAGAATGGAGGCAGCATCGCCATCGCCTTCAGTGTCACGCCACTGGCGATATGTAAGAACAGCCCCTCCGGGTGGGATGGAAATTGCCGGGGTAATGAGGGAGATGTCCTGAGATCCGGTATAGTCGCCTCCAATATTTGTTCCTGCGCAATTCGGGAGGCTATATGCGCTCAGGGGACCGAAGAGCGTATCTCCCGGGGTGCCGATTTCCCACGCGGTGGAATCAGCTCCGGTAGTTGTCCAGCCAGGAGGGAGAGTATTGGTGGCGTCGAAGTTTTCGCTCAGTAAAGTGCCGGCCTCCTCCTCTACTATGGCATAATAACGCTCTGGTCCGGAGAGGTTTACGCCTGTTAAGGTGTTGTTGCCAGTATCGGACCCGGGAATGTTCTGGAAGATGGTTGTGCCATCGTCATAGACCGGCCAGGTAGAGGGAGAGCTCGTAAGGTCAGTGCTGCTGACGAGGTCGTATTGCTTGCCAGTCATGCTGTTCCAGGAGAACTCCAGGAGTCCATCGATCCGGGAGACCTTCAGTTGGATCTGGCCGGCAGGGGCTCCATTTCCAGGGCCTGGGAGATAGCCGAATGAAGTTACCGGGCCTTGGGAATCGTCAATGGTGGTATTGTGATATGTGGACCACCCGAAGGCATCTTCAGCTGGAGGATTGGGGCTCTCAATGATGAAGGTTCCGCAGAGTCCGGCGAAGGAGAAGGGGTTCATTCCATTGCGGATCAGCTGGGCGTTGTGATTCTTTTCGAACTTCCATACCGCGGTCCCATCGGAAAGGGAGAGGGAGTCATCGGTGCGGGAGGGAGGGCCCCAGAAAAAGACGGTAGGCCGGAATGCGAAGTGACCGGGGACGTTGTAGTCGATCGGTTCGTGAAATTGATTGAGGATGGGATCCGGGTGGCCATTGGTAAGGGTCCAGACATCGCCTATGCCGTGGGAAGGGCTATT
>JACLAC010008706.1_pt1 | contig 17650 bp, 10 predicted proteins | sample 8027881 | NCBI WGS metagenome assembly JACLAC01 (sample SAMN15725517, study PRJNA655200) | protist metagenome | isolation source: fluorescence activated cell sorting (FACS) single amplified genomes of... | place: Spain: Blaines Bay Microbial Observatory, Mediterranean Sea | collected 2016-01-19
GCCATTTCGTGGATATTATATCATTGAACTTGCAATGTTTCATAATAACGAGATTTTACACAATGTTATACATAATTTTTCATATGGTATTGCTGGTAACTGTGAAAACACTTTACAGAAACGTGAGAATTTTATTATGACAAAAGTTGAGCATAATAACTATGGTAATGATCCACGGAATATTTTACAAGTTCATCCATTGTGTTATGATTGGTATGGAAATAGTTTAAATAATTTAGAAAATCTTGATGTATTATCAAGTGCATCTACATTTCGTGGTTCTTTTGGTGTTGATTATACTTCACAATTGCAAGGTAATGGTGATATAGCAATGTTAAATTTTGTATTAGCACGGCATCCAAGAATTTTAAATATTGTAGAATTAGGTACCTTTGCTGGAATAACATCATTGCATTTAGGTATATCAATGAGTTTACGCAATAATGGTCATTTTGATACATTCGATGTGCAAGACCATCGACCATTTAATGTGAAAAAAATCTTTACTAACATGCAAGATACAATGCAATTCCAAATTGCAGATTTTATTAATTTACAACCATTGCAAGTTACTGATAAAGTATCAAATGCAGATTTAGTCTTTATAGATTCATCATCAAATGATCGAGATGGGAAAAAACTAGCAATTGCATATGGTAAAATCATGAAAATTGGTTCAATTATTATAGTATCTCATTGCCCTGGGGAAAGGAATAATTTAAATGAATGGATGAATGATATGGCTAAGATAGCTTTTACATATAAATATCACGATGTGATAGCGAATAAAAATGTCGTTAGCAGTTTTGGTATTTTTGAAAAATATAATAGTGAAGATGAAGCTAAAGTAAAATTATGCGAAAATCCATTTTTGAATTGTCAAAAAGTGCAACAACCTGGACAACAACAACAACAAGGACCGAAAGTAACATCCCAGCCAATGGTGCGTGTTTAGGAAAAAATACGAAAAGAGTACTTTTTCGTAGAACGCAGGAAACAAAAAAATAAAACACAGAGATGATTATGATGGTTGGTTATAATATAATACTGCTGGAATAACTATCATCATGGTTTCCCTTAAAATCTCTGTCCTAGTGCTGTATGTATGCTATATCGAAAAATACTCAATTTAGCCGTTCTTATATGGAATCTTACTTAACTTATATATATATATATACTACCACAAATATATAGAGTGTATATTATTACAAACAATAATTGTCGTATAGTAGATGAAGTAGATATACATAATATAACAATCGATGTCTTTATATTTCAAGATATAAACATGAGTTATCAAGGTCATACATATGGGTTTTCAAGAAAGAATGGTTTAGGTGGTTTGTTTTCACGGAGTTCAGGTTTAGGACCTGGACAACGACATGGAATGAGTGGAAAAGGTGTAGGTACCATGAAAAAAGCACGTGATATGGTATTAGGAGATGGTTCACACGTTGTTGTTGATATAATATGCCGTAGATGTGGCCATGAGCAACCACATAATTATTATCGTTGTCGTTGCCAAAATTGTGATGGTCCATTACAAAAAGTTGATCGTGATTTATTTATGGCAATAAATAATAATGATAATAATAGTAATAAAAAAAAGTTAAAAGTACAAAAAGTTCTTGCGTTAAATGATAAAAATATGGTTGTCGAAAAGACAAAAACTGTCACTGGTTTAATGATCACACATAGTGCAAATCAAGATAGTGATTTAGCAGATGATAATTTTCAAATAGTAAATGTAAATCAATTGAGAAATAATAATAGTAATAACGATATAGTTGAAGGAGATGACGAACGACCAGAATTTCAACTTACAATATCTGCACCAAAGACAATAGTGAAGATGTCACCTATGACACAAAGTTTAAAACATCAAAAAACATTTGTTAGTGGCACGGCAAGAATGAGAGATGTGGGTGGTTTAAAAGTGCGCGATCCTGGTTTAGGGCCAGGCTCACGGCATGGAATGTCAGGTAGAGATGTTGGTACAATGACAAAAGTACGTTGTATGATATTAGGCAATGGTATGAAAATTAGTGTTGATATAGTTTGTCGACGTTGTGGTCATGAACAACCAAGTAATTATTTTCGATTACGATGTCAACGATGTGATGGTATATTGAAGCAATTAGGTGCAAATGAAAAATCAGAGAAAATTCGATCCGTTGGTGGCATTTACAAACAACCGACTGGGAATCAACCAAACATGAAAGTAACGCATGATGAACATATACGATATGATAAAAGACATGCAATTGAAGATGGAGTGACATACAACAGTTTTAGTAAAACAACAACACGTGCAAGAACAGATGATGATGTCATGCGATTAATAAAAATTGAAAATACAAAGAAAAGAACAAAACGTGGTGGTATAAGAAAAGGAATGGGGGATAAGTATATCTATCCTACCGATTTAAGAGATGGAAAAAATGAAGTTAAACCACCATCTGTAACTAATGTAAGAACAGAAGCAGTTGAAGTGCAAGGAAATTGGATCAAAGCAATTGCATTGAAAACTGGAATTCCATATTTTTATAATGCAAAAACAAAAGTTGCAACATGGGATTCAACTGCATTTGATCGTTTTGTAAAGGAAAAGATGTAAATGAGGAAAAAGAAAGGATAATCGACATTATATATATTTAATAAGAAGAAAAGTGTGTTGTACGGAAATAATATTTTTGAAATAATAAAAGAAAATTGATTTTAAAATGCGTATGATGCGACGAAGCTGTGTTTGTGTGTGTGTGTGTGTGCGCGCGCGGTGTATTATGTGTTTGATTTTAAAATATGTACACTACACGCACACACATTTATCAAGTAAAACAATATTTTCATAAATTTTTTCAGTAATCATATGCACTCAGATACTGATATTGTGATACACGTAATGTTTTTAAATCAGAGTATTTTACTTTCGTGACAAAAAATAAAAATCTTTTTCTCTCTGTTATGCCATTACAAAACATTTACGCTCGTATATTTTAATAATTTATTTAATCGTAAAATATAATATTTTAAAAAAAATATAAATTAATGCATTTAAACTAAATTATATATGTCAATAATTTAATATTAAAATATCCCCCGCTCTCTCTTTACCGTTTCCGAGTTAGCATTAAAGTTTGACGTTTAACTTTTAAATTTTTTAAATCATTTGGAGTTGTGATTAATCCAAGGGACATATCAATTCCATCACTTCTGCTTAATTTATTGCCTTGCCCTCCCATCATCCACATTTTGCCTGCATATGCATCGGTTTGCAAGACATCGTTACTTGGTAAATAAAATTTCTTTCCTTCCTCATTTGGATCCCATCGTTTCTTTTTTGGATAATCACTGCTTCGATCGACATTTTTCATAAATATAACATCTTGACATGTCAATTCATATTTTCTATCATATTTTGAGACGTAGGACTCGCCAAAACCTAATTTGTCAAAATTACGCAAACCTCGTTTTGCCATATTATTGTGTTTTGATGTTGCATAATCATGCTTAAAAAAAGCACGATTAGGTTCCCGAGATGCTATATTATGTAAACATGATTTTTGAAAAGAATCTTTCCGTTTAAAATGATTTTTATTGTAGTATTTATCAGATGAATATGCAAATTTACCTTTTCCATCATTTATTTGAGGTTGTTGTTGTTGTATCGGATGATGTAATGAAGGAGATGATTGTGATGAATAAAACAATTGATTAACACTATCGTTAGTACCACCTTTTGTTACATCTGTCACTCGCTTTCCTAAACTTCTTGTAGGAGGTTGATTCACATTTAAAATGTTTTTTGCATATATATGTTTGTTTTTATTGCCAAGTCTATTTGGTAAATGCATGTCTGATCTTGATCGTGCAAAACCTTTTCTACCTGCACGCATTAATTGTTCACCATGACCAGTTCCAAATGATAATATATTTTCAAAAGACTTTGGTGAAAATTTTGGATGTATTATTTTCGAATTAGCGGGTGTTTTGATTGGTGATATTGCAAATGCCATTTTGTTTTTGTAGTATGACATATACGAATTTGTTTAAAAATGAAATGTAATTGTATCCTATAACGTTATATAATATTTTAGAATGTGGTACAAATGGTATGACATAAATGGTATATATATATATATATAATCATCCGTGATGTGCATGTGCACATGTGTGTAATTTCATTAATATATAAATAAATAAATATATATAAAAATAGAAATAAATGCAAATCATGCCCTTATGAATAGATTGATGTGTATTTCGTTGCCATAATGATATTCGCATGCTACAAGAACCACTCAGGAAAAACAGACATAACAGATATAGAAAATACTACAGAGCGAGATCTGGGAGATGTGTACTGTACGAAGGTCCGAAGGACAGAAAAGTTAATACTGTACTGTCACGTGGTATGATGGTGTGCGGCTAGATATTTTATCATGTTTTAGTTTGTGCCGCCCTTTTTAAATGCTATTCAGTGCTAACGACATATACAGATTTATTGACACAACAAAATGGCCAATAAGCTATAAAGCTTTAAATTTTAGTATTTTTAAATGAAGAAAGTTGGTGGTAATCCAGTATCAAATAACACTGTGCAGAGTTTAAGTTTAAGTTGCGAAAGGTAGAAAATATCTTGCTGAAGAAAAGGCGTAAAGGGTGTCGCGGCGCAAACTGGCTTTACTTGATTTGATTTGCAGGAATGTTGGACACTTTTCAGTAGAGTGGATCCGATCCTACGAGTCGTTCGTACTTTTTTTCAGTGATTGAGCGTTACAGCGTTATACTCATCCTGGAAATCCGAAGAAATAATTTAATCAAATTACAAAGAAGAAATTTTTATATACCTCACACAGTTTCCCCATGTATTATTTTAAACGAATTTCGACATCACCAATTGACAAAACAAAGATATGAATCATATTTAAAATTCAACTCAATCCACCACCAATGTTATTTCCATGAAATTTCTGATATTATATGATGTACCGATATATACAGTATATATTTATATATTATGCAAGTATATCTGTTCTTCCATGTGTTCCTATTAAATCATCATCATCGTCTTCACTAGTATCCGCATTAATACCTGCACCACCACGTTGTGATTCTTCCAGTTCATCAATCCATGAACAAAATATATCTATTGGTTGCATAAGATAATTAATAGGACTTAATTCAAAACCTTGTGCACATATTCTACATTTCAAAGTTGCTGTTTTATTCTTCCTATCCCTATATATTTTTTTCAAAATAAAAGTAAAACAGTTAGTTAAAAAAGATTTAGAAATATTAGTATAGTTTTTGGAATTTAAAAAAAAACAAAAAAAATCATTCGTATAAAAACAAAACGAAAATTATATGTTGAGACACCATTGGATTGATCTTCAGGTTATTTATTGAAGTCAACCCACCCATAAGCGTACTCGTTAATATTGCACACGTGTTCTCTGATTTAAAGATTAATATACATTAAGCCAGCTATCATATTGTGTGCGAGAATATATATATAGATATAAAATAATTTTTACTTACATTTTACATTCGACCGAACCATCATGATTACAAAAAGGACAACGAAATTTCGTAGCTAAAAATACCTTTTTCTTCGTAACAACTTTCTTTTGTTTCTTTCTTCTTCTACCCATCTTTGTTTCCTATACCTGTTACAATGTTTTATTATTGTTATCTTATTGTTCTGTATTGTTCCTCGTTTATATTCGTCTATACATTGTGTTTAGGGATGATATAAAATTCATTAATATACATTGATGGTTGTGTGCACACCAGCTGCATCATGCACCATCACTTTAACTTTTATTAACTTGTCATGTGCTCATCAGGTTAAGGTTGCTCAGCACATCATGTGTTTTTCAAAAACGACGATTTTGATGTTGTCCTCACTTGTATCTGCTTTTGTGATCTACGTCCTGCTGTGTAGTGCTATTTAATATCGAGGTAATGCTGTGCACCTACTATTGTCTAAGCTTCCTCCTCCGACACCCGACACCCAGCCTTTTTTTTTGTAAGTTTATTATTATCTCTTTGAAGGTTTTTATACTACATTGACTCATAATACTTGTTTTTACTACACGTACCCGAAATAATACTATCTACAAAATTAATTCCATTTATGCCTTGTTCATACATTTTAATTTCGTTAAATTTCGTTAATAAGCATCAAAGATTACTTATTGCGATTATTATTATACGTTAAATAATAAATAAAAAATAAACACGTAAATACATAGACTACTTATATTTATATTATTTGTAATAACAAAATCAATACATACTATATACATATTTATACACACATATACTGTAAAACATAATATTTTAATTAAACGAAACATGAGTGATGTTGAAGAAAGTAATGCTGAGGATAATGATGATTTAGAATCAGTGCCATCCCCACCACCGAAAGAACTAACGAAGGAAGATATAACTGGCAAATTAGATGATAATAGTGACCCAACCGTAGTTATAGAACGATATCAAAATACTGCAGAGAATGAAGCAAGAAAAAAAGACTTTATTAAAGCCAGAAACCACTTCATTGCAACAGAGGTTAGAGGGGGAAATAATTCATTTTTAAATCCAGCCAAAAGGCCTGGCGCAGCATCTAGATTTGGCGATGGAGATGGTAGTTACTGGGATAGATGGATTGGACCAATGCCACTACCAACAAAAGGTAGTTTTTCAGCTGGTCATATTAAGCCTAAACATGGTACAAAATCAGATCGGGATAAATATTTTGCTGCGCTTAAACGAATGGAAATAGATAAGGAAATGAAAATGGCAAGGTCTTTAGAACGGCTTAGTAGGCAAAAATTGGATGACGATACAGGATTCAACGACATGAATGTGGAAAAAGAAGCGACAATAATTAAACTAAAGGAAGATGTAAAAAATGAATTTTTTCAAGACGTTGTTGACCGTATGAAACAAGAGGATAAAACAGCACCAAATTATGGATATTTACCACCTGTTGAAGTTAATCATCATGATATGGATTCAATAAAAGCATTAAATAAATTTGAAGACGTAGAGCTAGACGATGGAACCGAAGAATTTCTGGACTTACACCCAGATTTAAAATATGTACATTCCTCGATGTTTCACGCTGATCATGATAGAATTCATAAACATTATAAACGAAAAATTAAATATGTACATACTGTTCCAAAAATTAAGAAAAGTCCACGATATTATTTGACTCACGAAACTAGATTAGAGAAACATCATTACGAAGATGAATTGCAAGCTCGGGCTGATAATGAAGAATTTCAATATGTCGATAGTGTAATTGGTAAATTACCAAAACCAAAACCATTGCCGGAACGTTTATTTATGAAGTCATCACGTAATCCTACTTCTATCGTATTGCCACATTACGGTTTAGGTGATGTACGCGCTAGAAAAGTAGGAAATTGCTTAAAAGTCATGAAAAAGGTAGTTGAAATAAATGTCGAAAACAATAGATTAAATGCTCAAAGTCTTGTAACATTGTTTTCAAATATAAAGCCGGGACAAGGCCTTGAAAAAATATACGCAGGAAAAAATAAAGTGAACCATCACACCATAAAAGCACTGGCATTAAAACTCCAAAAATTGAATACGTTAACAGTATTGCATTTGCAAGGAACAGATATACGATGTCGACAAGCGAAATTAATATGCCATACTTTAAAATCAAATAATTCAATAACGGATTTAAATCTTTCTGGAAATAAAATTGAACAAAAAGGTGGGATATCAATTGGTGAAATGTTAGAAGAAAATACGTCGTTACGAATGTTAGATATATCATGGAATTATATTCGGGATGATGGCGCTGTTGCAATTGGTAAAGCCATTGGAAAAAATGATACATTGAAATGGTTAAATTTAGGATACAATGCTTTCTATGAGATAGGAACTGAGTTTTTAGCAGATTCTTTAGAAACAAATAAATGCTTAGAATATTTAGATCTTACAGCAAATAAAATCAATTCAAGACCTACTATTGTATTAGCAAATGGTTTAGATGATAACGAAAATTTATTAGATTTAATATTAGATGAAAATCCATTAGGGTTAAATGGCACGAGATCTATGTTGAGGTTGTATGGGAATGGGGAGGAAGATACTAAACTTTCCATGAAGAATATTAATATGGAAGTAAATGATGGCAATTCTTTTGATCCAAACGAGTTACAACGTAGTTATGAATTTGTATTAACGAACAATCCATATGAACAAGCAGTATTATGTGACATAATTAGAAAAGCAAACCGACATGGAGGTGTATCATTAATAAATGTCCAATATTCGCCTGAAGTAGGAATACATACAAAACCATTAGAAGTTTATCGTAAGGTCCTTAGCACGGAAGAGAAAGAAACAAGCATTGGACAATTGCAAGTCAATGGCGAAGATTGGAGTGGATACGAAGAAGGGGTCATTACGTTTGATGTAGACTATATACCGTGCAGGCCATCGTTGGGAAATGCCTTGAAGCCACGTGCATTAGACAATTTATTAGAAGTTATCTTGAATGAAGCTGCTAGCGACCGTGAAAAAATGGTAATGATCGAATTAACATGTTGCGATATGTTTTTTACCTGCGAACAACTAATTCGAATTCAAACAGCAATCCCGACTAAAAAAATGGATTTAAAAGTCGGCGCTGTTATCGAATTAATTCAGCGCGTAGTTGATCCAGAGAACTTGCATTTCTTTTATACAGATTTAGATAATAAAATCCTAAAAGAGGTCAAAGCAGTTATCGGGCAATTGTATTATTTTATCGCAGATAATCCAGGAGATCACTATCAATTAGATTTGGGAAAGAAATACGATAGGGTCATTTTAGAAAAATTATTAGAGATCAATGAATTAGACATAGTGTATTCAAAAGAAATAGAAGTTTGCAAGCGTAGAGATATTTCACAATATGGTGATTATCAAAATTTTAGAAATGTTGTATATAACGAGGTCCCTATTATTCCACCACAAAGGCCGCTTGCAAAATTATTTCAAAAAGAAATCCCAACTCGTGGATTATTAGTATTTGATTATACCCAACCACGAAAACAGACAACCGATAAAAAAACAAAAACTTGCAGTCACAAGCAATATCAAAGAATATTACGAGATCTTGGTATCCTGAGCGATGAAGAATGGGCTGCTTTTAAAATTGGAAGAATTATCCGAGGGAAAATTGGACGAAGACGTGCTTTACAAATTGCTGAACAAAAGAGGAAATTGGATACAGAAGGAGAAGAAAAAAATGTGGATGTGAAAAAAATAGTGAAATTGATACATTGCATATATGATTGTGCCAGGGAGTATTGGAATATTATTGAAGACGAACATGGAGAGGAATTGAAAGAAGGGGGGGGGTTATTTGAGAAACGATTCCAAGTATCTATGCACGACGTTATTGATGATTATATAGATGAAGCCGAAGAAGAAGGCTCTGAAAATGTTCTTGAAAAAGCGGTATTGATGGAACATGTAAATTTATACCAAGAAGCAAATTCATTCATTCGTTGGTTCGGAACCTTAGCATCTGCACTTTCCAGCTATATACACGAAGGCATGACTACTTTTACTTCCCAAGAAGCATTTGCATTTTTGATTCAAATTTACAACAAATTGATGGGTGACAATGAAATTAGTATTGACGACTTGGACACAAGTGACGGAGTCATGGTTGATGCTAATAAAGCCATAGAATATATGGAGCGCGTTTTTAACGATGTATGCGATGAACATGAAGAGTTATTGTCTCATTTAGACGATTGCAGTGAATACTTACAAGGATTATCAAAAGCTGGAGATGGTAAATTACCATTGGATGAAACATTGGATCGATTTATGAGGTTGTATTATTACATGCAACCTGAAAATCAAGACAATAGTGATGATGAAGAAGAAGAAGAACATGATGAAGAAAATAAAATGGAAGATGGAGAACCAGAAGTGAGCAACGATGCGGAGAAAACATTAACGGATTATGTTAAATTAAGCAAGCGAGTTTCAATGACAGAGGAAGAGAAACAAAGGCAAAAAGAAATAGAAGGAATTAAAGAAAAATTACTCTATCCGTTTCATGAAACAATTAGTTATTCATATATAACATGTTCTCAATTGATATTGACAGTAAAATTATTTCCATCGACATACCCAGAATTGCGTGTACAAGTGATGCAAAAATTATTTGGTAGATTAGCGGACCTTGAGCGTTTTCACACCGTTTTAGAAGAATTTGAAACAGATGTTGAGGAAGCAGCTATTAAAGCTTTAGGATGGTTGGCAGTATTTAACCCGTCTTTCCCAGATCGATATTTCAATTTAAATTTAGGTATGTATGAGGATAGACAAATGGCACAAATGTTAGTATACTTAGCTATCAAGGAAGATGGTGAAAATTGGCAAGATGAACAGTATTGGCGTTGGAACATTCGTGAAGCCAGGGTGGATGATGAATCATTTGCAGGATGGGAATTACCACTTGGATGGACAGAAGAAAATGAAGATCCATCCCAAACTACAAAAGGTATACCATTTAAAGGGAGAATTGCTTTGCAATATTACTCTGGAGCAGACAAAGGATGTGCACCAAATTGGGAAGCACGAGCTGCTTTACAAGAACGATGCTTAGTTGGTGATCTGGGATGGAAACGAGTACAAAAATTTGATAATTCAGGGATGGTATTCAAGCAATTATCACAGTGATTGAAATTGTTTTATATAAAAAAATATATATTCACATGTATATATATATATATATATACACATACGTATATGAAATTTGTGCAATGACAGAAGAGTCGAGACCTCTCTCTCTTCCCCTACACTTCATTTTTTCCCTTTTGCCAAAATAGTTATATATTTTTTACAAATAAAAATGTTTTTTACATACTGGTTGATATATATCATCACCACCAACTAATACAATATCATCATTTGATACAAGTCGTTTTGAATATGCTGCTGGTTCACCACAAATATAACAATTTGCATTTAATGCATAAACTTCATGCTCAATCATATTTTCCTTGGCTTGTTCTATCATGTCTAATATTGGCCCAAATGGTTCTCCACGAAAATCGCGGTCTAAACCTGCTAAAACAAAAGAACAATTATTTGTTTCAATGACTTTATTAAATAGTTCCGATATTTCATCAAATTTACAAAAATGTGCTTCATCTAAAACTAATATGCTATTTTCAACAGGTTCAATCAATTTAAAATCGCTACATTGTTTTACATTCTCTATAAAATTTCCATCACGAGATAATATTTGTCCATCAGGAGCGCGTGTATCGACGTCAGGACGATATGCCATGACATCAATATCCGGTATAACATTTTGAATATCTTGTACTTTACGAATTAATCTCTGTTTTGACTCCTCCTTTATGATGTATCTATCTGTATTTATATGTACTTTACATGTAGCATCTATATATTGATGATGATGTAACACATTACCAGGTACACACTATTGATGAAGAGTTTTGTTTCTCTTCAGCTTCTTTTAACAGTCCTACTACGAGACGATAATACAACGATATCCATTAAAACAAAATAACATTGAAATAGCATTACAAATATTTATGTAAGGCGATTACAAAAGCAAGGCATGCTGTGGCATAACCTTAATTAAAACACCAATTTGATGCTATGCGCTAGCTCTAGGCGGCATGATGTCTTTTAAATTTATATTTCCATACAAAATTTTAGATTGCATAATGTCTTGATTGATATAAATAACCATATGATATTGATTACCAACAAAAATTTTTAAAGAAACAACAAAATCAAAATAATGTTTTCATACCTTTGAATGATTAAATGATGATACAACCGTAGAAACAACCACCGTAGAAACAACCATAGATACATCTGTAGACCCAATTGTAGAAACAACCATAGATACATCTGTAGACCCAATAGAACCATTATTATTATTATTAGAACTATTATTATTGTTGCCAACCACCATAACACCATCTGTGTCATATGAAATTAACAATTCAATAGCATTTTGAATATCCCCATTAGAATTCAACAATGCTGTGGTATTCATTTGATTGTTGTTGAATCCCATTGAGATTAATTGTGCATGCACATCTTGATATTGCATTTGTGCCATTGTTATTATTTTTTTAATAATGTTTGGTACTTGTTTATTTGTGAAGTTTTGTATCTCTAATAATATGTGTAGATATAAAAATATATATACAAATATATAAATAAATATATAAATATACTTATGCACTGCTTATGCAGTATTGCAAAAAAGGGATATATATACTGACAAAGTCGTAAGAATCATTCAAAAGCAAAAATAAAGGCTGGAGAAGTAATACAAAGGTCAATAGAGGCATAATAAACAAACAATAACGATCCAAAACACTCAGGAACAATTTTGGTGAATTCTCATGCTCAGAATTGAAATTGAATACATTCAAGAAGTTTGCTTATCAATAAAGTTTGTTTTAAAACCATTAAAAGTACATATATAAGACAAATAATAACGTAAATATATATATATATATCACTGATGCATTTATCACCAACACTTGACATCCCATCTTTAAATCTCAATAACATACCTAAATGATCGATGTAATTGATGCTATTGAAAGTTTATATTATCTTGTCCCAAATATATTCCAAGCACCAAACAATAATAGAAACAAATATGACTTCCCTATCAATTTCTGTAAATATATATACACTAATTCTGTACTTAACATGTGGTAACATCCAATTTACTGTATACTTTTTTAAGGGAAAGTAAAAAAATATAGATGGGGACAAAGGACAAAAAGTGCAAGAAGGTGTAAATCTATCTGCATGCCTTAAACGGGCATTGGGGAAGATGGAACCACTCATATATCCCCAACAAAAGAGCTGAAGAGCTTTTGGGATTTATAAGATAGCCAGGATAGATGTTTTTCAGGATTCCGCTGCATTACACTCACTCAGATATCACCATAAACGAAAGACCATGCAACCCATATATATATAGTAAAACCACTAAAACCTCATCAAAACATACATTTAGAATTAAAAAAAAAATAATAATAAAACATGCCGAAACGTGGAAGACGAAGAAAGAAGAATCGTACACATAAAGTTGACATTGTTGATCCAACAATTACAGGGAAAAAAATACCAAAAAGTATTGTAGTGAAACGTGGTAAGGTTGGTAATTATGTATCGCAACTTGTACAAAATATGAGACGTGTAATGCAACCACATACTGCTATGAAATTGAAAGAGCGCAAACGTGCTGCATTAAAGGATTATATTAGTGTAGCTGGACCATTAGGTATCACACATATGTTGATGTTTTCAAAGACAGAGCAATCTGTTAATTTACGTGTTGGCCGTGCACCACGTGGTCCAACATTATCATTTCAAGTACAAAAATATTCCTTATCAACTGCTGTAAGACAAGCTCAACGTAGACCATGTGATCCTAGCAATGCATTTAAATTTCCACCATTAGTCGTGATTAACAATTTTGACGATACAAAGCAACATTTAAAATTGATTACTGTTACGTTTCAAAAAATGTTTCCAGCTATTAATGTACAAACTATACGCTTAAATGAATGTAGACGTGTTGTTCTTTTACAATATGATAAAGAGACTGATACTATTGATTTCCGACATTATTTTGTACGTGCTACACCAACTGGTGTAACAAGAAGTGTTAAAAATATTGTTCAAACTAAATTACCAAATTTAGCACATGCACAAGATGTGAGTGAGATTATATTAGGAAATAGTACATTTGCTACTGTTGGTGGTGATCAACAACAATCTGATAGTGAATATGAAGATGGATCAAATCAAGTAACATTGCCACAAAATTTTGCTGGAAAAGGTAATCGTAAATCTGGTCAAAGTGCAATAAAATTATCAGAAATTGGTCCACGTATGACATTAAAATTAACCAAAGTAGAAAGTGGTTTAGGTGATGGTGATGTATTATATCATGCCTTCCAAAGTAAGTCAAAGATAGATGCAAGAGCATTGAAAGCAAAGAAACAAAAAGAAAAGATGGATAAATTAAAACGTAAACGTGAACAAGAAGCAAATGTCGATGCAAAGAAACAAAAAATGTTAAAAAAGAAAGAACGTAAAAATGAAAGAAGAAAGCAACGACAAGAGGAAATTAATGAAGAAATGGGATTGTAAAATAAATATCATATACTAGCATATACGAAGCGTAAGGTCCATATTGTATACGAGTATAATTTATACGAATATCGTAATAATATGTGGTGACATTATTTTTAAAAAACGTAAAATTAAAGCGCACACATATGATATGTATATTTGAATATATATACGTCACACTCCTCATTTCCAATTTTTTTTCCTTTCTATAACTTAAAACATATCTCATTCGTTCACTAATATTGCCAATTACCTGGTAAATTTTTTGCTTTGAAATATGAACGTAAATACATGATTTGCCATCCACCTAAAATTGATACGATAATAATTGTTGCACTACTGAACCATTTTATACGTGAATTTGTTGATTCATTTGTATCTCTCATTTCCTCTTCACGTTGACGCATGTACAATTGTTCTTCATGAATTTCTTTAGCTGCATCTTCTAAACGTCTTAATTCAACTTGTAATGGTTCCAAATGTTCTTTCTTTGCTACTTCTGAATAATCTTTTGCTGCTACACCTACATTAATTTCAAGTCCTACACGTACTGCGTCTCTACCTTTATTAGAGAAACATACGTGATGTGCCCCAGTTTCTTCTGCTGTAAAAGCAAATTTTCCAAACTGTGCCCTTTCTTTTTTAAAATGTGTTTTAGATGCACCAACGGACATTGGCGTAGGACCAGTGACTCGTAAACTAACGATGGCATCCGATACACCACCCTCTGGTGGTATTTTATATGTACCTACTGCTAATGCATCTTTTGCAACTTCCTCTGAGAAACATTTCGTTGCACTTATTGGCAGTTTAAAAGTGAAAGATTCAACTATTGTTGCATTAATGATAAAAACTATTGCGATTATAAAGATGGTTTTCATGTTTGCGTATATTTCTTTATATATATTAATTATTACCTCGTGTTAATTAAAAAATTATTCTGCACTTTATAATATATACGTTCTTTATCGTTCATTTGTTGTGTTTTTTAAGAACTTACGATTTCTACTATCATATTAGATATATAATAATAATATACAAAATATTATTTAAAAAATAATAAAATAAATAATTACAACATAAACACATCATCGATTCAATTTTTTTATTATTTTTTTTGCAGCACTATTACCAAGTATGGTGCCTCTCTGTGATGGTGCTATGTTGATTTTTCTTTGTGTTTTGAAGAGACTACTATTAATAATGGTGTGGCAGCGTAATCTGGCAATCTGGCAATCCTGGCAATATCTGGCAATGCCAAAAAGTGATTGATAATTGTGGCTCGTACCACAGCAGGAAATACCATAATAAAAGCTGGTTATAGGATCTGTGGGATTTCAGATTTTACACATTAACCTGCTATGATATTGCTATTATAGAATATTGCCATGCTACGAGCCTCGTATCCCGTATCAACAAACAGTTGCACAACAAAAAAACAACAAAAAAAAAAATAAAAACACAAAAAAAAAAAATTATTCTATAGTTCTACTTGTAGAATAGTAGATACCTACTGTAATAATTATATTCCATTGGATTCGCTAGACGACAACAAGTTACTGCTTGGTATTATCACACATATCCATCCATCCAATAATAAATTAATAAAATAATGTCACAACACCCACTATACAGAAATGACTGGTCCCATCACAACCAACGCCTTCTTTTCCTCACAGAACAAAGTAAAGCTATAAAAGATGGCAGATCACTTGAAATTTGCCTTGGGTTCGTTCATCATTTGCAAAGCAAAGAAGAAAATTTTGGTGAAAATTTTCACAACGCACCCAAACCAACCCGAGAATCATTATTTAATGGCAACGAAAAGAACATTGTAAGAGATTGGCGCTTGCCTGAATTTATTGCGCCATTAAGGAAAGAGCAATGGAAGTGGCACCCAAAACGTCACCTGACAAAAACGAAAGAAAATATTGCTGTCTTTCGTTCAGTACTAGAAGAAAGCATTGAAGAAGGCAATAAATATTTAAAAACAAAACCACACGCTGATCTAACACAAGCTCTTCAAGCTTTTTCAAGTGGAGCAGGTGCCATTGATATTATGGGTGGTGATAAGAAAACAGTAGAACTGACAAGTATACTGCACAGCCAGCGTGCGTTATTGTTTGAAATGTTGGGGCAGCACGAAGCAGCGTACATGGATGCATTATATGCGTGCCACATTGATAATAAAAATGATCAAGCGTGGTGTCGTGCGATTAAAAATTTATGTTTAATTCCAAAGATTGCCATGTTTTCTGGAAAAGAAGAAGAGTTTAAATCCGTATATTTAAATCTATGGATTCCTGATTTTAAAAAACATTGTCCCGGCAGTTTACAAACAACACCACATGCTCTTGAAATGTACGAATACGTACAAAAAAGAAAAGACCAATATCAAGACCCTTTAAAAAATGTTATTGAATATAGGACTTTAGAAAATAGAAAAAATGAAGTAAAAGAGTTAATTAAAGAACTCACTAAATTTGAGTTATCCCCTAGTTACGAACCAGTAAAACAACTTTATAAAGAATTCAAAAAATACATTGATACTGGTGAAAGAGCAATTATTGACATTCCTTGTCCGAACATGATATTTAGAGGAGTTTGCGTAAACATGAGAATGAAAGGAGTTTTAGCTAATACGGTTAATGAAAAAGTAATGATGAAAATGGAAAAATTGAAAATGTAGTTTTTTAATAATAAGGCTAATATATTAGTCTAATACTTGGTACGTATAAGAGCACATGACGCTCATTTTTTTTTCTATTATTTGGAATAGTCTAGTCTAGTTATGTAGGATCTATAAAAATAGAAATTAATATAAAAAGAAAAAAGATCGTAATTCTTGCAAAATTACGATGCTGTTTTATTATTTGGAATAATAATTTCATTTACTACATTTACCGGTAGGCGGCATTTAGAATTTTTACAAGGAGCGTATTACATGACATCATTTTTTTAATACAGTAGCTTGCACAAAAGTCCATCCAATTTTTCCGACGCCCCTCACCCCCGATGCGCGTCTTTTTTTTTTTTTTTTTTTTTTTTTTTTTTTTTTAATTTTTTTGCTTTTAATTTTTTTTCAATTATTATTTTTGAAAAAAATAATAATTAATTTAAGTTTTAATTTTTAGCATAGACACAGCAGGTACTAAAGTATGACGGATTTGAAGAATTTTTCCCTGTGTATGATTCTAGAATAGTATTATTATAGCACCTCGCTCTACAAATAATAATACAGGTATAATTTTTTTGGAATAATAATTTTCAAAAAAAAAAAGATATTATTAGAATTATGAGAATGTAGGAAACAGAAGGTGAAGAAAAAAAGATTTTTGCAGTTCATTATTTTCTATGTGTACGTACGTATTATTGTTATTATTATTACAGATAATAGTATAAAAATGGCAGCGACAACAACAGCAGCAAATATGATGCGGCGGTATTTGTTGCC
>JACLAC010021015.1_pt1 | contig 17644 bp, 16 predicted proteins | sample 8027881 | NCBI WGS metagenome assembly JACLAC01 (sample SAMN15725517, study PRJNA655200) | protist metagenome | isolation source: fluorescence activated cell sorting (FACS) single amplified genomes of... | place: Spain: Blaines Bay Microbial Observatory, Mediterranean Sea | collected 2016-01-19
GCTCAGTCCTGAGCGTAAGGAGCAAACCTATCTTGATATTCACCAAGAGAACGAAAGGTTGCGGGAGCGCTATGCCAGCGGTGCAAAAAAAGAGAAGTTGTTGTCCTTGGCTGAGGCCCGCTCAAGGGCTTTATCGGTAGATTGGGACCAGGCTGAACTGGCACAGCCAAACCGCTTGGGCCTCCAGATTTTGGACGACTTGCCCCTTGAAGAGGTGGCTGCATATTTTGATTGGACGCCTTTCTTTCACACCTGGGAGATGAAGGGTTATTACCCTAAGATTTTAGAGCACCCTCGCCACGGAGAGCAGGCGCGGGAGCTGTTTGCCGATGCCCAAGCGGTACTGAAGGAGCTCATTTCAGACCGAAGACTGAGGGTAAAAGCTGTTTATGGCTTTTGGGGGGCCCAATCCGAGGGTGACGATGTTCAGCTCTTTGATGAGCAGGGCGCTGCAATCCAGAAATTTCATTTTCTTCGTCAACAGCGATCATCGGCTAAAACTCGTCGCTGTTTGGCCGACTTTATCGCTCCAAAGACAAGTGGTTTGAAAGATCATATGGGTGCCTTTGCGGTGACGGCTGGCCCAGAGATAGAAGCCTACGCCCAAGAACTGAAGAAGACTGACGATTATAAAGCGATCATGGTTCAGGCCCTTGCGGATCGTTTTGCCGAGGCCGCTGCGGAGTACCTGCATAAGCATTGTCGTGACCAGTGGGGCTTTGGTTTGCAGGAGGAACTGAGCATGCAAGAGGTCATCAAGGAGCGTTATCGTAGTATTCGACCAGCTCCGGGTTATCCCGCTTGTCCTGACCACAGTGAAAAGGGAACGCTTTGGGAGTTGTTGAAGGCCGAGGAGCACATTGGCATGACCTTGACGACTTCTTTTGCCATGAACCCTCCTAGTTCAGTGTCCGGCTTTTACTTTGCTCACCCCGAAGCAAGGTATTTCGCCGTTGGACCCTTGGGCCAAGATCAGGTCGAGGATTACGCCGAGCGCAAGGGTGTAGATTTGAGCGAAGCGGAAAAGTGGCTGAATCCTCACCTGTGAGCACGGTCTTAGACGCTTTTTCTTCCGTCAGAAAACTTTGTTAGTTTAGAGTCCCTATGAAATTAAAATACGGTTGCAACCCCAATCAGACTTTTGCAGAGGCCAACTTCCTTTGTGAGGACAATGTTCCCTTTGAAGTCCTCAATGGCCGACCTGGTTATATCAACCTCATGGACGCTTTGAACGCATGGCAGTTGGTGTCGGAGTTGAGGGCTAGCTTGAACTGTGTGGCGGCGACTTCATTTAAACACGTGTCGCCAGCAGGTGCGGCCTTGGGGATCCCCATGGCTGAGGATTTACAGCAAAGTTATGGCTTTGCCGGCGAAGAATTGTCTCCGGCAGCGAGTGCCTACCTTAGAGCTAGGGGTGCAGATCCCTCGAGCTCTTTTGGTGACTTTATTGGCTTGAGCGATACCGTTGATGTCCAAACCGCAAAAATCCTCTCTAAGGTGGTTTCCGACGGGATCATTGCTCCGGACTATGAACCGGAGGCTTTTGAACTTTTGAAGGCAAAGAAGAAGGGTGCGTTTATTGTTCTCAAGGCCAATTCAGATTTTAAAGCTCCAGAGACCGAGGCTCGTGAATTGTATGGTTTGAAGATGGTTCAGAGTCGCAGTGATGTGTTGCTGAAGTCCGATGAGCATCTGGTTGACATCGTTTCAAAGAACAAAGAGCTCCCCGAAGAGGTGAAGCGTGACCTGATATTGGGTTTGATCACCATAAAGTACACCCAAAGTAACTCTGTAGGCTATGCTTTGGACGGGCAGATGATTGGGATTGGTGCGGGCCAGCAGTCCAGGGTTGATTGCACCAAGCTTGCGGGTCGCAAGGTCAATCACTGGCACTTGCGTCGTCATCCAAAAGTGCTTGGGCTTCGTTTTAAAGCAGGAGTCAAGCGCCAAGATGCGATCAATTGGAGGTTGCGTTTTGTGGAGGGAGACATGACTGAACTGGAGCGTCAGAGCTTTGATGCTTTATTGGAGGCTCCCGTTGCTCCTTTGAGTTTAGAGGAGCGTGAAGGCTGGTTGTCAGAGTTGACGGGTGTTGGTTTTGTTAGCGATGCTTTTATTCCATTTAGGGATAACATCGATCATGCGATTCGTCATGGTGTTTCCTATGTTGCTCACACGGGGGGATCGATGCGAGACGAGTTGGTCACCGAAGCTGCTGATGAGTACGGCATGGTGATGATTCACACTGGTGTTCGCCTGTTTCATCATTGATTCGTTTTTGTGATGTCCTGTGGGTCGTGACTGAAAAAGGTCGATTTGACACCCTAAGTTGGACTCCTATCATGATTTTTCGGCTCGTTATTGATCGTTCTCTCGGTCGGCTTAGGTGGTATAATGAATAATAGTTTTGGCGGGGCAGGTGACCTTGTTGCGGTGACAGATAGGCTCGAGTCCTTGAATTCCGTTCTTGGTGGGATACGAACAGCTTTATTCTGCGCTGACGAGAAAACCGAAGGGCTTGTTGAGAAATGCTCTTCCCTAGAGCGCGATTTGGGGGCGCTGAGTGCCCCCAGTCAAGAGATAGAGCTTCTGAGGGAACAGCTCGCCGAGCTTCGTTTAGAGGTGGATCGTGAGCTTGAGGGCAAAGAAGGCCAGGGTTCGGATGTGTCTTTGAGGATTGAAGAACTCAATGGCCTGATGGATTCCATTCGTTCAACCATAACCGTTGAATTGGGAGCTATCAGGTCTCGCTTGGGCATCTTGGAGTCTGGTTCCAGTGTGGATAAGATAGAGCTCATCTCTGGTCGACTCGATCGCTTACAGCACGATCTAGAGAGCCAGAGTGCCATAGTGGAACAACAATCCTTAGCATTAAAGGATGTTGAGGGCTCATCATCTATTTTTGCTGAAAGCGGGCTGAGCCCAGAGGACATTTTGCCTCAGTTGGACGAGTTGAGGGCGCATCAAGAGACTCTGGAGTCTCAGGTTCACGGCATTGGCGAGGCCGAGAGGGCTCCTTGGGCCCAAGAGCTGCATGACAGACAGGGTGACCATCAGGTGAGATTGCAAAAACTAGAGGCGTCGAAGGAGGGGCTAGGGCTTCGCTTTGAGCAGCTGAAATCTGCTCAGTTGGACCTCGGTGACGAGTGTGATCGCCGTTTGGGCGAACTCGCTAGTTCATCCTCAGCGAGTGTACGTGATTTAGAGGGGCGATTGACTAAAGGAGAACATGCTCTCGGGGTTCTGCGCACGGATATTGAAGAGTTGATGGCTCATCAAGCTAAAGGTGAGACGGAGGCTCTTTTTTTGAGATTGGGCGAGTTAGAGAGCGTTTTGCTTTCGGTCAAAACTCGCCTTTCCGGTGGAGTGCAGTTGGGGTTAGAAACGATGGAAGGTCGCTTGTCGGACTTGGAGTTGTTTCAGGTTTCCCAGGATCAGCGCGGCCATGCTTTAGAGTCTAAGCTAGATGCTTTATCTGGAGCTTCCGTAGAGAGAGATTCCTCTGTAGAAGAGCGGTTGTCGACTTCATCAGCCTTGTTGGAGGGCGTTCAAACGTCACTGTCCCGAATGGAAGCTGAGGTGTCCGCTTGTCGAGAAAAAGTAGATTCTCAGCAGTTGGGTGAGGAGGCTTTTGCAGCAACAGCTCAACTGGATCTGGATGACTTGAGGAAAATCGTAAAAGCTGATCACGATCGTTTGGAAGAGCTTGGTGAGCAGTGTTCACATATAGATGATCGAATTCGTCAACAGATGGGTTTGCGGGATGAGGAGCTCAGGAATAACCTTGCTGTGGCTCAGCAGTCGACTGATGGCGAGCGTGAGCTCGTCCGAGAAGAACTGTTGAAGATCAAAGAAGGGCAGGAAGAGGTGGTCAGCTTGAAGGAGGAGTTGGAGGGGCGGCGCTACGAGAACGATGAGCTCCGTTCATCTTTGCGTAGATTGAATGATGATCTTTTTCAGCTCAAGTCTGAGGGCGTTCGGCAGAAAAAGGTGTTTTTCTCTGGTATGGCTGCCGCACTTGTGATGAGCGTAGGCTTGAGCACTTATATGTCTAGGTCTGCCGTTCCGGTGCTCAATGAGCCCACGATGGCGCTTTCAGCGGTTGAGGTGCCTGAGGTTTTGGAGCTTTCCGCTTATAAAGAAGCTGGCTGGGTTCCTTTGGAGGCTCCCGTTATAGCTTCACCTGAAGAGGTTGCTGTGGACGTTCCCGTTGATGAGAGCGCTCCTGCTCATTTGGATGTTGTGCCTTCCAACCCAGGCCCATCTTCTTACGCTATCCAGGTGAGCCCAGCGGTCACCATGGAGACCAATTCTGGCAACAAGGTGAACTACACTGTTCAGGAGGGAGACAGTCTCTGGAAAATAGCCAAGAAGCACAAAGGTAAGATTGGGGTCATGGAGCGAATTGAGAAGATCAAGCGCGATAATGAACTGAACGACGCCAACCTTAAGCCGGGACAGCTGTTGAGCATCTATTTATAGGGCCAAAGTGCCATCCCGTGGTCGAGAACAATCGATCTTGAGTTAAGTATTACATTCAAGGAAGACATATGGCTGGGCACAGTAAGTGGGCCAATATCAAACATAAAAAAGCTGCCGTTGACGCGAAGCGTGGTGTGGCGTTCACCAAAGTGGTCAAACTGATCACTGCAGCGGTTAAAAAGGGTGGAAGCGGTGATCCGGATATGAACCCCGCGCTGCGTTTGGCTGTTGAGAAGGCTAGGGCGGTGAACATGCCGCGCGACAATATCGACCGTGCCATTAAAAAAGCGACGGGCGACGATAGTAGTGTCACTTTTGAAGAGCTCACCTATGAGGGCTATGGTTCTGGTGGGGTTGCTATCATCGTTGAGGCTTTGACGGACAATCGGAACCGAACGACTCCAGAAGTTAGAAAGATTTTTGAGAAGGCCGGTGGCAATATGGGCGAGATGGGTTGCGTGGCTTGGATGTTCAAGCGAATGGGGGTGATCAACGTTGATGCAGGGGATCACGATGAAGATGCTCTGATGGAAATCGCGATGGAGGTGGGAGCAGAAGATGTCAGTTTGGACGATGGTCGTGGTGTTTTTAAGTCCGCCGCAGATGACTTCGCTTTGGTGCTGGATGGGCTAAAGCAGCAAGGCTTTGATCCTAAAGGGGACTTGGAGTCGATACCAGACACCCCAATGGTGGTTGATCAGGTGGAACAGGCGGAGAAGATCCTTCGTTTGATGGATCAGCTTGAAGAGCACGACGACGTCCAGTCTGTGACCTCATCCATGGAAATGAGTCCGGACGTTCTCAAGGCTTTAGAAGCTTAATCGCTTAATTTTTATTGGCTAAAGCGACTCTTTGGTTTGGCTTCGCCTTGCTTGCTGTTGGGTCGCAGTTGTCTTTGTCTGCTTGGGAGCCGCTGCACCGATTCTCGTCTAAGGAGCCTTTGGCTTACGCTAGGCTGCCGTTGCCTTGGCAACACACGTTGTATCAGCAAAAAAGCGAGCGATGGCGAGATGCCTTGTTGTCGGCGTGGTTTCCTGGCTACGAGGGCTTTGCTGTTCGCTCTATATTGAGACAGGCCCAAGGTCCTCTAGAGTTGTTGGTTTTGCCGCCGGAGCAGAGCTTTTTACCTCTGCCCTCTTTTGTTTTGGGTGTGCAAGGGACTGGGCAGGAGTTGTTGGATGGCATCAAGCAGCTGGTTGTGGCCGTGGTCAGCTCCGTGCAAAAGTCTAAGGCGACGTGGCTCAGGTTCAAGAGGTCGGAGGAGAAGGGGCGTGTTGTTCATGAAGCGTTTTTTCTCGGTGGACGACTTTGGATTGTAGAGGAAAAGGCTGCCTTTCGTTTGTGTTACTCGAGCCGATCAGATTTTCTGAAAAAGTGGGGGCTAGGGAGCTTTGATTGTGAAAAGGGTTTGGGGACGTCTCATGATGATGCCGTTTTGTATATGGATGTTGAACGGGGTGAGCGTTTTTTTGGAGCTTGGCTCGGTCGCGTTGCCCCCAAAGCCTATTTGAGTTGGAAGGACAGTGCTTATCGGGGTGTATCGAAATGGACACTTTGGACTCAAGGGCGCTCTGAGAAGTGGAGCATGAGAGCGAAAGCTGATCTGAACGCATCCGTCGATTCACCATTCCATCACATCAGTAACGGTTCACCCAAGTTGCCTTTTCCGACGGCTGCTTCCTTTTTTGGTCGCGTTGCGTTGCCAGAGTGGGGCTCGAAGCAGTGGGGGCAATTCTCGTTTGGTGGAAGAAAGTTTTTGCCCCCTGAGTGGCTGCTGAGTGCATTGGGGCTATTGGATCCCGATGTGACCTTTGCTTGGCCTAGTGGTGATCCTGCGCCTTTGATATCTTGCCGGGTGAAGTCTAAGCAAAGCTTCGATGAAGAGTTGAAAAAGAAGCTCCCACGAACTGCTGTTTTGGGGCGAGCGGGATCATCTGATTTGAGAACGATTAAATGGGGGGGGAACGAGTTGAGTTATCGTCTGAGTGACGATCGATTGTTGTTTGCGCCTCTCCTTTATCCCTTGTTGGATTCAAAGGACGATCAGGTTTTGCGCGAACTAGAGCCCTCATTTCTATCGGTCAGTTACCCTTGTTCGAGTTCTTTGAGGGGGATGCATTATACCTTAGGAGCTCTCCTGTTGCAACTCAGCTCTAGGTCAAATGTGCCCATGAGTCCAAATGATTTTCCAGCCTTCAGGGCATTGGCAGTGGTTGATGAGGTTTGGACTGGACGAGCTGTTCTGCAATGCTGGAGAGATCGTGATCGTATTGACCTTGAATGGCGTCAGCCCTATGGTCCCTTGGGACTCTTTTCGGGTCTCAAGTTGCAGAGTTCATCCTTGATCTATTTTTTATCACTGTGCAACTTAACCTACAGGAGCTTCTGAGCATAGTTTATGAGTGAAGAGAAAAGCGGCAAAACGGGACAGTACTTCGTCGTGGCCATTATAGTGATGATCGTCGCTTTGTTTGGCGTTAATGTTGTGATGGATGGAGGGGCTTCCTCTCACCATGATGAGGGGGGAGCGCACGGTGAGGTTGTTGTTTCAAGTGCTGATCACGCCGCTCCTGTTGTTCGACAGAGGGTTGTTGAAGTGGATGACACTCAGTTGAAAAAGGTTGTTGCAGAGCGTGATGAGGCTCGCAGGCAGGTTCAGGCTCTTCAGCTTGATGTCGAGAAACTCGATCAGCAGTTGAAACTTGTTAAGGCCGACTTGGGTGACCGCGAGCGTCGTTTGGCTCAGGTTCAAGACCTTATTGATGCCGAGATTGCTCGTTCGAACTGAAGGGTAAGCGAGGCTTTTCTAGGAACTGGGAACGCAGCTCATGAGGTCTTTGTACTCCCAGCTGAGGCCTTCTTGGCTGAGCAGTTCTTTGACCGCATTTAGGGCTTGCTCGTAAAAGGCCTCGGCCTTTTCTTGATCGCCCTTGTTGTGGAGGCGGTAGTAAGTACGGCAGCCAATGAGTCGGACCTCTCTGACGGAGCATTTTCCTTCAATTTGGTAGGGGCATTGGTCGCGCTCTTTTGTTTTCTCGCCTGCTTTATCTAGGAGCATCGCCAATTCTAGGCTAGAGCCGTAGAGCCGATGCTCTGCTTCGGAAAAGTTGCAGCACTGACCGCAACCAGTGCAGGGTTGGGGTATGCTGCTTAGATTTTTGTCCAGTTTGTGGTAGATCAATTGCATTTGCTGATAGAGCCATTCTTTTTTACGGGGTTCTAAAGAACGAATGTGATCTGTGCTCATGTGGGCATCCTGTTGAAAAGGGCCTTGCCGTCAACGACTCTAGGCGTCAGCTTTGAGGTTCTACAATGCTTTTTTTAAGTGCGGGTGAAGATGCCTATCCAGGTTTATGATTTAGCGGTTTTACTCGCCATCGGCTTGGCTCTCATGGCTTTTCGTTGGACATCCCTTTTGGTGCCTTCTGTATTGTTGTTCGCGTTTGCAGATGAAATGTTGTTGGCGACAGGTGTTAGTTTATTTTGGAGTCTTGTTTTTGTGAAGCCAAGGGACTGGTTGCCGTCTTCTTTTCGATTGTTGGCAATATTGATCAGTCTTAGCTTTCTAAGCTTTTCTGCCTTTGGTTTTAGTTTGTCTGCACTAGCATCGGCTGTTATGCCTTGGGTGCTTTACCCTTGGTTGAAGTCTTGGTTGCTAGAGAACTCCGGGGCTGTGGTGGTGTGGGTGACGATGGCTTTGTTGAGTCTGGTCAGGATGAGCGGGGAGGCTGTGGAGGTGTCGATGCTTGAAATCATGAGTTGCTACTTCTTTTTTATTGTCGCTTGGTATCGTCAAATACCCCCATCTTTATTGTCGTTGTCGATGTTGATGGGTTGCTTGGTTTTGGGAGCGATCGCCCTCTTGGACATGAGGATTGCTTGCTGGGTGGCTGCTGTTTTAGTTTTTCAGCTCATCGATAAATGGCGTTGGGGTGGTGGTGATTGTATGCAGAGCATTTGGGCTTGGGCCTTGGGGCTTGTGTTGCCGATGACGTTGATGACAGGAGGCTCGTGGACTTCTGGCTTGACTCTTTTTGAAGTCATGTTCACGTTGCTGTTGCTGTGGTTAGCCCAGCAGGAAGCTTGTCGTTTGTGTGTGGCTACAGCTCGTTGCCGAGAAGTGGTGGTGAGTCTGATGGGAGCCCGTGTGGGTGTCTTGCTTTGGATTTTTGTTTGTCACCAAACGATGCAGCCCATAGATATAAGTATCGTCGCTGTCGTCTTTTGTTTGTCGGAATCAGCTAGGCTGGCTCGCTTGTTGCCGGTGAGGGAGCAGCAGATCCTTTCAAGCCCATGCAAAGGGCAGTGGGCGATGGGCTTGAGGGAGAGTTTGCGGTGAGGATGGGTTTAGCGTTTGGCTTTTGATTTTGCGTTGCCCTTGAGAACCTCTTTGTTTTTTCCTTTATGGTCAAAAGCTGCTCGTGTGAGTTTGCTGTCATTGCCACCAAAAGACTTTTGAAGGTTTAGGTTGAGCTTGCTCTCTCCCTTAGGGGAGGCATTGCTTGCTCCTAAATTGAGGGTTGGTTTGTTGTTGAGGCTTGGGGCGTTGGCGCCTAAGGCCTTTTCCAGGTTTTGAAGTTTTTGGGTTTCCTCCACGGGTGTCCTACTCGATATAATGTGATGTTGAGGGTAGCTTAGGCTTGCTTTCCTCCACTCAATTGCTGAGGGCGGCTTATTTTTAGTTTTGGATGGTTTTTGCTTGGGTTTTGTCTATGTCCAGCGATTCAGGCGCGGTAAGGCGATCAGGCAGAGTAGCGCGAGGGCGATGTTGGGCATTTGAGTCAGGAGTAAGGGGGTGTCGGTGCCGTTGTTGACCATTTTTTTTCCCATCATGAGCAAAGGATAAAAGACAAGAAAGAGGAGTCCGAGGCCGGTTAGGTGTCCTGTTAGGCGGCTACCTTTGTCGATGAACCCCAGGAAGAAACCTGCTAAAACAAGAAAGGTCGGGCTGAGGCCAAGGCATAACTTTTCGTAAAAGCGAGACTGTAGCTTGTTGAGGTTGTGGTGAGCTTTGTGTTTGATGCGGTGCCATGCGTGGGTTAGGGACCACTGTTTTGAGTTCCTTGGGCCACTGTTGCTATATTTTTCGTGGTAAGGCAAGCGGATGGTGGGGAAGGATTTGTAGGATAAGTGTCCAGATTCGCCTTTGTTGTAGGTCATGATGTGCACTTTGCCCGTGCTGTTCAATTCGAAGTGTTTTTCATTGGGGTGAATCGAGATGTCGGTGTTTTCAAAAAACATCTCTTGCTCAATAACGCCTCCGTTTCGTTTCTGTATGATAGCAGAGCGGGTGTTGTCTTCACGGCGAAAAAAAGTGAGGGTGCTGTTGTTCATTTGGATACTGGCTTGGGGTTTATTCAGTTCAGATTGTAGCAGTTTTGCTCCAATGTTGGCGAGGTAGTTGCTTTTGTAACTCTCGCCTAAGGGAGAGAGCCATTGGATGCAGGCGAGGCATATTGCGCTAAGGCAAAAGCCTAGGCCCATAAAGATGGGTAGGAGTTGTGTGCCGCTGATGCCAGAAGACGCTAGGGAGATGGTCTCGTGTCGTTGTCTGGTGCGACTGATGGTTGTGATGGTTGCGATGAGCCCGGCCATGGGTAGGCTGAGGTAAAGCATGCTGGGGAGGATCATGGGCAGCATAGGGATGATGTTGAGGATACCGACTTTGTTTGCGTACTTCACTGTGTTTGCGACGAGGAGCAGCAGATCAAGTATGGTGAAGGCGAGCAGAAAGTTGTAGAGCCATTGGCGCAGCAGGTGTCGTGAATAGGTCTTCATGTTCGTTGCAAATTAAAGCTTTATACTACTATATCGAGGATGAGGATTTTGCTTTCTTTGTCCCTTGCTTTGTTGGCTTGGGCATCGGTTCCGTTACTGGCACAGGGTGCCTTCACCGATGGAGAAAACCTCCATTATAGTGCCAAGTGGACGGGTATCCCTGCGGGTGAAATCAAATTAGCGACAGAGATCGAGGGGGACCGTTACCGATTTGAGTTGAAGGCAAAGACCAATACCTTTTGGTCCATGGTGTATAAGGTTAGGGACGTCATCACCAGTGAAGTTGAGATCGATAAATTCAGGTCTGTTCGTTACAGGGAAGACTCGCGGCAGGGCAGACGGCACGTGGAGGAGATTGTGCTTGCTGATTATCAAGAAAGAAAGATCAAGCGGATCAAGCAAAATCATTCTGCAAAAGAGTCAGCCCATGAGAAAACCTTTGCTTTGGATGAGGAGTGGGAAGCGATCCAGGATCCCTTGTCGATGGTTTATCATTTGCGAAACTTTGAGTTCAAAAATCCAAAAGAGTTGGACGGTGAAATCCCTGTGTTCGTTGGCAAAGAGGTGTATCGTCTCCAGTATGCATTTAAGGGGGAGTTGGTTTTTGAGAGCTCTATCTTTGGGTCTCGCAGGGCTTGGCGCATAGAGCCAAAGGCTCATCGGGGAGGAGTTTTATACTCCAAGGGTAAGATGGAGATGATCGTGGATTGCGTGACGGGCGTTCCTCTTCGAATAACTTTTCATATCCCCGTTGGTTGGGCTCGACTGGAGCTAAAGCGGTCGAATCACCCAAAGTTGAAGTCCAAGAGTTTTCGACAGCGCCGAGGGAAATAGTTTTGTATAGTGTTTTAGTGCCTGCTCGCTTGGATTCGACGAGGCTGCCTCAGAAGCTATTGCGCTCGGATACGGGGCAGGCCCTGTTGTGTCATAGTTTAAAAAACCTTGAGTCCCTTAGGGATGAGGCTGAGTTGTGGTTGGTCACCGACAGTGAGCGTTTGGCTGAATTGGGAGAGAAGTGGGTGGATGGGGTGCATCTTTCTACACGTCCTTTTGAGAGTGGTTCCGAACGGATAGCTGAGGTGCTGCCTAAAATCAAAGGGGACTGGGTGCTCAATGTTCAGGCCGACGAGCCGGAGATTGATCCTGCGCTGTTGAGGACCTTTATGGCACGTATGAAGGCCTGTGGTGATGCCATGGGAACATTGGGTGCCCCAATGTTGGATGAAGCTTTGTGGCAGAACCCCAATGCCGTGAAGGTCATCACGGATCGTCAGGGGAGAGCCCTTTATTTTTCGAGGTCGGCTATCCCTCATGGGGCATCTTTTCCTATGGAGGGGTTGTTTCACCACGTCGGGGTTTATGCCTATCGTAGATCTTTACTTGAGGCTTGGGTTGATTTGCCCCGGGGGCCATTTGAGGAGAGTGAAGGGCTCGAACAGCTTCGCGCTCTTGAAAACGATCGATCTATTTATGTTCACCCTATTTCCGAGGCTCATAAGGGCATCGATACCTTAGAGGATTACCTCGCTTTTGTTCAACGTTTTCAGAATGGCTCCCATGGCTCAATCATCAGAGACTAAATTTATATTTGTAACGGGAGGTGTTGTTTCCTCGCTTGGAAAAGGGATCGTTGCCTCCTCTCTGGGCTTTTTGCTGAAGTCTCGTGGTCATCGCGTTCAGTTTCAAAAACTCGACCCTTATCTAAATGTTGATCCTGGAACGATGAATCCTTATCAGCACGGTGAGGTTTTCATCACAGCAGATGGCGCTGAGACAGATTTGGATTTGGGGCATTATGAGCGTTTCACGGGGATTGAGGCGACAAAGAATAGTAACTTTACTGCGGGAAAGATATATCAGAAGGTGATTGGTGAGGAGAGGAGAGGGGCTTCTCTCGGAGAAACGATTCAGGTTGTTCCTCATATCACCAATGAGATCAAGCGCTGTATCTCGTCGATTGGATCGAAAGATGTTGATTTTGCGATCGTTGAGATTGGTGGTACGGTTGGTGATATCGAGAGTTTGCCTTTTTTAGAAGCCATACGTCAGTTCGGCCTGGAGAAGGGGCCCTCCAAGGCGATGTTCATGCACCTGACCTTGGTGCCCTTTATTTCTGCAGCCGGAGAGTTAAAGACGAAACCGACGCAGCATAGTGTTGCTAAATTGAGGGAGATCGGTCTGCAGCCACATGTTTTGGTGTGTCGTAGTGAAAAAGAGTTGGATGCGGATCTTCGCAATAAGCTTTCTCTCTTTTGTAGCATCCCAAGGGAGGCTGTGATCCAATCTCCTGATGTCGATAATATCTATAAGATCCCTTCGGTGATGGCCTCTGAGGGTTTAGACCGGTTGGTCTTGAGGCACTTTGGTTTAGAGATGACCAAGCGTAGGATGAGCAAATGGGATGATATGCTCAAGAGGATAGATAAAGCATCGCTCCCCCTCAGTATCGCTGTTGTCGGCAAGTATATTGAACTTCAAGATGCTTATAAATCGATATATGAATCTCTGTACCATGCTGCTATCGATCAGGGCATTGAACTGAATATCGTTAGGGTTTCGTCTGAGGACACCGTTGCGATTGAAGCTTTGGTGGGAAAAGTGGATGGCGTTTTGGTGCCCGGTGGCTTTGGTAATCGCGGCGTCGAAGGAAAACTGTTGGCGGCTAAGTTGTGTAGGGAGCATGATATCCCATACTTTGGGATTTGCATGGGCATGCAGGTTGCTGCGATTGAGTTTGCCCGTGGCGTTTGTGGTTTAGGGGGCGCCAACAGTTTGGAGTTGGATCCTGATACGGAGCACCCCATTATCTCAATCATGGAGGAGCAGAAAAAAGTCACACAAAAAGGTGGTACGATGCGATTGGGCAATTACCCTTGTCGCTTAACAGAGGGATCTCGCAGTCGTAGCCTTTATCATAAGAAGGATATTTTGGAACGTCATCGTCACCGTTTTGAGTTCAACAATCAGTATCTGGGCCTGTTTAGGGAAAATGGGATGACGATTGCTGGGGTTTGTCCTGATAATGGTCTGGTTGAGATCTTGGAGTTGGAGGGGCACCCGTGGTTTGTGGGTTGCCAATACCATCCTGAGTTCAAGTCCAGCCCTATTGCTCCCCACCCTTTGTTTGGTGGTTTTGTTGCGGCGGCCAATGAGTTGAATCTGAAGCATGGCTAAATTATCTGGAGCTAAGGCGCGTAAGACTCGGCGTATGTCGGGTCGTCATGCTGTTCCGAAAAGTGGTCTCAGTAAAAAGGGGGCGCTTTCCGACGGCTCTGAAACTTCTGGTGCTGAGGGAAAGCCTCAGCATGCTGGTCGTTTTAAGCCGTCGATGCAGGGGATCGGCTTGGCTCCCAAGTTGATGCTTTGGATCACTTTGGTGACGTCGTTCGTGACCCTTGTTGTTGGTTATTCTATAGCTTCGCGAACGGAGAAATACATAACGGAGGAGATCCTTAAGGCTGGAATAGATGGCGTTAAGCTTCTGAGGTCGGTGGGGCAAGGTGCGATTGCTGGGCTCACATCGAAGAATAAAAACAGTTCATATTTTGAGATCGCAAAGGATTTTAAGGACGCCATTGACGATAGTCGAAAATGGTCTCTTGCTGAGTTCAAGGATCAAGAAGGTGTTTTGCTTTCTCCTATTATGGATGGGTACATAACGCTCGAGGAGCTCGGGAAGCAGTTGGAGGTTTTATCTCTTTCCTCTAGGGCATCGGGGACGGTTCAGATCAAAGACGAAAGGTCCGTAGAGGGCTATGGAGATCTGGTTGTGATCAAAACGGCAAACTTTGTTCAGTCCGGAGTGTCTACGCCGGTGTACATATTTGAAATGGAGTTTGGTCTTGAGGAGATATGGCCCCGTCTGGATGTTTCCTCTTACCGACCAGACAGGGGGCGTGCGCTCTTGTTTCTGAGTCGAGCTAAGGTTAGCGAAGCTACGGATGCCGTGTTCTTTTTGATGGCGATGGTGCTCGCGCTTGCGGTGGTTCTTTCTCTCCTGATCGCTTGGGTTTTGGCGCGGGGTGTGACCCGGCCGATTTATCGCTTGGTCGAGGATATGAGTTTGGTTTCCGATGGTGATCTGGACCATGTGACTCAGGCGTGCTCAACGGATGAGGTTGGCTATTTATCCACGACCTTCAACCAGTTGACGCGATCTTTAAAAGTCGCCCACGAGGCTGAGATCGAGAAGGAGAAGCTGGAGCACGATTTGAGCGTGGGTCGCGAGATTCAGCAGACACTTCTGCCTAAAACGCTATTTAAGATCCCTGGCTACGATCTGGATGCCTTTTATATGTCGGCGAAGGAGGTTGGTGGAGACTATTATGATTTGATACCGGTTGATAAGACAAAGCTGGGCGTTGTTGTTGCCGATGTCTCGGGTAAGGGTATTCAAGGGGCGATGATCATGACGATCATGAGGACCGTTATGAATATTGCCGCTTCGGGAAACCTGAGTTGTAAAAGTTGCCTAGCCAGAACCAACCGCTTTTTGTCAGATCGTATCAAGCGCGGTATGTTTGTGACTTCTTTTTACACCATATTGGATTGTAAGAATCATGTGCTGAAATTTTCCAGCGCGGGCCACAATCCGATGGTGATCTATAGGGCTGCAACAAAATCGTTGGAGATGTTCAACCCCACGGGGATTGCTTTGGGCTTCGATAAGGGGCCTCTCTTTGAGCGAACGTTGAAAGAGGATGAGTGCACTTTGGGTCCGGGGGATCGATTTGTGTTGTACACCGATGGCGTGGTCGAGGCGATGGATGAGGATCATGAGGAGTTTACGGATCAGCGTTTCTATGACTTTGTATTGGCCCATGCTGAGGAAGACTCAAAAACCTTTGTTCATAAATTGGTGGCAGAATTAAAGCGGCATCAGGGGCAAGCTCCACAGCATGACGATATCACCATTGTTACTTTTCGCCGCAATTGACCCGATGAAGCAAACATTATCCTTCACCTTGAGCTTTGGCTGTTAGACTACGTTCTATAGGCCTTCCTAACTAAAAATTATCAGCGAGCACGCATGTCAGATTTCAAAATGGAATCCAGTGACCTTGGAGAAGGATTGGTCCTTATCAAGGTGTCTGGTTACATTGACGCTCACACCTTTGAGGAATTGGAAAACGAAATTCAGGCTAAGTTTTCCTCCAAGCAATTCAAGCTGATCATTGATTTGGCAGATGTTCCTTACATTTCTAGTGCTGGTGCCGGTGTGTTTATTGGAGCTTTTCCACAAGCCCAAGAGAACGATGGCTCTATTGCCTTGCTCAACCCATCAAAGAACGTTTTGGATGTTTTTGAACTGTTGGGTTTGACTGAGATTTTTACCATCGCCAAGGATTTAGACTCAGCAAAGGCTTTGTTCAACTGATCTAGGTAAAAGTTGGGGGTAGGATTGGGGAAAAATATCCGCAGGATCATTTTTTTTTCCGTATTGGCTTTTGCTTCATGTGTAGAGGTGTCCTTTGCAAAGGGCGCAGCCGCTAGAATCGTTAGGGAACTGTCTGATCTGAGCTTGGGCGCCTTGTCTTTCAAGAACTTGGAGGACGAAGTTTTTGTTCTACACCACGATTGGCTTGAACTAAAATATGGGATGTTTGAGGGCGACGCAAACCCACAGGATCTGCGCCCTTGGAATATCTATGATGTGTTGTATGTGGATGTCCCTGTCTTGTATGAAGCGGCTCTTGTTTCAATGGCCGAAGGCAAGTGGGCCGATGCTCTCTCTAAGTTGGAGAAGTGTGGCGAGCAGAAGACCGCTGTGACAAAGGCCTTGTTTCGCAAGACCGATATTTATCGCAACCACTTCTTCCACAAATGCTTTATTTGCCAGCTTCAATTGCAGAATTCAGACGATGCCTTGCTCATGTTCGACAAGGTCTTTGCCAATCGCGGTTCTCACTCTAGGGTTCAGGTCATGAAGCAAGCCTTGCCTTTGTTGCTTGAGGAGGGACGTTCCGCTGATGCGCTTGAGGTTGCCAATGAACTCCTCGGATTGCGTTTGTTCCGTAGAGATCTGGTGAGCGTGTCTATTCAAAAAGCATTTGCTTTAGCTGGAGAAAAAAAGTTTGCTGAGGTAGAGTCCCTATTGGACAAGATCTTGCAAGATTATCAGGATGTCGATGAGGGATTAGCGCTTCGTGTCCAAGATGCCCGCAGTGACATTATGGTTTATCATAAAAAGGATTACAATAAAGCTCTGCGAATGTTTAAAAAGATCATGGATGAGGAAGGTGCATCCGTTAGGGTTGAAGTGATCAAAAGAGTTGGGGATTGTTACGCTATGACCAACCGTTGGGAGGAGGCTCGTTGGTATTACTTTAGGGCTCATGCCATGGGTATGAACCCTGAGCAAAGCAAGACCTTGGTGCAGGCGATTGGGGAGGCCAATGAAAAACTTGCTTCTAAAAAGGGAAATATGGCCCTAGAGGCTTACTTTAAAGAGGTTGAAAAAACATTATGACTGAATCGTCTTCGCGCCATGGGCGCTTTGTCGAGATGTTGCTTCAGAGTGCACCTAACATTGCCCCCTATGAATCTTCATCCTCCCTGATGGAACAGTTGATCGATAACATCATGTCCGATGGTGAGGTTTACTCTAAAGAAGATATCGACCGCTTAAAAGCTTCCTTGTTGGAGGAGTTTGTCGATTGGAATGAAATCCGTTTGGTTTCCCCAGATCGCTTAAAGGTTTATTTTGAGGGCCTGAACCAAGGCGATTACAAGCGCAAGGTTTTGCAGGCCGTTTTGAATAAGATATTTTCAAGGAGCGGAAGTCTCGATTATCAATTCATGATGGATTTCGAATCTGAAGATCTAGAAGGCTATCTGGCGGGCATCATGGAGTTGAAAGAGGGGACGCGTAAACGCTTGATGTTGAGGGTGTTCCGCAAGCCGGTTGAGCCCGTTACCACGGATCATGAGATCATCTTTGAGACCGCTCAAAGCGAGCACATGCCGGGTAGTGAAGAGTTCAAGGCTCCGCTTGTTGCCTTGGAGATCAATGACCTTGAGCGCATATTGGCCTTGTTGGACAAGATGGTTGATGAGCACGGTGGCATAACGCCAGGTGAGTTCTTGAGCCCAGAGGACTTTAACTCAGCAACGCTCAACGGTATACTCGCCTTGTTGGACAAGCCCGCCCTAGCTTAGAAACGAGCGTCGTTTTTAAAAAACGACGGTTCTGTTTTCAGCCAAAAAAACCCGCTCTGAGCAGACGAGCTCGAGAGCTTTTGCCAAGGTTGTTTTTTCAATATCTCGGCCCATTTGCGCTAGCCCTTTGGGGTCGAGTTGGTGATCCACGGACTTGACGCCTTGGGTGATGATGGGCCCTTCGTCAAGATCGTCATTGACGAAATGTGCCGTTGCTCCGATGACC
>JACLAC010010307.1_pt1 | contig 17642 bp, 11 predicted proteins | sample 8027881 | NCBI WGS metagenome assembly JACLAC01 (sample SAMN15725517, study PRJNA655200) | protist metagenome | isolation source: fluorescence activated cell sorting (FACS) single amplified genomes of... | place: Spain: Blaines Bay Microbial Observatory, Mediterranean Sea | collected 2016-01-19
TTTGTACTATTTTGCTTTTGGATTATATGGAGTATATACAAATCAGCGTATCTTTCTTCAAGAAAAAATTTTTTTTCGTCAATGGAGTGGCTAGTTATCCTGTTTTTCTTTTCCGGTTTTTCGGCTTTGATTTACCAAATTGTATGGCAAAGAATGCTTTTTACTTTTTTTGGGGTAAACATAGAATCCGTTACAATAATCGTAATCATATTTATGCTTGGTTTAGGTGTAGGATCAATAGTAGGGGGTTTCGTATCTAAAATTTTTAGAGTTTATTTACCACTTATCTTCGTTATAATTGAGTGTGGGATCGGTGTCTTTGGCGCATTTAGTGGGATGATGATTGATTGGATAAAGATCCAAACAATATATTATAGCCAGTGGTCAACGATCTTTACAATTTATACTTTTTTATTTTTCCCAACACTATGTATGGGAATGACTTTACCTATACTTGTTGAGTATCTTGAAGGACACTTAAAAAATGTTGGAAAATCAGTAGGTACATTATACAGTATTAACACTTTAGGAAGTGCTCTAGCTTGCTTCATAACTGTGGATATATTTTTCACCTACTTCGGCCAGACAATTTCTTTATGGATAGCAGCATCTTTAAACTTAGCTGTAGGATTTTTAGTATACATATTCATTAAAAGTATCGCTGAGAAAAGGTCATGAAATTTATTTTGATACTATTAATCTCAATGGTAGCCGGTTTTCTGGCATTGTCTCAAGAGATAATTTGGATACGTATATTAATGTATAGTACAGGTGGACTACCACAAGTGTTTGCGTATGTCTTAGGTTCTTATCTCACAGGCATAGCCTTTGGATCCTGGTGGGCCAGAAAATTATGTTCCCAAAATGTTGAGATTTTATTGATTTCTAAAATGTTTTTCTTCTCAAGTATTATTTTTTACCTCGCATTAGGGCTTACTTCTTATTTTTATACCATATTTAATGGAACTGTCATTTATGTTTTCGTTGGAATAGTAACAATTTTTACGGGAACGATATTTCCTTTAATTTCACATTTTGGAATCAAATCTAAAAATATTGGCCAACACCTATCATTAATTTATCTTTTTAATATCATTGGAGCAACTCTAGGTTCGGCTGTTACTGGCTTTTATTTGATGGAACATTTTCCAACCATTAAAATAATTAATTTCATCTTAATTTCTGGTCTTCTTGCGTCTCTGATTATTTCATTTTTCAGTCACGATAATAAGAAAAAAAAGATCTATTTTGCCTTTACATTAGTGTCAATTTTATCCGTTTACCAGATACATGATGAAATTTTTTCCAGTTTTTTGGAGAAAATTCATTTCAATAATAAATTCGTAAAGAAAGGGAACTATAAGTATCTAAAAGAAAATCGAAGTGGCATTATAGCTACTCATTTTAACGAAGATATTAATTGTGACGTCATTTACGGTGGAGGAGTGTATGATAGTTGTTTCAATGTAGAGCCAGATGGGCCAAATGGAATTGAAAGAGTATATGCAATTGTAAAATTACACCCATACCCTAAAAATATCCTTGTCATTGGACTGAGTAGCGGTTCTTGGGTTAGAGCTCTATCCTATTCTAAAGTATTTCAAACAATTGATGTGGTCGAAATTAACGATGGTTATTTAGATTTAATCAAAAAATATCCAGAACATGCGAAAATATTTGAAGATCCAAGAATTTCAATACATATTGATGATGGTAGGAAATGGCTTACTCGAAGTAATAAAAAATACGATTTTATTTTAATGAATACAACATTCCACTGGCGGAGTTATGTTTCGAATCTTGTATCTACTGATTTTCTTAATCTTGCAAAAGCAAATCTTAATTCTAATGGTATTATTTATTACAATACAACAGGTTCAGAGGATATTATTTTTACTGCGGCAAAAAATTTTAATCATGTAGTAAGATTTGGTAGTTTTGTTGCTGCAAGTGATTCACCCATCGGTGTAGAAACCGAAACTGCACAATCATTTGCCTCCTCTTTTATGAATGGTGATAATCAAATTCTTACTGGATCGCGTGCAATCAATAAAATACTTTCAAATGAATTACCAAATATTCGCCAAGAAATACTTACCAGGAAAGATTTATTTGAAATTACAGATGACAACATGGCTGTTGAATATAAAAAGCACTTTAGTCGCTATTTTAATCCTGAATTGAGCTGGCTAAGAATGTTTGAAAGATTGCTTTAGCCATATAATAATTTAGTTACTATATTTAGATTTGAGTGTGCTGTTTTAGTTAGTAACACAATTCTTTTTATCTCACTTTAGCTTCAGCCTTTACATTCTGAAAATACAAATTATTCAATGCTTTTTTAGACTCTTGTTTTAACGGTGACAGTTACTCATTCCAAGTGGGTACAAGCTCTTCCAATCCAATTTACTGGCTGTCCATCTCCTAAAGTTACCACAAGCTTGTATGTGAACATTTACTACTAAGGATGCAACCATGCAACTGCTGAAGACTCTGAAGCTGACACAGTATCAACGAAGCAACGCAAATAACCCCTACTACAAAGCAGAATCAAGCTTGCTGCTGGTATTACTGAGCAGATACAGCTGGCTGGAAATCCCAACTATAAACAAATTAGTGTACACACTGTTGCGGATGATAGTGGTGAACTACGTGAAGTTGAAGTGAGTAAACGTGTACTGCGTTGGTGGCGTGTGGGTGCGGATGGTACTGTCGAATTAACCGTACGCTATGGCAGCAGGATATTGGAACTTGCCAAGGGCATGGATGCTGTGGAGCTAGCGAGTACAGATGAATTGGTGCCTTTGCTAGAACAGTTTAAGGCAGCTGCTGAGCTTGGTGAGATGGATGATATGATAGCTGCACAGTTGGCAAAGCAAAAACGTGTTAACACACAAAAGCAGGATATGCTGAGCTAGTTTGCCATTGAGTGTGTGCGCTGCAGGTGGTAGCAGTGGCACACATAAAGAAGCGTGTGTGAACTGTGTTTGATGCACATCTGTTACACACTGAAGATTTATGGATGTAAATATATGAAATAAAATACTTTAATTTGATTACTGTGTGCACGAACAATACACTGCAACTGCTTGCAGCGCACGGAAAATCTTGGTGTCGAGCGAGCACTGATTGCGGACACCCTTCTGCCAGTACTTTCCCTGCATTTGGTTTGGTCTGTAGTGGGAGGCCGTCTGCCGGTCTATGAACTGCTCCGTCTAGATGAGATCCTACAGGATCGCCTGCGACGTCAGCTTGCTACTGATGACTTGTTGGTTCCTTATCTAAGACTTTACTTCCACTCGATTGCCCAGACCGGTGAATGAATGCTGCATGATCATTTGGTCTGGAAGGAAGAGTTGGAAACGATTTTGCCGATTGCTTCAGAGAGTCAGCAATGAGTGAGGAAAACATCACCAGGGATTGGGATCCGGTTGGGTATGACCAAAATGCACGGTTCGTTAGTGATTTGGGGGAACCAGTACTGCAATTACTGAATCCAAAGCCTGGGGAGACGGTACTCGACCTTGGCTGTGGAGATGGCGAACTGACTCTGAAGTTGATGGATGCTGGTTGCCATGCAATAGCGGTCGATAGCAGCCCTGCGATGGTTGCATCCTCCCTGGCAAAAGGCATTAACGCGCGAGTGATGGATGGGCAACATTTGGAATTCGAAGGCGTTTTTGATGCGGTGTTCTCTAACGCAGCCCTACACTGGATGACCCAGCCTAAAGAAGTCATCGCTGGAGTAAAGCGAGCGTTGAAGCCTTCCGGTCGGTTTGTCGCAGAAATGGGAGGACGGGGGAATGTGGTTGCTGTCTTGGCAGCACTGACAAAAGCTCGTCAGCGCAGAGGCCTAGCACCTGTGAATCCCTGGTACTTCCCCGGTGTGGAGGAATATCGGCAGCTCCTGGAAGAAGCTGGCTTTCAGGTGCCAGTGATGCAGTTGATTCAACGTCCAACGGTCTTGCCTGGAGAGCTTCGAGGCTGGTTGGAGACCTTTGCGGTTTCGTTTCTGATTACAGATGGTGCAGGGCGTGAAGAGATGATTACTGAGGTCAACGAGGAACTGGCTCCTACCCTGTGTGACGACTCTGGAAAATGGACGGTTGACTATGTGCGACTACGATTTGTGGCATGCGATTCTTTCGGTCTCGATTGAGATGGTAAAATTTGGCTGTGTAGATAGCGAGAATGGATTCACAAGGAATAGATCTGTTTATGAGAGTTAGACTCCAGATCTTGCTGTTGTATGTTCTAGCTGTTCATTAGCAGCCTCCAGACGATCCGCAAGCAGGCAGATCAGATTAAAGGCAAATCGAGCTGCTAGACGACTCTCTTGAATGCATAATTTTTCCAGTGCAAGACGATCATAGAATAGTCCGAGGCTATCTGTGCCGGCGACTACATCAGCTGTTCGAACTAGATTTTCTTCTAACCAAGCGGTCTCTCCAACCAAGTTACCAGGATTAATCAGTGCGAGGACAACACAGCCCTTATCTTTGTTTATTTGCACCTTTAGCTGACCTTGTAGCAAGATGAGTACTTCCTTACCCTGCTCTCCCTGATTCATGATTTTTTCTCCCTGGGGAAGAGATCGCAGTACACCAAAACCTCTCAGACTTTCTTGTTCTTTGGTTGTCATGCCCTGAAAGATATTCAGCATCAGAGGCCTAGGCTGGGAAGTTGGTGGTGCTTCTTCCTGCTGAGTCTTTGATACTTGATCCAGCACCCGTTGGCTGGTCTGCAAAATTGCCTGCCGGAGTTGTCGAGCGAGATTGCGAAAAAGAGTAGTTGCGATGCGCGGACGCTGTTGCATCAGGTGATAGAGGCTGTCTCGATTGATCACTAGTAGGCGGGTCTCATCAACGGCTATTGCCGTTGCGCTACGTTGTGCCTTCCGAAACAAGCCCATTTCCCCAAATGTATCTCCTTCCCCTAGTTCTGCCAGAGTTGCACCGCCAGTTGGATTTTGTTGAATTCGTATCTTTCCAGATAGTATAACAAACATCTCCTGGCCTTGATCTCCAGTTTTGAACAGAACTTGTCGATTTTTCAGATCTTCTGAGTAGGCGAGGAGTGTTGCAATCTTAGCTTCTCTTACACTCAGGCCACGGAAGATTGCTAGACGCTGAACCAGCTGTTTGTTGATGCGGAGACCAAGATAATCCCAAACAGTAACCAGGCCAGTCTCCATCACAATGGTTGGTAGGAAGGTCAAATCAGTAGCTAGGCAGACTAGTAGGGTATACGCGGTTAGCAACCCAAATAACTGCAGAGAATCAAGTTCAGAAAATGCAAAGACACTGAAACCTAGACCTAGGGCAAGGGTGGTCGTCAGCATTGGTCGGGTCATCTGCTGCAGTGCTAATTGTGCTGCCTTGCGTCGATCCCGCTCCTGCTTAACCCGCTCATGATAGCGAGTTAAGAAATGGACTGTATCATCGACCCCAATGCCTAAGGCAATGGAAGCAATGATTGAAATGGTTACTCCGAGCGGTATCTCAAACCAGCCAAGGGTTCCGAAGAAAAGTAAAACAGCGGCAATGTTCGGAAAAAGTGCTATCACCCCCATCTTCCAGGAGAGAAATAGGCCCCACATCACTCCAAAAATCAGAAATAGTGCCAGCAACACGCTATCAATCTGTCCCGAGGCAATGTTGTTGGCTGATTCACTTGTCAAAACAGCTCCTCCCGTGAAAGTAACATTAAGGTGAGGAACAAACTCGGGCAGCTTTTGTTGCAGTCGTTCTCGTAGTTCAAGCAGTTCTGATGATCCATCTGCTTTCAGCCGAAGAGTCACTAGTAAGTTTTCACCATCTGGACTAAGAAATATAGGGCCGTCTTGCTCAGCTAATTTCTCAAAAAAATACTGAACCTCCAGATCATTCAGATCATCTAAGCCATTCCGATATACCCAGAGTGTCTGGGCTGGTGAATAGATTTTGTCAATACGCAATCCCTTTAGGGAATCAGGCCATTGTTCTGTTTTCAGAGTCAGTAGCCAAACTTCGAGATTATCTAGGCCGACAATAGTGGCAGCAGAAACTAATTTTTCTTCAGCTTCAGGCTTGGCCTGAAATACCAAACGAAGGGACTGAGTCCCTGCCAGATCAGATTCGATTAGGCTAAGGTCCTGCTCAAGAGGATGTTCTGGTGCGAGTGCCTGAGAATTACTATCAATTTTCAAGTTTAGGACACCAAGGCCTGCTATTGTAGCAAGCAGTAGCCAGAAGACGATAACTTTCCGAGCCCGGTACTGTAACCACTCACTGCCTTTACTAAACCAGCTTAAGGAGTTGTGGACAGAGTCAGACTGAGTATGAGACGCCTTAACTCGAAGAATTTTCAGTAAGGAGGGAGTAACAGTCAGAGCAAACAGATTACTCAGTAGAATTCCCACGCAGGAATATAGTCCCAACTGCTGAATTGCAGGAATAGGACTGACAGTTAGAGCTGCAAAACCCACCACCGTGGTGAAGGCAGTAACACTCACAGGAACTACTACCTTATCGAGAGTCTTGGAAACATGACTATCAATAGACGCTTTTGGCAGATTCTTACTGATACTCAGAAATTGGTCCAAAACCATGATGACATAGGCGCTGCCAACACAAATCAGGATTGGAGCAAAGGCTATCGTTACCAGATTCAAACGATGACCAATCAGGCCAACGAAAGATCCGGTCCAAATTAGTGAAAGAACCACGTTGATAAAAGCTACGACGATTACTCGAGGTGTTCGAAAAATAGCGAATAATACAATGATGATTAGACCAAAACTTAAGGGTAAAATTTTTTCGATATCCTCCTGAAGCACCTTGGAAGACGTATAGATCTGTCTTGGTTGACCGGCATAGGCAATGCGTAGTTCTGAAGAACTGAAGCTTTTCAGAATCTCTTGCAAGACTTCTTGTGTTTCTGCAGAGGAAGGCAGAGAGTTAGTGTTGAACTGCAGCACCATCCCCAAGGTTGTTCCCTCTGCTGAAACGAAATCTCCTAATGCTAAGGAATTTTCTGCCAAATCGTTCAGGATTTGTTTGATATCTTGATTGGCTTCTTGCCTTAGCTCTTCTGGTGTCTTTTGCCAAACCTTGGAAGGACAGTGTAGGATTTCGGAGGAAATCTCATCAAATTGAGGTAGCTCAGTAGGATCTAGATCCAACAGCAGACTATCTGCTAAATCATTGGCAAGCTCTTCTGGCCCTCCCAATGGATCGTCTTCTAGTGAGAAAGCTAAATCACTCGGAGTTCGTGTCGGAGGAGTAGGAATTTGTAGGCAGGCCAACTCTTCTTGTAATCTTTGTAACCGAGAAACACAAATGGAGCCAGGTTGCTCCTGATGGAAGTAAGAGTATCCAGAGCACGCTCCTACAGGACGGGGAATATCGAAAACAGACTGAACCGACCTTAGGCCTGGTAATCGGTTTTGAAGAGTTTTTCGAAGGGATTTCAGTAGTTCCAGATGTGCTAGTCCCAAGGATTGTGGAGGAACCGGCTGCAAGGCAACAACCAAGACTTCTTCGTTGCCAAATAGAGATCGAGTGTGCAGAAAATCTTGGTAGGCATTCGAGTCACGACTGATGAAAGGTTCAATCGTGGAATCAATCTGTAGTTTGCCTTGAGAATTGAACAGGCTGCTTCCACCAAAAATCATGAGCAGAGCACTGAGCAAAGAAGCTACTACAAGCAGAGTCCAGGAGTATTGATTTACCTGTTTTAACCAAGACATATCTATAATTAACTGCTGTGGAACTGTTTACGGTAACTTATGAAAATTTGGGTAGCAGTAACCTCAGAGTTCAGCATTTTTTGAACTGGAGTTATGTATCGTAAAAATTTCAGTGACCACTGTGTATTATTGATGGGCTCATCCCACACAGTCATGTGCAGTAAACCTGTCTGTTCAAAAGGAAAGGTTCGATAAGCCACAAAGCGAAACTGAATTTCATTACTCCAAGGTATAACTGCAATTCCAGAGACTTGATGACGTGCCAACTGCCGTTGATTTTGCTGCAATGTTTCCTTGTTCTCATAGCGCACGGCATGTGTGTTTCCTGGAACATCAGTAAAATATCGCAGGGAGTATGCTCCAAGTAGAAATATCTGCTTTACGCGAGTTTCTAAGGAAGTTGCTAAAGCGTGGTATGGGGAGCGAACCGTACGAAAATATAGATTTCGATTCTCATTAATTTCATAGGAATAAAGATTTTTCTGCAGAAAATAACCAAGATCAAATTTCCAGACCAGACCTTCCCAGCTTACATCTCCCTCAAGAGTCAAGAAATCTAGTTTAGATTCTCTTTCCGTGTAATTGTCTGCCAGTTTTTCAAAGGAAGATCGTCTCTCTTCGAAACCGTTTTCAACTACAACTTCCTGAGTTGGCTCATAATCAAAAGTGATTGAAGAATCCTGATCAAACCAATGGAAGTAGCTAAATCGCAGATCATAACTGGAAGCAAACCATTGGTATTGTAGTCCAAAGTAGTCTCTTAGTGAGGAGCCATCATCTCGATCACCATCTTCCTGTGCCTCCATACTTTCCCGCAACTCAGTAAAGCGCATACCTAACGTTGAGGGCCTCAAGGGTAGCAAGATCAACGTTACCGTCTGGTCCTGTCCCAACCATCGGTATCGCAGGGAAGGCAGGGCTTCCTTGCTGTTTTCTAAATCCAATGAGAGGAGTGCGGTGATTTCCTGCAAGTGCAACACATCAATGGGACTATCGAAATCCAGTTTCCCTAACTCAAAAATTTGCGTCCCCCAACGCAGTTGGTGATGTTCATCCTGATAATTTGAGTAAATCTCTCGAATCGTAAAATAGCTATCTAGAAACTGCTCTTTATTGCGCTCATAGTGCTGGGTAAAGTTGACGCTCAAGCGTGCGTAATTGTAGAGTTTTGGGGATGTTTGAACATGGATTTTTTGCTCATAGGTTGTTCCAAATGTATACTCGCTGAGGTTCTCAAATTCTGGATCAATCTGGTATAGTCCTCTGATTTCACCAGTTCCGAATGTTGTAGTCACTGCATGAGAAAATTGAACTTTAACTTGAAAATCGTTGGCCTCTTGTTGTTGCTCAGTTACAGAGGCACGTGACTCCTTTTCAGGAGTTCCTTCGGTATCCGAAGATTCAAGAATTACTGTAGTGGGCTCTGCTACAGCGAAAGGATCTTCATCGAGTCCCAATGGATCTTCGCCTGCCCCATCAGTGAAGGGATTTTCGTTGAGCCCAAGGTCTTCTTCAGTAGTGTCGACCTCTGCGAAAGGATCTTCATTGAGTCCTAGTTCATCTACGTTTGCACTACTAGCGAAAGGATCTTCATCGAGTCCCAGTGGATCTTCAGTAAGACTTGGGATCAGGGATATCTCTTCATTTTGCGAAGTTTTATCTTGTAAGGAAATTTTTTGTTCAGCAATCGAATCTGGTTCAATTGCTGGAATCATTTCCAAATCTTTAATGATACTATTTTTTGCAGAAAATTCTGTGGTATCCAGCACTGACTTTACCCTTGAGGGAGTCAGCTTCAGGAGTAACAGGATGCTTTCTAGTCCACTTAACTGAGCATCTAATACCCAAACTAATTTGGCGTCTCCTTGCTCTATTGCTTTTTGAAACTGTGCTTCTAAATTGGTTCTGTGGGAACTTAATTTTTCAAATTTCTGGTGCAGAGGATATTGGCTCAAGAGAGTCGAAGAAATTTGCTCAATATTCTTTTCAAACTGTGAGCGTGAAGATTGTTGGTCAGGAAAACTGGATTCGGTCGGTGTAGCTATTTGCTGAGCCCAAACTTTTTCTGCGTCAATCATCTCTTTAAGCTGAACAATCAACCGGTTCTGCAGCTCTTTGGGTAGGTATTTAAATCGGTCTGGTTCAGGAATAAACTTTTTCAATTCTTCTGGAATGATTCTATGCTGTTCAGTGATTTCGATACTAGAGGTTAGTGCTGGAGAGTAGTGGGTATCCTGAGCAAGAACCGGGAGACTCAACATCCAACTGAAGAGGCAAGTGACTCCGAGCAGTTGTCTATGCATTTGCTAGCCTCAGTTGGTGATAAAGAGATTTGACGGGCTCATATTTTTCAGCCTTGGATCGTTTTTTGGATCTAAGTACAGATTATACTTGTTGCCATCACGCTGAATATAAACCAACGTTTCGGCAACAAAGGCTTTTTCATTTCCTCGTGTGGAGCGCACTCTCAAGACTGTAGAAATCCACTGCTTATCAATCTGCAGGTAGTATTTGGGAAAGGTACGGTAAACCTTACGTAGTATGCCATCTGTAAAAAAGTTGAGAGTGACAGGGATTTCCCTTGTCTCATCGAAAAAAGCAATCACTTGGTCATACTCTGCCCCAGAAATCCCAATCTCTAACTTGAAAAACCCAGGATTTTTTTCTAACTCATCACAGGAATATGTGTTGCTTTCTGATTCCAGCAGAGAAAAGTCACGGGAATCAATGTTTGTACCCTGCAAACGAGTAATGGAACTATCTGGGTAGCTTCGGCAAGCTTCGTTAGCCAACTCGCTACAAGCTGCACAGCCTAGCAACCGTTCGCCTCGCTGGATCAAACACTGTGATGACCTTGACCCTTTCAGAAAATGAACTCTGCTGTTATCGTCAAGACGTAACAGGTGCAGTACTTCCTTTTGCTGTTCTTTGCGATTTTTTGAATTGCAGGCTTCTTTTTCACATGGGCTGATTTCCAGGGTAGTGCTGACGTTACGCCGCAAGATGGGATTAGAATCTTTGGAGCGCTCCAGAAATACTCGTACCTGCGTAGGAGACTGTAACTCGTCGCATGTAATGGCCAGGCAGAAGCCAGGAATCAGGAGGAAGGTGAGCAAACTGACGAATTTCATTTGGACCCCTTTTTCAGGAGAAATTACTCAAATGGGGTACTGCAGAGTGGTGATGAGAGTTGTGCAGATTTCTCTCTACTCGCAAAAGCAGCATCACACCAAATTTGATTTACTAAAGATTTCGATTGGCTTTCTTGGCACCCTAATGACGGGGGAAGTGTTGAGACATTCATAAACAGGTTTTGTTTGCCCGTATCTATGATTTCAAAATTTCATAAGGAAACTGCTTAAAGCTTGCCAGTCACGAGTATAAGATGGATATGTTGGAAAGCACCATGTTGATGATGAATATTGAGAAGTATTGAAACAAGATTTTTCCAACACCTCCGCTTGCCTCGCCAGAATACCTCCTCTATCGTGATAACCTTTTTCTGTTGACTGTCGTTCCCCTGATTGATGGAAGCAATGTATTCTCCTGTACTCGGCTATCTCCGTTTCCCCACTTTTGGTGCGAACCAACTCTACTTTGTGGCTGAAGACAACCTCTGGGAGGTCTCCCTAATGGGTGGGCGGGCCCAGCGCCTGACCGAATCCCGTAGCGAACTGCAGACCCCACGTCTCTCTCCCTGTGGTCGCTGGCTTGCGCTAGTCGCTGCAGAAGAAGGTGAGCAGGAGGTCTACTGCCTGCCTGCTGAGGGTGGTCCCTTGCGACGGTTGACCTATGTGGGGCATGTGCTGCATATCGATGGTTGGAGTGCTGACGGCACCTCAATCCGTTTCTGTGGAGCGCATCGCTCGATTCATGGCAACGCAGACGCTCAACTTTATGAAGTTTCCTTGGAAGGTGGTCTAATCCATTCAGTAGATCTTGGTCCTGCTCGAACTCTTTCGACAGAGCCTGCTGGATTGAGACGAGTTCTGGGCCGCAATACAGTCCAGAACTCCCGCTGGAAGCGATACCGGGGAGGTTGTCATGGGGAGATCTGGGTCGATGCAAGTGGAAAAGGAACCTTCGAGCGCATCCTCGGTGATCATCCGGGTAATCCGGTCGCTCCAATCTGGTGGCAGAGCCGGATCTATTTTCTCTCTGATGTTGATCGAACTGGCAATCTCTGGTCATGTCAGCCAGATGGTAGTGATCTGCATCAGGAGACTAAGGAGATTGGATTCTACGTACGCCAGCCTGCTTATGGTGAGTCCAAGGTCATTTACCACAGGGCAGGCAGCTTATGTCGCTGGGAACCTGGAAAAGAGACTGGTGAGGTGCTGCCAATCACTCTGCCGTCCCCACAGTTTCATGTACAGCGTAAGTTTATCTATGGTTCTGAGGAGTGGGAGGACTTCGCTCTGCATCCTAAGGGACACTCAGTTGCCCTGTCGGTGCGTGGCAGGTTAGCCTCAATGCCACTCTGGGAGCTCGCAGTACAGCAGCATGGCAAAAGACAGGGAACTCGTTATCGACTGCCAACGTATCTCGCAGATGGCCGGCTGGCGACGATTGCCGATGAACAGAACTCCCAGGAGGAACTACTGCTCTTTGCAGAAGAGGCTTCAGTATCACCTTTGGATCGGATCGAATTGCCTGAAGGTCGTGTTCAGTCCATGGCCGCATCTCCAACTCAGCCAGCCTTGTTGCTGACTACTAGCCGCTTGGAGCTATGGTACCTTAACCTGGAGAAGGGAACACTCACATTGCTAGATGTTTCCAACCTCCGTGAAATTGAGGATGTTACCTTCTCACCGGACGGTAATTGGGTTGCTTACAGCAAACACCTGAATACCGAACAATCCGCCATCTTCTTCTGCTCTGTGGATCAACCTGAACCACGACAAGTGACTGAACCAGTACGCTATGACTTTGGTCCAGCCTTCGACCCGGAAGGGCAATGGCTCTATTTTCTCTCCTCACGCACCTACCAACCGATCTGGGACACTGTACAGATTGGGGCGAGCTTTGCCCGCAGCATGAAGCCCTACCTGATTACTCTGCGCAGTGACCTGCGTTCCCCTTTCTTAGAACAGCCTGCGGCTCTTGGAGAAAAAGAAGAAGAGGAACCTGAAGAGCGAGAGGAGGAAAACAGCGAGAAGAGTGCCGAAAAGAAAGAAAACAAGAAGAAGGAAGACCCAGCCCCACTGCGTATTGACTGGGAGGGTTTGTCCCAGCGGATCATTGAGTTTCCGGTGAATGAAGGCATCTATGGACAAGTTTTTGGCCTGCGCAAGCGAGTGCTTTTCAGTGAGTTTCCGCTGAGCAGTGGCAGTGAGGAAGAAAAGCCAAGTAAGCGAAAACCAGAGGGCCTGCTCTGGGCCTATGACTTCGAAAAACAGGAGAAAGAGCTATTGCTGCAGGGGCTGGATTATCTGGAAGTAACCCCTTCGGCTCGCACGATGGCTTATGCCAGCGAAGAGGGCCTGCGGGTGCTGGAAGCTGGGGCCAATGTGAATGAGGAAGATGGATCTCCTGAGGAACCTTCCCGCAAGACCGGCTGGCTAGATCTTGATCGGTTGCGCTTTGCTGTGGAGTTGCGTCCAGAGTGGCAGCAGATGTTCCATGAAGCCTGGCGTCTGCAGAGAGAGTTCTTCTGGGATGAGGAGATGTCAGGGGTCCGTTGGCAGGAAGTTGCAGGACAATATCTTCTGCTGTTGGATCGAGTAGCGTCACGGGCTGAATTGTCGGATTTGATCTGGGAGATGCAGGGTGAACTCGGTACTTCACATGCCTACGAATATGGAGGAGATTATCCTCCCAAGCGACGTTATCAACTCGGGCGACTCGGTGTTGATCTGGATTGGGATGTGGCTGCTAAACGCTACGTGATTCGACGGTTATATACTGGTGATCCCTGGCGTTCGAAGATTCGTTCGCCACTCTGTGAACCAGGGCTCAATGTGCGAGAGGGTGATTATCTCTGTGCCATTGGTGGTGTTCCCCTTGATGAGCAGAATAGCCCTGGAGAGTTGTTACTACACCAGGCTGAACAAATGGTTCCACTGACTTTGCAGCATCCAGAGAAAGATGCAAAATCTCGCATTATCACAGTCCGTACCCTGCGTAGTGAACGAGCCGCTCGCTATCGTGATTGGGTGGTAGGGAACCGCCGCTTTGTAGCCGAGCAGACCGCAGGACGAGTAGGGTATCTTCACATTCCAGATATGTCGACACAGGGCTTGGCGGAGTTCCACCGAGGATTTCTTGCCCAGGTTCACTTGGCAGGACTGCTCCTTGATGTGCGTTACAACGCTGGTGGGATGGTCTCCCCGCTGATTCTGGAGAAGCTGGTTCATCGACATCTGGGCTATGATGTACGCCGCTGGGGTGCTCCGGAGTCCTATCCGTACCATACGCTGCGTGGACATTTGTTGGCGTTGACGAATCAGTTTGCTGGATCGGATGGTGACATGTTCAGCTACAGCTTCTGCGAGTTGAAAATAGGCCCCCTGCTGGGCAAACGAACCTGGGGTGGAGTGATCGGCATTGACTCCCGTTATCAGCTTGTCGATGGTACCACGACAACTCAACCTCAGTACTCAATCTGGTTTCACAAGGCAGGTTGGAATGTCGAAAACCAGGGAGTGACACCGGATGAGGTGATCGAAGACGCCCCCCATGATTATGCCGCGGGACGTGATGCTCAGTTGGAACGCTCCGTCCAACGAATGCTACAGCTGCTGGAAGAGCAACCGATTGAGCCTGTGAGATTCACAGCCCGACCCCGACTAGGTTGATCAATTTGACTGCTTCCCAGGTAGAATCTGCCAGATAGAGTGGGTAGAAAAAGAACATTTTGGTTCAAAACAATCCCTTACTCACCATCTGTGATGGTCCCCACTCTCCCAGTTAGGGGAGAGTTTTTCAGATAATCGTGCGATCAAATTTTTCTTCTCCATGAGAGAGAGGGTGCCGACTGGCGTGGATGAGAATAAATTAGCTATTTGGATAGATTGCTGAACAAGTCTTGGGTGTCTTATTAAAAATTCTAGATGAATGTAAATTCAGTATGGTGAAAAGCAAAAAACAAAACCGAGCTTTCCCGAAATCGAACATCTCAACTTTGATCATCTGGAGAAACTGATGCAATTGAATAAAAAGCTACGAACCGTTTTGGTATTAGGGGGAATTCTGTTGCTAAGCTCGATTCAGCAGGGATTGACTGCAACTCCAGCAGAGGTCTACCGGGAGGCAGTTCCAGCTGTGGTGCTGCTAGTCAGCATGGAACCCAACTCGAAGACCCATTCCAAGGGGACAGGTTCGATGATCACCAACCAACATGTGCTGACCAACGCTCACGTAGTCCTCGGAGACAGTGGACGCCCGATGGACAAGACGCTGGTTTTTTACAGCTTTGAGAATCCTAACGACGGGATTGAGCAGAATTTCCGCAAGGGACGCCAAGCGAAGGTGAGCCACTATTCAGAAAAATTGGACCTGGCCCTGCTGGAAGTGGAAGCTCCACCCAAGGTAACACCGCTTAGCTTGGGACCTGCAGATGGTGTGCAGATTGGGGATCCAGTACTGGCGATTGGGCATCCAGAAAATGGCGGACTCTGGTCGCTAACTTCTGGGCGGATTGGGGCAAGGATTCGAAACGCGAAAGGAGTGCGAGGGAATCACATCTTCCAGACAGAGGCTAGTTTGAATCGAGGCAATTCCGGAGGGCCGCTGCTCAATGAGGATGGGCAGATGATTGGAGTGAGCACCAGCATTGCTCGCAAAGCAGCAGACGGTCTGGCGATCACGGGAATCAACTTCGCAGTGCAGAGTGATGTGGTGCGAGAGTGGTTACATTCCGTAGGACTCCGCTTGCCCAAGGTAATGGCAGTGTCTGTGAACCGACTGGCTCTGACACCAGCTCCAGAAAAGCCTGTAGCAGCTGCTCCAGAAACAAAGCCAGCTACAACCACAGTCACCACAAAACCAACCCAGCCAGCTCCTCCCGCAAAAGAGAAACCAGTTCCTCCGGTCGGAGTCTCTACACCGCCTAAGGTCAAGGAGGAAACACAACTGCTGACGAGGCCTCGTCCCTTCCGTGATGACCAGCTGTTCGATCACATCTCGAATCAGACCTACTCAGAGTTCAGCCAGCAACTGGAAGCTGAGTTTGAAGCTTTCCAGAAGCAACAAAGCCGGTAACAACTCGCCTTTTGTTCAGTCTTCTTCCAAAACTTTTTTTGCTAACTTTACCGTGGCTTGGTCAATCATTTGACCATCGACTGCCACGGCGCCTAATCCCTGCTTTTCTGCTGCCCGTACGGCCTCTAGAACTTTTTGTGCGAGTTCGAGTTCCGCTGTATTTGGAGAAAACACCTGTTGAATCATACCCAGCTGATCAGGATGAATGGCCCACTTGCCATCACAGCCTAAAGCCTGTGCCTGAGTGGCGGACTGTTGCAGTCCAATGACATCTCGAAAGTTGCCATAGGGAGCATCATCGCTTGAAGATCCACTGACTTGGCAGCGGCGACCAGGCGACTCAGGACGTAGTGCCAGCGATGGCCCGAATAAACCGATTTCTCGCTTTCCCCATGACCTGAGAGGGAAACCAATGGGGCGCCAATAGCACGAGAGTAGTCTGCAATCCCAAAGACCAAAGCTTCCAGACGAGAGGAGGTTGCTGCAATTGCTTCGGACTGTACCAAACCGGCGGGGCTTTCGATGCAAGCATGCAAGCGAATAGTCTGCTGGGCTTTAGTATGCCGTTCAATTCCATCTAGTAAGTGAGTGAAACAAGCTACATCCCCTGCGTTTTCGATCTTGGGAATGACCAAAACGGAAACTCGATCCACGGCTATTTCCAAGACTTCAATCATATCTCGATAGAACCAGGCGGTCTTCAATCCGTTGCAGCGTAGTGCCAAACGGGGATGGTGCTCTGGTAGGCTCTTCAGGGTAGAAATAATTTGCTGACGAGCGGTCTCTTTCTCTGCAAGCAAGACACTGTCTTCCAAGTCAAACATCACCAGGTCGGCAGTACTCTGGAGAGCCTTGGCCTGCATTTTGGCAGAGTGTCCTGGGACCGAAAGAATGGAGCGGAGTTGAGGCATGCGTTTCCTCCAAATCAGGTTGAATCTAGCTTGAATCTCCTGCGAAATTAGCACATAGACTTCGGCAGTGTGTTTTGTATTCGAGGGTTACAGCACGGACTTCTCACAGGAATTTCCTGCTCCACCGAGAATTCACAGCTAGTGTGTATTTTCCAGAGAGTACGAATGGAGTAGTGGGAGTAAGTGCCCAACCGTTTGGCGGAACAAGGCTGGTTGGTCTGTGAGAATTGGTTGAAAGGTCCAGTTGTGCCCACCTTGGCTGAGGACGCTCGACAACGCTGGGAAGCTGGAAGATTATAGCAGACCAGTCGGGAAAGGACATCAGGAGCAACGCCAGGTGCGGATTCGAGGAGATCAGATCGATTAGTGGCATCCAGATCAAGTCACCGTTGCCCAACAGACATACCTGCGCTGCCTGGAAGAACTGCGGGAACTGCTCAACCGTCATCTATACTTGAGCTTTGTCACTCAGGAAGCGCACTATACACTATGTCCCGCACAAACTCGCTATCAACGACACCTGGATCAATTTCAGTATGCTCCAGGGCGTACCGTTTTTACCACCTCCTACCTCAATTGGGACTGGCATGCTGAAGAAGGAGGTCAACTGTGTTTACACTTGGCAGAGAGACTCCAGGACCTGTTACTGAGCCGAAATCGATTGGTGCTTTTTCGTAGTGTAGATATTCAGCATGAGGTGCTACTAGCTACAAGGGAACGACTGAGCATCATATGCTTGTTACGTTATCGCTCTGCGCTTCCGATTCCTGTGGCACATGGAATTGTCTGAGGTTTCCATG
>JACLAC010017389.1_pt1 | contig 17642 bp, 6 predicted proteins | sample 8027881 | NCBI WGS metagenome assembly JACLAC01 (sample SAMN15725517, study PRJNA655200) | protist metagenome | isolation source: fluorescence activated cell sorting (FACS) single amplified genomes of... | place: Spain: Blaines Bay Microbial Observatory, Mediterranean Sea | collected 2016-01-19
TCTTGCCTGTATCACTGCAGTGGCAATTGAAATTGTTTCTATCTTTGTGTCAGTTATCCACGGTTGACAGGGTCCTGACGGTGAATTCCTCACATTGCAGTAATGAAGCTTCCAGACTAGTCACGTGCTGGTCAGCAACCGAGGTCTGTCATGTGTCATAGGTTGTCTGTCCTGTCAGAGCCTTGTACGAAAAAAAAAAAATGATTATCGCAGATTGAATACTTGTTTTGTAGGAGAATAGTAATTTGTGTTATTCAAGTTATTTTGTGTCTTATTCGTTTGTGTAATATCAACTTACATTTCCCGCAGAGCGCGAAGAGCGGGAGAATCCCCCAATAATCGAGCCGATGGGCGAGTGGATCAGAGGTCGTGGGAGTTTGCAGATGGGTGACCCGGGCTCGCCGGCAGCATTCCGTCCAAGGAACATGAATCCGTTTGGGGAAAGCTTTTCAGCGGATAATGCGTCACCGAAGGCGAACGAAGGGGAACTCCTGAATGCGCCCGAATTGCGGAATCCACAAGTGGAAGAAGCAGATCATCTCCGCAAAGGAGATCATCATGATGATGCCGAAGGTGTCCGCGAAGGTTCCGAGAGATTCAGAGAGGCTCAGGAAGAGACTGGAGGCCAGGTGGATGCTGGGCAGGAGGACTGCAAAAAAGCCAATGAAGCAGCGGGAGGACTGCAGCAGGATGGTGCAGATGGCGGCGGTTTGCAGAACATTGACACTGTCAATCCGCACCTTCATGGTGACGATGGTGATCGTGCCATTCATGATGATCCGCACATCAGCAGCAACATGGGCCCTGACTCTGGCGATGTAAGGGACATCCACATTAAGCTTTGTCCCGACGAAGCACGCCTGCGATTTTCAAGTTTGGGAGCGGTCGGCGGCACGAGGGATCCGAGCATTCGGCACAACAAGCGTTACCACCATCTTCAAGTTGATCTTCAAGATGGACCTGGTGGGCAGGCTGTCAAAGCTAAAAACACCGGTGAAAAGCTACGTACCAATCATGGTCCGACACATCCCGGTGAAACAGAAGACTGCCACCAGCTGGATTTACAACAGGATTCCCGCCGCCGCACGAAGGCGCAGAAGAAGCAGGATTCTCGCAAGAACAAGGATTCCCGCCGCAGCAAGGAGGATCTCAGAAAAGAGCGACCAGTGGTTTGTACTAAAACACAACAACAAGAGGCGGTACGAGGTGAAGGTCCGGACGACAGAGGAGAGAAGCGCCCAAAGCGTGCAGAAGCAACTGATGATGTTCAGAGGGTTGATCAGCGTCCTGACATCGATGGAGACATGCACAATGAGTCCATTGGCATGAACGAGTGGCATGCAGCCCCTGAACAACTTCCGGCGCCAGACACAACTTCCCAAGAAAGGTTGCAATCAACAGGGCAGCAAAAAAAACTTCACAAGGTGCACCCACACACTCAAGGCGCACCGGAAAACAATGGTGATAGGAAGAAACTGTCGGCGCGCAAAGTGCCGAGCAGGAAAAAGACGAGCAAGCAGCTTGTGGTGCCGAATTCGCCCCATAGTCCTGCTCCTGGCAACAAAACGTCGACGACGCGGGAAAGAACGCCATCGGCAGCAGCGGGGTCCGGGACGACCGCGAACCAGAAGAAGAGACCACCAACAAGAAAGGACACCAGCCGAACCCTGAACGAGGTGGTTGCCCAGGTGGCGGGTGTGTTGAACCAAAGGACAAGGGAAGAGGAGCTTGATGCGGAACCTGCACACCGCGGCTCCGATCGCCTGCTCCTCGAGGCGATCGAAGAAGACCTTCCGGGGGAAGGTGATGTTTCTCCCGAGGAGAAAAAGGGGGGGGGGATGCAGCAGGAGTTGGCGAAGTTGATGAAGCCAACAAGTTTCCAACTGGTGTTGTGGTGCGTTCGAAAGGTGTTGAGACAAAAGGAGCGGCAGCAATTCGTACAGGCGCAATTCGTGCAAATGGAGTGACAGATGATCAGATTGCCAATCATGGAGAAAATTCTGGCGAACTCATGGTTGCCAACGTGTCGTCTCATGTTCGCCAAGAAGTGATGCCCAACAACAATGACAATGTCAATGTCAATGTCAAAAACTTGATGCAGGTAGAAATGGCTGAATCTGAGGAGAAGAAGGAGACAATTAATGCAGCAGTTCGTGGTCCAGAACTACTCGATCAGCAGGTGGAGCCCGTGGTTTCCGGTCTCGACCGACTCGCTCTTGCGGATGGTCACGACATGGTCCCGCCAGCAAACGATGTGAAGAAGAAGGGAGAGAAGAGAGGCGTTAAATTCAATATGGAGGAGTCTTCCAGAGAAGAACTTGAAGTCGGCCGCATCCCTCCTCCCGGGCCACGTTTGAGATCACGAGTGGCACCCGTGTACGATGCTCAGTACCTCCACAGAGGGGGGAATCCGAAGTCCCTAAGAGTTGTGGCGGCTGACCACGCTGCAAAGGAGAAGAGTCTGACAGACGAGCAGCAGAATTTCATACTGCTGGAAGACTCGGCAGACATTTGTCATTCGCCGGAGATTTGTGACTTGCGAGATGAAGGCTGTGACTGCCACGAGGTCCGTGGCTTAGATGGGGAGCCAGAGCCTCCAGTTCGGATCAATGCAGATGGCGTTCCTTTAGCACTACTAGTACAGCATTCCAAACATCCGGTGAACATTAACTCGTCTGTTCGCGCTAATGAGCGACTTCAGAATCAACACGCCGAACAACAACAACAGATAAACTTACGACATAGTAGTTCCGAAGAACAACATCAGAATAATCTGGGCTATTATTATTATAGTGACAGTGGGATCGATGATCCGGGAAACCTGGATTATGATAGCGTCGTGCGGAGGAGAGTGAAAAGGAAGGATCCCATTATCCGAGGAGCTGCGGATTATCATAATGCGATTGATTTTCGTCGTTCCCGGTTTGCCGTGGTAGGATCAGAGAACTCGTCGCGTAATTTCTCAGCAAATGATTCCAAGAACAGCTTCGCCTCGGCAATGAATCCTTGTTCGGAGGGCATGCTCGACGAAAGAGCAGCTGGGAAAATAACCAGCCCTACTGCGATACGATATCCTCCCTACTACGACAGTGAATCTGATGTCGTTGTTGTGCATAATGACGGGGATTCGTATCTAATAAATGACGGGGATTCGTTACGAATCCTGATTGATGATATAGAAGTGAGAGACGCAGCAGTTCCTCAGGAGGAGGTCAATGGCATGATTGGCTCGCATGATTCTTTGCAGATCCCTGCAGGAGGTCCGTACAATGACAAGTTGGCGGAGGAACGTGTAGGTGACACGCGGCAAATAGGTGGTGACCGAAAAGTGTTACTTGATCTAGAAAGTTCGGAAAAAGGAGAAGAGGAAGTAGACTTAGTACAAAGTGGGAGGCGTTCGGAAGTACAAGGGGGAGATGATCACGATTTGCGAGGTCGTACATACATATTTGCTGAGAATGCGGCGGATCATAATGGGCTGTCTCATCCACCCAATAATCCCCCTCATCTTTCAAGAGTGGAAGCAGTCGAACCAGTGGGGGAAGTAGTAAAGCTTCGGTCTGCAGAAGGTCCACCAGTTCTTCCTGCAAAAGAGGGGAATAATCCGGAGATGATGCCAGTTGCCGCAATGGCGACAATGGCTAATCCTCCTGGTGTCAGGAACAATGTTGCCAGGCACAACGCATCTCATACACGTCTCAGTCTCGTGAGCTTCATTAACACCAGGAACCGCCAACAGTTCGCGGGGGCGGATCATCAATTTTTGAGACAAGAAGGAATGGAGCTCTCGACCAGCAATGGCTTGCAGGCGACTGTCACTGCAACCAACTCGAGAAACAACTCCAAAAAGGAAGATTCGTCAAAGAAGGAAGAGTCGGGAGAGCAGGAGTTGGAAGGCAGCGGCTCAGGGGTCTCAGGGAGGGTAGTAGGGCTGGGCGAATCGGGTCCAGCACACTTACGAGGAGAGGATCGGGTAGTCACTAAAACAAGTCTGCGAAAACTAGAAAAGAAGCGGCAGCTAAAAGAAGAGTTGTTGACCAACGAAAAGAGACTATTGGTCGTCGGACGTGCAAAGCAGGAAGAGGAGTTGAAGGTGATGGCAAATATTATGCCAGATAATCGCAACCAGATTCTTCCGGAAAAATTTTCTGATGGCAACTTAACTAACAGTCCTCAGAAGCTTCTTGGGCTCGGCAAATCTGGGCTGGTGTCATCTTCGTCCTCTTCCGAGTCAGCTTCCGGCTCTTTGCAAGATTTCGTTCATATCTCTGCTATGACGGCGCGGTTCGGGCCGCGCGTTCAACAGACTTCAGTTCTCCCGAAGAAGAATCGAAGTCAAAAAGTGAGGAAGACGAGGAATCGCAAAAAAAGAAATCTGGAAACGGAAGTCGCAGAAGAAGTAGTAGATAAGTCAGAGGTATTAGGCAGAGATAGTAATAATAATTCTGCAAATCTGATAATGGATGATGGGCGCAGAGTTGGTACTGATAACTTCTTCGGCCAGGTGCGAGATAGTGATGATCATCATTCAGCTTCAGATGGTTCTTCCTCAATCAGGGGGCGGAGGAAGAGGGAAAAGAGGAAAAGGAGGGAGGTTAGCAGCTCGTCGGAGAAAGAAAGCTCGCAATCTTTGAACTATAGTGGCTCGGATAATCCCAGCAATGATGTCAATGTCATCGAACAAGCCAATCGTGTCGTTGACATGACATTGAATGTCTTGCCTGAGGAGAGGAATAGTTATAGTAATCATCATAGTATGCTTAGCATAGTAGCTTCTGCACAGGCAGCATCCGACGGCAGTGTGGTTGGTGACCACGGTGGCAGTGCTGCGGGCGCCAGAGAGAGACTGTTGTTGAGCGGGAGTGAGGAGGGGAGTGACGACGCTGACAACAATCTGAGTCGCACACCCGACGAGTCGCAGACCCGCCGAACAGTGGAGGCCCGTCTGGGTGCTATGAACTTGAATGGGGAGGATTCGATTTCGCGGGAGGATGATGAGCAACAAGATGATGAGTCCGAGACTATGCAAAATCAACATGTTGCAGGGATCGTGCAGGAGTCGACACAACCAGCCAACCAAAAGACAGAGGTGATGCAACAATTGATGGAGGACGAGTCCCTGCAAAATAGTGACTGCAAAATAGTGGAAAACTCAGCAGACACGGCAAAATTGAATCTAGAGGTAGTAGTTGAGGGCGAAGTTGAGAAGAGTGCTGGAGGTTTTCCAGCAGTGGAACCGGCTGAGGAACCAGTTGAGGAAAAAACAGGAGGGTGGGCGAAGAGTGTGCGCGTCAGCCCTGCTCCCGTCAGCCACGTCGAGCAGGGATCCGTGTCGAATTTGTCCGAACATGTTCGCCAGAACGACGACAATTTTTCCGAGCAGGGATCGGTGTCAGCGGAGGGGGTTGCCGCTGCGGCGAAAAATGATAGGAGAGTCTCAGTAACAATAGGTCTTAATAATAAGCTGAATAATAATAGACCTGTGTTGTCCGAGGACCTGATTCACAAAGATCTGCTGAATCTGATTCACGAGGAGCAGGGCAGCGCGAGTTCGCCAGAGAATTCAATCGCGACTCATCTAAAACGTCGGCCGGGAGGGAAAATCAATTGCCTTCGAGGTGGGAGGAAAAACATGTCCGACAACGTTCGGGGGAGATCATTACCTTATTCGCACATGTTCGCATGCGTCACCCAAACATTCCAAAAAGGGGCTTTGATTGGCAAGGACGAAGATAACGGTGTCAGGAGGAAGAAGAACAATGTTCCACTGATGAAAGGTCTGGCGGAAGAAGAAAACAAAATCGTCAGCCATAAGAAGAAGCGAACTCCGGAGCTTCATACCAACCAACAAAACAAACACAAGATTGCGGAGCCATTCAAAAAGTCGCGAAAGCTTGAACGGAGTAGGAGGGAAGCAGAAGGAGTGGAAGGAGGTGTGAATCAGAAGGAGAAGAACGAGGGGGAACACATTCAATCAGGTGTTTTGGGGGACCAAGACGACGAACAATCACCTGATCCGTTTCCTATCTTGTCCCAGAGTTCGTTCTACTCGGGGGAGGAGCTTTCTGAAGATGATGTAGTGGGGGCCGCGATTCGGGATCATGACGTGGAAAGTGTTGTAGAAAATGATGTAGAAAAGGTTGTCAGGATTAAAGAAGGTGTAGTTCACACAAAAGACCGTAAGGAGGACCTTAGGAAACTGACAGATGCAGCTGAAGTAGGTGGTAGATTCCTAAAGCAACATGCGCAGATCGATGATACTATGTTAGAAAACGTGGATCCTTCCGGAGGAGACATTATCTACGAGGTCGTGAAAAAAGGTGCAGCGTTACAACGACACAAGGAGGAAATGCATGGTCTTCATCCTTCCGTTGCACGAGGAAAAACCAGACCAGCACGAGCTGATCACCAGGTCAAAGTGTCACGGGGAGATCATGATGATGTTCACCACCAGGAAACGGTGTCGCCAGGCTCAGGACCGCGGCAATCAGTGCACAAAATGTTAGAAAAAAAGCTGTTACTAGCCGGCAATCATTATTCCAGCCATTTTCTCGGCGACAAGAAAAAAGGGAATTACAACATTTCCGCAGAACAGGATTCGAACTTGTGCGATTCTGAGGAATATGCGATTCTGAAGCGCAAAAAAGGAGAAAAGGAAGAGAAGAGAAGCTCAGTATTGCAAAAGAATGATAAGCGGCGACGGAAGTCTAACAAGAAAAGAGAGGCGTCTTGGAGCCAGGAGCGCAATCAGCAATTAGAGATGTTGTTTGAGCAGATGAGTCTGGATGACCGTCAGCAGGACCAGATCAGGACGAATCGGATGGCTGCTGAGCAGTACCAACAAGAAGCGGTGCCAATGGCAACAGCAGTACACGCAACGGCAGTACCACTGCCGATTGCAATGGGCGGCGCAAGAGTAGTACCAACGGGAGAAGAGCTCAATGACCTCAGCCGCAAGGTTGAGAGTCACAGTCTTAGGCAACATCTTCTTCAACAACAGCAGGTCCACGAGGAGGAAGTCGAGGAGGAAAAGAAGGAAGAGAATCTGGATGAAGAACGGGAAGAGATTGCCAAGGGCCATCATCGAGAAGTTAAAGGGAAGGGTGGTACTGGTGGGAGTAGAACTCGGCGGGTGAAGCATGTGGTCCGGACTACCACAAAAACTCTTCCAGGACTCGGAGGAAGAAAAAAAGAATTGGAGTCATCAGAACCTTCAGATGCATCATCAGAGGTGCGGATTCCATCTATGGGGACTTCGAGTTACGTAAGTGTTATGGATCGAAGGAAAGAGGAGTATCGTCGTCAGAACCAGAAGTTCAAGAAAAGGATGATCCGCAACTTGAATCCAGAGTCATCCAGGAATCCAAGAGGAGGCCAACAGATTAATAATCGAATTCCATCATCACCGGACAATGATGTTCCATTACCTAACAATGGTCCTCCGGGCAGGGAGAACAATGGGGAGATGATGGTGCCATCGGAAATGGCACCATCGGAAACTGCAGTGGTTTCCGGAAACAATGGGAAGGAGAAGAGTTCTCGCACTGGCAGTCTGCTCTACAGAGCGCTGACTTCAGAGCAGTTGGCAGTGGCCCAATCCAACCTGCTCGCTCGTTGGTCTGCGGAGAAGGGTGCTGATCACGCTAGTGATAGTAAGAGCGGTAATGTTAACGATGCTCATGGAGGAGCAGGCGCAGTCGGACAAGCGAAGATTATTAGGGAAGTTGGAACTGTTGACGCAGGAGGAATTGGGATCACTACTACGCATAACAACAGTGGAGGACTACCAGAGGAGGAATCCAAAGTTGATGATGGGGGGGGTGTCAATCGAAGTAAAGATGCTGGGAACGGCATCAATCGGGAGGATGCATCTGAGTCCAGCAGTGGAGAGAACAGGGAGAGTGCCAATGATGAGCCTGGGGAGAATGCCAATAAGGCTCATCAAAAACCCCACTGATGCAGCAGTTGCAGTGGTGGCACTGCTGCTGGTTCCAGCAGCGGTGCTGCTGCTGCTGCTGCCACTGGCGCTGCTGCTGGTCAAGCAGTGCAATGGTGCTTGGTCAACAGGTGGTCCTTGGTGGACAGCACTTGACACTTGGTGGTGGGTGGGAGAAGCACATCCTCCTTGGAGATGGCTGGAGGTGGCAGCTGTCGAGCACTTGATGTTCACAGTTGAGGAGGCTCGATGCACTGATCACATGGCCAATCATCACGCACACATTGTTCACGGCATTTTAATTTGATACTTATCATTGACATAGTTTATCCTGGATTCTTCTTCATTGTGCTGATATCATTCTGATGGTGTTGGTGTTGCTGTGGCGACCGCATTAATAATGCTAGAGGGTTTAACATTTCTGTGAGAGACCGAATTTCAGATTCGAATTTCATCATGTTTGCGATGTAAACCTCATTGGATTATTTACTCTTGATAGAATTCCTACTGCAGTTCAAATGTCAGTTTCTGCTACTAATGATTTCGAACAGTAGTCAATTTGCCTCCGTGTGCTGATGTTCTGTCGTAGAATTTGTTGTCAGCGTCTGTTACAAAGAGAAAATGTATGATACAAAGATATCTAAGACGATCGCATTGGTATCTTACTGTATATTATAATTATATAAGTATCGTAGTGTTTCAAACACTTAGTCTTGTGTATCATAATGTTTTAACTTGTTATAATACTGATTTTGGAATGTATTTTGACCCTTTTGTCCGGCAGTAGAGTGGCAGTTCCTCTCCAGAAGTTGCATATCTGGTTCAAACTCTTAGCAGAACCTCTAAGACTCTTGAATTTATGTGCCGTCTGAGCTGATGGCGAAATACGGTCTCTCACAGAATCGTTGTACATCAGAATATTCCATACAGAATCGTTGTAGATTTTACGGATTATGTGGGGTTCAGCTTATCAAGAAGTGGCCAATGGCGAGACGGAGTTCCTGAAAGTGGTTCCTCCTAGATGTGTACAAACAATTCCTAAGAATGCTGCCGTAGGGATCTTCCCCATTGTCCCGTATAAGATGCTGATGTCCTCTTATCGAGTTGTTGAAGAGTTTGTACATGCAATATATTTCTATGATTGTCATATTATATTGTAGGACATCATGTGTACTGAGTGTTGTTGTGATTGTCATATTATTGTAGTATATGTGTGCTGAGTACTGTTTGAATTTCTGTTGTTGAAGAGTTTGCGAGCTATCTCTACTATTTTCGTACTATTTATATCGTCTATTTATATCGTCTATTGTGAAACAACGAGTTGTCAAACTAAGAATTTAAGTCGCTATGAGTAGAATCTGATGCTCAGAAATGGAATGCCGTCAGAAGGTGAAGGGAATGCCGTCAGAAATGCAATGCCGTCAGAGCAGGATGAGGACTTTGAATTCACCTGAAGCTCGGAAATGAACCTCAGCAGGAGCTGCAGGAGCAATAATAGGGTCCGCAAGCAGGAATAGGGTCCGTTGAACAGAAGCAGAATATAATGCTCGAATATTATATCAGGATCTGGAGGAGCTGCAGCAGTAATAAAACCCTTCGAAGCCAGCACAAAGGTTCGAAAGGTCCGGAAGGTTCTAAGGAGCACAAAGGTTCGAAAGAAGGACGTGTATGATAATATTATCCATGATGTGTGAGAGAGAGCTGCGATAAATCTTTGCTAGAATGGTTTTTATGGTGTTCGTGATGTGAAACTGCACGATGGTTTTTGCGATTTTAATGGTTATATCCTCCGAGGTGTTACTACTACAAGGAATTTGAATGGTGTATTACAATCTATTGGGAAGGCAATGGCATCAGTATTATCGTAGTGTGATATCTTTAGACTGAGTCAGCCCTCGTGGCGGACTATTGTACTACAAAATATTTAGTCAGTTACCTTGTATTTTCGTGAGTTACCTTGTATTTTCGTTAGTTACATTGTGTTATGGTATAAACTATTTCCAGTACATTTTCACTATGTTATCAGTTTCTTACCAGTTATTTCTGTATATTATATATATTTCACTAAATTATTCCCATGTACTTTATTAACTGGCATATCTGCCAGAGTTTTTTCTGTGGAGGCAGGTATCCGTTCTGGAGAGAGGTGGGGATACTGGGCTGTTGATATTATACGAGCAATCCGCGAATGGTTCCATCGCGTCGCATGGAGCACATACCGCCGATCGTGAAGCATGAGGAGGCGCTGCACATAGTACTCCGACACTTCATAGCATGAAGAAGTGAAGAAAGAGAGTCAATCAAATATCTATCATAATACTAGTAGTCACTATATTTATTAGCGTGTAACAGTTTGCTATTATTCTGATAGTAAGTGTCGTGGGCGGTTAATATTAGACCCACTAAGTGCTGCTATTATGAGACAAAACGTCCCAATGGAACTAATTAGTGAGGGCCTGACTGAGGGGGGCAGTGCACGACCCCGAAGATGAAAGGCGACCTCGCAGCCATATGGAGCAGAATTCCGAGGAAGGGAGGCGAAATCGGAACTATGTGGGGGAGACCTACTCGGATGACTGGCTAGCACTTTTCAGTGCTGTATGACGGTGGGGGGAGCGTCTCTGAACGTCAGTTGTCTAGAGTCTTAGAGTTGTAAACTGGTGACCATCTGTGACGCCCGATAATGACTTGTGAACGTTACAATGTAATCGGCAGCAAATTGTTCTCGGCGACAGCAAATTGTATATAACCTGTATAATCATAATGTCGATTATCTCCAGTGATTATCACCAGTGATTACCAGCGGTGATTGGCGGCCGGTGCGACGGTGATTGGCACCACCCGGCGCGACATGAGAGTTTGGTGTTCTCCTGAACTCGCAGGAGTAGTGTTTACATGATAATATGATGATCGGGGAGATGATCATGATATTACTATGCGCACCAAAGCCAGGAACTATCTTGATCTCACTCGCGTCCTATGTGACTGACCGCATATGACAACAGAGTGTGATTCGGATAGTTACAGTAGTATACACGGAGAAGAGCAGGAGATAGGTAGCTTTCCCCAAGATTTCCAAGTGGCTGAACGCAGATCTTTGAGTTTGCCACCATGTCAACGACCAAAAACATCATGGAGTCGATGGAGGAGTCAATGATTGTGATGTTGGAAGGAATGGAGTTGTGTTAGACCCTACAGAGGTGGATATGTGGTAAATCTACAGAACAAAGGTGCTCTGTAATCTCCGGGAGCGATACTACATTGAGACTATTATTTATTATGCACGGTGTAATAATATGGATCTTTATTATGCGGGATATAATAATATTGGTTAGATGGTACAGTGTAGATGGTTCCGTACATACTGCTAGTTACAAGACTATCAGATATGCTAACAGCGATCTAGGTTTATACACTATGCAATAATGTCGCGTCTCATGGGCTACTTCTTTGAATAGCCTCTATTAAGTACTGTAACTATGTTCAGTACGGCTCCAATACTATTAGTATTACTGCTATCAAATAGCACATTCGTACTGGATTATTATGTTCAGTATTCGTACTTCACTACTATTACTAGATACTATCGAATAGCGTTATAGTATTCGCACTATCAGTTACAGTTCGAGAGTACCGTTACCGTAATACGGAGCATTCGTTCTTTCGCGACTGTCATGGACGACCTGGGGGAAAATTCCAACGGAGGTGGATTAATAAACTGTGACATTCCTTCCAGGACTTCAGCTACTGTCGTGAGGACCGTGATTTTATTACTTCATTGTCAATGACGGAGGAGGTTTCTTGAACTTGAAGTAGGTTTCTTGAACTTGAAACTAGGTTTCTTGAGGAGGTTTCTCGACGGACTTTCGCTACTGACTTCTATGAAACTCAGACTGGTTTTTCTGCTAAATTATTTCTTCAAAAATTTCTTCAAGAATTTCTTCAAGAATTTCTTTGACAATTTCTATTCAGCTTCTCTGTTCAAAAAAACAATTTTCCGCGTAATATGATGTGTCATATTGTATTATAATATTACGTAGCCACGGCGTAAAAGTTCTATATTGTATCACAGCAGCAACACTATGATAACGTCACGCCAAAACTTCTTGTATACTGTCATATTCTTGTAGAGTGTAATATCGATGCTATTACATCCATCAAATTGTAGACCTGCCAGAATCTCTTCACAAGGTCCGAGTTGCTGCGCACTCGAATAGTACAGCACTGCAAGTTAAAGCAACGCAAGTTATTTAACAGAAGGTGATGACCATGTGCAGTTCTTACAGAAGGTTGTCTGACTCATGTGCAGAAGCACCCCAAATTGTCCTGTGCGCAAGTAGTCCATTTGGAGGAGTAGGCCATTTGGAGCAGGCCATTTGGAGGGGGCAACCCAATGGCAAGTAGGACATTTGGAGGAGAGGGTATCACATGCAGATGATTCCTGAGGAGGTTATATGTAAATTATCAGACAACTTATGTGATTATTCGGCAACTTATAAAATGATTATCACCTGCGGAGGTTATGTGATTATCACCTGCGGAGGTTATATGTAAATTATCAGACAACTTATGTGATTATTCGGCAACTTAGAAAATGATTATCACCTGCGGGGGTTATGTGATTGTCAGACAACTTCTATGATTTTTCGGCAACTTATAAAATGATTATCACCTGCGGAGGTTATGTGATTATCAGACAAGTTATGTGATTTTTCGGCAACTCGTATGATAATATCATCTGCGGAGGTTATGTGATTATCACCTGCGGAGGTTATGTGATTATCAGACAAGTATGTGATTGTCAGACAAGTTATGAGGCTTGAGGAGGAGATCCGTAGATTCTGAAGACTGCAAGCACAAGTCATATCAGTGTTTGTTCTTCACGTCGGACCTCCTGAGTTGTACATTCTTCTATTAATAGTGGTGCTGCAAGAATTGTACATTGAAGCTGATGTGATGATTACTATAACTATTCCTCTCCTCAGGCAAGACATTCAATGTCATGTCAACGACACGATTGGCTTGTTCGATGACATTGACATCATTGCTGGGATTATCCGAGCCACTATAGTTCAAAGATTGCGAGCTTTCTTTCTCCGACGAGCTGCTAACCTCCCTCCTTTTCCTCTTTTCCCTCTTCCTCCGCCCCCTGATTGAGGAAGAACCATCTGAAGCTGAATGATGATCATCACTATCTCGCACCTGGCCGAAGAAGTTATCAGTACCAACTCTGCGCCCATCATCCATTATCAGATTTGCAGAATTATTATTACTATCTCTGCCTAATACCTCTGACTTATCTACTACTTCTTCTGCGACTTCCGTTTCCAGATTTCTTTTTTTGCGATTCCTCGTCTTCCTCACTTTTTGACTTCGATTCTTCTTCGGGAGAACTGAAGTCTGTTGAACGCGCGGCCCGAACCGCGCCGTCATAGCAGAGATATGAACGAAATCTTGCAAAGAGCCGGAAGCTGACTCGGAAGAGGACGAAGATGACACCAGCCCAGATTTGCCGAGCCCAAGAAGCTTCTGAGGACTGTTAGTTAAGTTGCCATCAGAAAATTTTTCCGGAAGAATCTGGTTGCGATTATCTGGCATAATATTTGCCATCACCTTCAACTCCTCTTCCTGCTTTGCACGTCCGACGACCAATAGTCTCTTTTCGTTGGTCAACAACTCTTCTTTTAGCTGCCGCTTCTTTTCTAGTTTTCGCAGACTTGTTTTAGTGACTACCCGATCCTCTCCTCGTAAGTGTGCTGGACCCGATTCGCCCAGCCCTACTACCCTCCCTGAGACCCCTGAGCCGCTGCCTTCCAACTCCTGCTCTCCCGACTCTTCCTTCTTTGACGAATCTTCCTTTTTGGAGTTGTTTCTCGAGTTGGTTGCAGTGACAGTCGCCTGCAAGCCATTGCTGGTCGAGAGCTCCATTCCTTCTTGTCTCAAAAATTGATGATCCGCCCCCGCGAACTGTTGGCGGTTCCTGGTGTTAATGAAGCTCACGAGACTGAGACGTGTATGAGATGCGTTGTGCCTGGCAACATTGTTCCTGACACCAGGAGGATTAGCCATTGTCGCCATTGCGGCAACTGGCATCATCTCCGGATTATTCCCCTCTTTTGCAGGAAGAACTGGTGGACCTTCTGCAGACCGAAGCTTTACTACTTCCCCCACTGGTTCGACTGCTTCCACTCTTGAAAGATGAGGGGGATTATTGGGTGGATGAGACAGCCCATTATGATCCGCCGCATTCTCAGCAAATATGTATGTACGACCTCGCAAATCGTGATCATCTCCCCCTTGTACTTCCGAACGCCTCCCACTTTGTACTAAGTCTACTTCCTCTTCTCCTTTTTCCGAACTTTCTAGATCAAGTAACACTTTTCGGTCACCACCTATTTGCCGCGTGTCACCTACACGTTCCTCCGCCAACTTGTCATTGTACGGACCTCCTGCAGGGATCTGCAAAGAATCATGCGAGCCAATCATGCCATTGACCTCCTCCTGAGGAACTGCTGCGTCTCTCACTTCTATATCATCAATCAGGATTCGTAACGAATCCCCGTCATTTATTAGATACGAATCCCCGTCATTATGCACAACAACGACATCAGATTCACTGTCGTAGTAGGGAGGATATCGTATCGCAGTAGGGCTGGTTATTTTCCCAGCTGCTCTTTCGTCGAGCATGCCCTCCGAACAAGGATTCATTGCCGAGGCGAAGCTGTTCTTGGAATCATTTGCTGAGAAATTACGCGACGAGTTCTCTGATCCTACCACGGCAAACCGGGAACGACGAAAATCAATCGCATTATGATAATCCGCAGCTCCTCGGATAATGGGATCCTTCCTTTTCACTCTCCTCCGCACGACGCTATCATAATCCAGGTTTCCCGGATCATCGATCCCACTGTCACTATAATAATAATAGCCCAGATTATTCTGATGTTGTTCTTCGGAACTACTATGTCGTAAGTTTATCTGTTGTTGTTGTTCGGCGTGTTGATTCTGAAGTCGCTCATTAGCGCGAACAGACGAGTTAATGTTCACCGGATGTTTGGAATGCTGTACTAGTAGTGCTAAAGGAACGCCATCTGCATTGATCCGAACTGGAGGCTCTGGCTCCCCATCTAAGCCACGGACCTCGTGGCAGTCACAGCCTTCATCTCGCAAGTCACAAATCTCCGGCGAATGACAAATGTCTGCCGAGTCTTCCAGCAGTATGAAATTCTGCTGCTCGTCTGTCAGACTCTTCTCCTTTGCAGCGTGGTCAGCCGCCACAACTCTTAGGGACTTCGGATTCCCCCCTCTGTGGAGGTACTGAGCATCGTACACGGGTGCCACTCGTGATCTCAAACGTGGCCCGGGAGGAGGGATGCGGCCGACTTCAAGTTCTTCTCTGGAAGACTCCTCCATATTGAATTTAACGCCTCTCTTCTCTCCCTTCTTCTTCACATCGTTTGCTGGCGGGACCATGTCGTGACCATCCGCAAGAGCGAGTCGGTCGAGACCGGAAACCACGGGCTCCACCTGCTGATCGAGTAGTTCTGGACCACGAACTGCTGCATTAATTGTCTCCTTCTTCTCCTCAGATTCAGCCATTTCTACCTGCATCAAGTTTTTGACATTGACATTGACATTGTCATTGTTGTTGGGCATCACTTCTTGGCGAACATGAGACGACACGTTGGCAACCATGAGTTCGCCAGAATTTTCTCCATGATTGGCAATCTGATCATCTGTCACTCCATTTGCACGAATTGCGCCTGTACGAATTGCTGCCGCTCCTTTTGTCTCAACACCTTTCGAACGCACCACAACACCAGTTGGAAACTTGTTGGCTTCATCAACTTCGCCAACTCCTGCTGCATCCCCCCCCCCTTTTTCTCCTCGGGAGAAACATCACCTTCCCCCGGAAGGTCTTCTTCGATCGCCTCGAGGAGCAGGCGATCGGAGCCGCGGTGTGCAGGTTCCGCATCAAGCTCCTCTTCCCTTGTCCTTTGGTTCAACACACCCGCCACCTGGGCAACCACCTCGTTCAGGGTTCGGCTGGTGTCCTTTCTTGTTGGTGGTCTCTTCTTCTGGTTCGCGGTCGTCCCGGACCCCGCTGCTGCCGATGGCGTTCTTTCCCGCGTCGTCGACGTTTTGTTGCCAGGAGCAGGACTATGGGGCGAATTCGGCACCACAAGCTGCTTGCTCGTCTTTTTCCTGCTCGGCACTTTGCGCGCCGACAGTTTCTTCCTATCACCATTGTTTTCCGGTGCGCCTTGAGTGTGTGGGTGCACCTTGTGAAGTTTTTTTTGCTGCCCTGTTGATTGCAACCTTTCTTGGGAAGTTGTGTCTGGCGCCGGAAGTTGTTCAGGGGCTGCATGCCACTCGTTCATGCCAATGGACTCATTGTGCATGTCTCCATCGATGTCAGGACGCTGATCAACCCTCTGAACATCATCAGTTGCTTCTGCACGCTTTGGGCGCTTCTCTCCTCTGTCGTCCGGACCTTCACCTCGTACCGCCTCTTGTTGTTGTGTTTTAGTACAAACCACTGGTCGCTCTTTTCTGAGATCCTCCTTGCTGCGGCGGGAATCCTTGTTCTTGCGAGAATCCTGCTTCTTCTGCGCCTTCGTGCGGCGGCGGGAATCCTGTTGTAAATCCAGCTGGTGGCAGTCTTCTGTTTCACCGGGATGTGTCGGACCATGATTGGTACGTAGCTTTTCACCGGTGTTTTTAGCTTTGACAGCCTGCCCACCAGGTCCATCTTGAAGATCAACTTGAAGATGGTGGTAACGCTTGTTGTGCCGAATGCTCGGATCCCTCGTGCCGCCGACCGCTCCCAAACTTGAAAATCGCAGGCGTGCTTCGTCGGGACAAAGCTTAATGTGGATGTCCCTTACATCGCCAGAGTCAGGGCCCATGTTGCTGCTGATGTGCGGATCATCATGAATGGCACGATCACCATCGTCACCATGAAGGTGCGGATTGACAGTGTCAATGTTCTGCAAACCGCCGCCATCTGCACCATCCTGCTGCAGTCCTCCCGCTGCTTCATTGGCTTTTTTGCAGTCCTCCTGCCCAGCATCCACCTGGCCTCCAGTCTCTTCCTGAGCCTCTCTGAATCTCTCGGAACCTTCGCGGACACCTTCGGCATCATCATGATGATCTCCTTTGCGGAGATGATCTGCTTCTTCCACTTGTGGATTCCGCAATTCGGGCGCATTCAGGAGTTCCCCTTCGTTCGCCTTCGGTGACGCATTATCCGCTGAAAAGCTTTCCCCAAACGGATTCATGTTCCTTGGACGGAATGCTGCCGGCGAGCCCGGGTCACCCATCTGCAAACTCCCACGACCTCTGATCCACTCGCCCATCGGCTCGATTATTGGGGGATTCTCCCGCTCTTCGCGCTCTGCGGGAAATGTAAGTTGATATTACACAAACGAATAAGACACAAAATAACTTGAATAACACAAATTACTATTCTCCTACAAAACAAGTATTCAATCTGCGATAATCATTTTTTTTTTTTCGTACAAGGCTCTGACAGGACAGACAACCTATGACACATGACAGACCTCGGTTGCTGACCAGCACGTGACTAGTCTGGAAGCTTCATTACTGCAATGTGAGGAATTCACCGTCAGGACCCTGTCAACCGTGGATAACTGACACAAAGATAGAAACAATTTCAATTGCCACTGCAGTGATACAGGCAAGA
>JACLAC010002193.1_pt1 | contig 17636 bp, 18 predicted proteins | sample 8027881 | NCBI WGS metagenome assembly JACLAC01 (sample SAMN15725517, study PRJNA655200) | protist metagenome | isolation source: fluorescence activated cell sorting (FACS) single amplified genomes of... | place: Spain: Blaines Bay Microbial Observatory, Mediterranean Sea | collected 2016-01-19
CCTGTTGCTTGTGGGCTGGACCTTTGCCTCGTCGTAGCGTTTGAAAGATCCGTCGGCAGGCTTGTAACGGGAGCGTTGGACACCACGGGCTGGTGCCATAGAGAATAGAGTCAGGATGAGCGCAGTGAGGGCATTGCATCGTTAGTTCTCCAAATCTTGGAGATTCCTTCATTTGTATAAACGACGCAAATGCGCCAACCCCCAAAATACCATGGTAGAATGTGTCGGGCCTAAGAGTATGGTCATACTGCAGCCCAAAAACTTCGAGGAGAGTATGAAAATCTGCCAATTGAAGAAATAGCGATTTAAATAACGCGGGATGGAGCATATATATACCAAAATTTGAATACTTAACTGACATTCACATTGCTACTTTTACAACTGACATTCGAAACTCTTTGGGCATCCAGCTTGGTACTGCCAATGTTTAGGAAATCACCGAACTCCGCCGGTAAAACGTCCAATTGATTCAACTCCCTTCCTGATCAGTTCCCCCATATTCTAAAACAGAATTCGTATTCTTTGTATTGCCAAGTCGGGCATTAGCCACCATACTTGGGCCCTTGATTTAAGGTGAAGGCTTTCGGGTAGATCATCAGCATCAACCTTTCAAAGTCTGTAATGATAATCCGTCACTTTTTCCAAAACATGAGGTAAAATGAGTAGTCATCAGTCGCTGAAAATCTCTAGACGAACATTGATCAAAGGCACAGCCAGCGCTTTCGTGCTTGCACCGAGCCTCGGAATCTTGCCCTTGGCCTCGGCAAAAGACCCAATCAAGGCTGCTGGCATCTACACAGTCCCCGTTGAGCAGCAGTGGGTAAGTCGAATTCACAAAGCGGCGTTGGCAGCACAGTCACGAGGTGACATCGCCTACACGTTTACAGAAAATACTGCCAACACTGACTATCCAAGAGTGATGAGGGAATATGCAGAGCAAGGAAACACTCTAATCATCGGAGAAATTTTTGGTGCCGAATCAGAAGCAAGAGAGGTTGTGGCAGAATACCCCGAAGTTGCTTTTTTGATGGGATCATCTTTCAAGGAAGACCCAAGTCTGCCCAATCTAGCCGTCTTCGATAACTACATCCAGGATGCCTCGTATTTGTCGGGTATTATTGCTGGGGCAATGACAAAGTCTGGTAACATCGGAATGGTTGGTGGATTCCCAATTCCCGAGGTGAATCGATTGATGCATGCCTTCATGGCAGGAGCACGAGAGATGAATCCTAACATTCGTTTTCAAGTCTCTTTTATCGGCTCATGGTTTGACCCACCGAAGGCCAAAGAAACTGCGTTTGCTATGATCGAAGGAGGCGCCGACCTTCTGTATGCAGAGCGCTTTGGTGTCTCGGATGCAGCTAAAGAGAGGGGCATTTTGGCCATCGGCAACGTGATTGACACCCAAGATCAGTACCCAAGCACCGTGGTCGCATCAGCCATTTGGCATTTTGAACCGACAATGGATGCTGCTGTTGCTGCCGTTCAAGCAGGGAATTTCAAAGCTGCGGATTATGGCATCTATTCGTTCATGAAGAATGGAGGATGTACACTTGCACCATACGGTACTTTCGCCGGTAAGATACCACAGAAGGCTGTTGATATGGTTGCAAAGCGGACTGCAGAGATCAAAAACGGTAGCTACACTGTCACGATCAATGACAACGAACCAAAATCTAGCTGATCCACTTTAAAGCTCTCTAAAGTGGGAGAAGTCGTTCTTCGTCTTGAGGGGATCACCAAGAATTTTGGAGCCCTCAAGGCGAATGAAAATGTCAGCCTGAATTTAGAGAAGGGTGAGGTACTTGCGCTGCTGGGTGAGAATGGTGCAGGCAAAACCACCTTAATGAACATCCTTTTTGGTCAATACACCGCCGATTCCGGAAGGGTGGAGGTTTTTGACAAAACTCTTCCACCAGGGATGGCCCGTGCGGCTTTGGATGCCGGAGTTGGAATGGTTCACCAACATTTCACTCTCGCACACAATCTCTCCGTTCTTGAGAACGTCATTCTTGGGACCAGTTCTCTCTGGTCCTGGAAGCTACGATACAAGCTAGCCCGCCAGCAACTCCTCGAACTTGCCAATCGGTATCACCTGAAGATCAATCCTGATGCGAAAGTCTCTTCTCTGAGTGTGGGAGAGCGTCAACGAGTAGAGATTCTCAAAGCTTTGTTCCGACAAGCTAAGATCCTGATCCTTGATGAACCAACCGCTGTCCTGACTCCTCAAGAAACCGAATCACTTTTTGAGACCTTAACGGAAGCTACAGAACAAGGACTATCTATAATCTTCATCAGCCACAAACTCCATGAGGTAATGAAAATTGCCCAGAAAGTGGCCATTCTTCGTCATGGGAAACTCGTAGCTACCAAAGAAACCAAAGAAACCAGCCCAAATGAATTAGCTGCTTTGATGGTTGGGAACCCGATCAACCCCACAGCGGTTACAAAAAGAGAGTCCGGACCTGTACTAATGGAGTTATTGAATGTATCCACTGATACTCAGCATCAATCAAAGGGCCTGCAGAATGTGTCTTTGAGGCTTTGCTCCGGCGAAATTGTGGGGTTGGCTGGTGTCTCTGGTAACGGGCAAACATCAATTGCAGATTTGGTTGCAGGACTGATCACTCCCTCTCAAGGGAAACTGCATTTGGATGGAAAACCGATAAACCGTTGGTCTCCACGCCAATCGGTTCTTAGTGGTATCGCGAGAATTCCTGAAGACCGACATCATGCCGGGACGATCGCTGATTTTTCATTGACGGAAAATTCCATCATTGAAAGATATCGTGATCAGCCATTTGCTCGCCATGGGTGGGTCAATTGGCAAGCCGCAGTAGGTTTTACACAGGAACTCATCAAGCAATACGATGTTCGTTGCCCTGGTCCGGATACGAGAATACGTTTCCTTTCAGGGGGGAACATGCAAAAACTCATTTTGGGGCGTGTGCTCCAGAACGACCCCCGAGTGATCCTTGCACATCAACCCTCACGCGGCTTGGATATTGGAGCTGTCCACTACGTCCACAAGGAATTATTGGAAGCCCGTCAAAAAGGTGCGGCCATTCTACTAATTTCCGAAGATTTGGATGAGATTCTCAAATTATCAGACATCATTCATGTTTCCTCAGAAGGCAGAGTTAGCCCTCCTTTTCAACGAGGTAAAGTAACACCTACTGAGTTGGGTGGTTGGATGTCTGGGGCTGCATTCGCCAAGCAAGAGTCTATGCATGCGTCTTGAAGTGATCCCACATCCAAGCCTGTCCAGGAGATTCCTACCACCGATTTTAGCACTAACCGCTACCGTCTTCATCGCATCCTTTCTCGCGATGGTTGCTGGGGGGAATCCTTTCGCTGTCTTGGGGTTGATCATTAAAGGTGCAGTGGGTTCTAAGTTTGCCCTGCTTGAAACTCTAAATCGTGCAACACCGTTAATCTTCACGGGACTGGCAGTTGCGGTAGCTTTTCGTGCCAAGTTATGGAACATCGGAGCCGAAGCACAGCTATATTCAGGTGCCATTGTAGCCGTACTAATGGGTACAGGCGCCCTCGCCTGGCCTGCTCCAGCACTCATTCCCGCAATGATCATCTGTTCCATGTCAGCGGGTGCGATGTTACTTCTAATCCCTACTCTCCTGAAAACCAGGTTAGGTGTGGATGAAGTCGTTACTACTCTCTTGCTCAATTTTATTTTCCTCCTACTCGTTTCTCTGTTGCTTGAAGGCCCTCTCAAAGATCCAATGGGAATGGGTTGGCCCAAGTCCGCCCGTTTGCTTGCAGAGGCCCGTCTACCAAGAATTGTTGATGGGCTACGATTGCACTGGGGTTTTGGGATTGCTTTAATTGCAGCTTTCGTTATCTGGATCGTGAACATAAAAACTACTTTTGGTTACGCTATGAGGGCCGTGGGCTACAACCCTGAGGCGGCAAGATATGCAGGAATGCCTGTAAATTTAATCATGACTCAAACAGCACTGCTATCAGGAGGGCTCGCTGCCCTAGCTGGGTTCTCCGAAGTAGCCGGCCTCAAAGGCACCCTGACTCTTGATCTTTCACCCGGCTTTGGTTATTCCGGAATCATTGTAGCCATGCTGGCCTTGCTACATCCTCTGGGGGTTGTCGTGGCGGCTCTGTTTGTTGCAGGTGTTTTTGTGGGGGCTGACAGTATGAGCCGGGCAGCCGGAGTTCCCACCTATCTCGCAGATATCATGCTCGCTACTGCACTGCTTCTAATGGTGGTTGCTGTATTACTAACAAAGTTCCGGATCATGCGGGATTAATTCATGGAGATATTAGAAATTTTTCTGACTGCAAGTTTCTGGACTGCAGCGATCCGAATCGCAAGCCCATTAATTCTAGCAACTATGGGAGAGTTGATTTGTGAACGAGCCGGTGTTCTCAACCTCGGTATCGAGGGAATCATGGTCGCTGGAGCCTTCGTTGGTTGGTTTGGGGCTTACATTGGTATGGGTCTTTGGGGTGGGGTACTACTGGCTTTCGTGGTTGGAATGTTCTTAGGGTTACTTCATGCGAGCATGACCGTCAGCTTGGGATTATCCCAGCATGTGGTGGGTCTGGGAATCACACTTTTGGCAACATCGCTGACTTATTATGCCTACCGAGTGGCTTTACCTGAGGTAACTTCTCCACCAAAGATCGAGGCCTTCCAGCCTATCTCTGTCGCCATTTTAGCTTACATCCCAATCCTAGGGCCTGCCATGGCTGAACAGACTCCCCTAACTTATTTAGCTATTGCAACAGTACTGATCACTTCATTTGTATTGTACAGGACTCCACTGGGTCTAGCTCTCAGGGCTGTTGGAGAAAATCCATCTTCTGTTGCAGCTCAGGGGCTATCTGTGCTTGGGTTACGGATAGGTGCGGTAGTGGTTGGATCAGGTCTAATGGCACTGGGGGGTGCCTTTTTGACTCTTTCAGCCTTTGATAGTTTCTTTTTTGGGATGGTCAATGGCCGTGGTTGGGTTTGCATTGCACTCGTTGTCTTCGGCGCCTGGAAACCTCACAAAGCCTTCTTGGGAGCAATTCTATTTGCGGCTTTCGATGCCTTTCAGATTCGGCTTCAGCAGAGCACCATCGGAGCAGACATTCCCTATCAGATTTTCTTAATGATGCCCTATTTCTTGTCCATCGCTGCTTTGGTGGTTATGTCTCGGAAAGCAGAGGTCCCAGCAGCATTGATGGTACCCTTCTACAAAGGAGAGCGCTAATGTTTGACATCATTGTGAAGGGAGGAACCTTGCCAGATGGTCGAGTTCTAGATATTGGCATCGAAGGGACAAAAATTTCGGCGATGGAGAAAGATCTAAACAGTCCAACTGAAATACTTATCGAAGCTCAGGGGGACCTGGTGTCTCCTCCTTTCGTGGATCCGCATTTTCACATGGATGCCACTTTGTCCTATGGAACTCCGCGCCTGAACAAATCTGGAACATTGTTGGAAGGCATTTCTCTCTGGGGAGAATTGCTTGAGATAGCAACCGTTGAAGAGATGGTAGATCGTGGCTTGGCATACTGTGATTGGGCGGTTTCCATGGGCCTGCTCGCTATCCGAAGTCATGTAGATACCACGGCTGATCACCTGAGGACCGCTGAGGCAATGCTCGAAGTACGTGAGCAAGTGAAAGGATATTTGGATCTACAACTAGTAGCCTTTCCGCAAGATGGTTTTTTTCGAGCACCAAATGGTCGAGAAAATTTAATCCGAGCTTTGGACATGGGCCTCGATGTGGTTGGAGGGATTCCTCATTTTGAACGGACGATGGAGGATGGTCGAAGATCAGTCCAGGAGTTGTGCCGTATCGCTTCAGATCGAGGTCTGCTTGTAGACATGCACTGTGATGAGAGCGACGATCCAATGTCACGCCATGTGGAGTCACTCGCAGCGGAAACCACTATTCTAGGCCTGCATGGGAGAGTAGTGGGCAGCCACCTGACTTCGATGCATTCAATGGATAATTATTATGTATCCAAGCTGCTGCCTTTGATGGCTGAAGCTGGACTTCAGGCAATTTCGAATCCACTGATCAACATCACGCTTCAGGGCCGACACGACATTTTTCCAAAAAGACGCGGCTTAACCCGTGTGCGGGAAATGCAGGCACAGGGGATTGATGTCGGTTGGGGGCAAGATTGCGTACGCGATCCTTGGTACGCGCTAGGCACCGCAGATATGCTAGATGTGGCCTTCATGGGCATGCACGTTGCCCAGATGACTAGTCCTGAAGAAATGGCGCGATGTTTCGAAATGGTCACCGAAACGAACGCCAAGATCATGCATCTTGAGGACTATGGTCTTGGGGTAGGCAAGCAAGCTTCTCTGGTGGTTTTGGATGCCGCTGATCCAATTGATGCTCTCCGATTGCGACCAGCAAGGTTGGCTGTCATTTCGAAGGGAAAACTGGTGAGTACTCAGCCAAGGGCTGATGCAACGATGAATTTACCCGGAAGGCCAACAATAAAGAACCGACGTCACCCTATTCCCCAGTCTAGATAGAAGATCAGACTCAAGGGGTTTAGGTCTGAGAAATCTACTTAACTTTTCTGCAGTCACTGATTGAGTTGAACAAGAACTACAATCATCAGGCAGCAAAGCCTTTAACAACCATCACCTTTTACAATCCTTATTTGTGACCTCTCCATCAGGCATTACTGTATTGCAGAGTCTTGTATTTGATTGGCCCTGAACAGTTGAAGCTTCTTCATCAAGCGTAGTACCCGTCAAATCCGCACCGTTCAAGTTAGACTGGTAGAAGGTGGCTCCGATAAGCTTTGCATTTTTTAAATTGGAGCCCATCAGATTGGACTCATAAATTTCTGTGCCCATCAGATTGGCTCTACCAAGGTCAGCATTTTCAAAATTTGCATACCAGACTTTTGCCCCTTCCAACTCAGCATTATTCAGAGTCGCGCTAACCAATTCAACTTCGATCAGATTCGCACCCGTCAGATCAGTATCTTTTAGATTGGAATAATTGAAGGTCGCATTTCGCATTGCAGAATTTCTGAGGACACTCATCCACAAAGTTGCGCCTGTTAGATCTGCTCCTGAAAGTGTAACACCCGTTAAATCAGCTCCAGTTAGATCTGCGCCTGTCAGATCCACCCCGGTCAGGTCTGCGCCTGTCAAGTCTGCTCCAATGAGTTCAGCTCCGCGCAGATTTGCACTCACTAAATTAGCTTCTCTCAAGTTAGCTCCCAACAAACTCACATCATTCAAATTTTTGGAATCAAGATTTGCTTGGATCAAGTTACAGTCATTACAGATGCGGGTTGTCAGCAACTTTTGAAGATCAAGTTCATCGTAGGCATAAATCGGCTTGGTAACCAAAATGATCGGAATCAAGCAAACAAATCTCGCACAAAAAGACGCTGTACTCAGTTTCACTAGAGGATCCTCGCCAGTAGATAAATTAATTTTTGAAGTCTTTTTTGAAAAATTGCTAAACGAAGAATGATCTCTGAAAGCGAGATTCTGAAGAATGAGGGCTAGATCTGGAGTAATTTAAGATCAGAAGAGGCTAGAGCAATTTTGTACTTCTGATACGGTCCATAAATTTTTGTAGAATTGAGTTTTACACAGAGAACGGGAAATCTGGTAAAAATTTCAGCTAAAAGCTTTCAAAAAGCGAATATAATCCATTTCTCAAGATTGGTGCGAGTGAAGGGACTCGAACCTTTAAACTCAAAATTATCAAAAATTAATCTCATAATCAACTGATTTTATTAAACGAATCCAACCCTCCTCAAATCCAATTCTGGGATAGAAAATTGATTAGTAATGACTAAAGTAATGACTAAACATCATTACCTTCCATCCCAGATTCCTGCTGGGATTCAGACTTTTATACCCTATCAAATCTTGCACTGTTTGACTACCTGTCTAACAAGAATTCCGTAGTCAGGTAGTCATCAGAAACTAAGTTTCCCCATCTACACTGCATTACTTTCTTGAGCACTAAAGGATTTCTGTAACCTCAGTCCTGCGTACTTCCATACTCCTCTTTCTCTTTTTTCTAAAAGTATCTTTGTGTTATCTATGCAACTAATTCAGATACACAACCCCTGACATGGTGGTCTCATGCATCGTCATTTGACTCTTCTCTTCTTTTTGTATGCTTGTGTATTTTAAAAAATTTTGTAAAAGAATGTCTCTGGAATTTACCAGATAGAATGAATTGCCGACTGTCCTCCTAAATCCTAAACTCAGGATAACCAAATGAAAAAAGTAACTAATCAGATTTTAGTCTTTTCACTTCTTGTTGTTCTTGTTGGGTGCAGTCCGAGTGATGAAGGAGGAGGTGGTGGAAGTACAGCAAAATCGTATGGTCTGACTGAGGGTGGATCTGTTAGGAACATGACAGCAGGTGATTATTGGAATTTTACGGGGACAGTCACAGCGAAGCAGGCAGGGTCAACTACAACAAACTTTAACATGGAGTCTGAGCAAACAGATTCTAATGGGGGAGTCACACAATACTCTTCTCTTCCAATCGTTGTTCGCGCAACGACAACTAAATCAGTTGCACAGGATGACGGACAAGTATCGCAGAACACCTCCCAAAATTACTTTGTCGTGTCGGGTGGTGTTGACTACTTTATGATGGAGCAAGGAGGCGATAATCTCTTCTATGCCATTAATAAATTGAATGGAGAACCGTACGCAGCAGCAAAAATTGTTTCTGACGGTTCATACAGTACTGGTTATACAATTGACGCGTGTGGTTCTTATTCAGGTTATACATGTGTAAATCCAACAACTGTTGCTAACGTGACAGCAACCTACACAATAATTGGACCTGAAACGGTTTCAACACCCATGGGTAATTTTGAATCTCACAAAATAAAAGTTTCTTTCACTCAAACATCAATTAATACAAGCGCTTTTTCCAATGTTTCATCTTCAGCAACATACTGGTATTACCCAGCACTTGGCATCGTCAAGCAGACTTGGACCTCAGAGTTTACTGACTCTAGTCCATCTCTAATAAATGAAGGGACTATGACTATGAAATCAACAAATAATAGTAAGTATTCAAGAACTCAGAGAGGATCGGACTTAATGAGTCCATTTTCTATTTCTCAGATGCTAAGACCTATACAGTAGATTTCTTTAATTTTATTTATAAGAGGTTCTCAGATGAAAAGATTACAAAATTATTTAGTGATTTCCCTGTTGATGTCTACTTTCCTGCTGTTTGCTGGTGTGAATGCTTATGCGGGTTGTATTGCCAATACAGTAGGCGATACCACATTCATTACTTGCGATGACGGAACGAGTGGGACGTCAAATAGAATTGGAGACACCACATTCTACAACTTCAACGATGGAACGAGTGGGACATCGAAAAGAATTGGAGACACCACATTATAAAACTAAAACGATGGAACGAGTGGGTCATCGAACAGAATAGGAGACTCCACATTCTATAACTTCTACGACGGAACGAGTGGGTCTTCTAATAGAATTGGAGACTCAACATTCTATAACTTAAACGACGGAACGAGTGGGTCATCGAACAGAATAGGAGACTCAACCTTCTATAACTTCAACGACTAGGTTTTACCTCTTACAATAGAAAGAGCATCAACATAATTCTTCATAGTAATAAAGAACTAATTCACAGAACTTGATGATGAAGAAACAAAACTACTGGTGGACTATTCTTTTGCTGATGATGTTTGTGAGTCTAACAACCCTTCAGGCACAGACCACCTATGAAACCATAACTTATCCAAGTGGTGCGAAATACGTCGGAGAAATTAAGGATGGAATACCAAAAGGAGGAGGATTTCTGTGCGGTGAGACTTAATAACAGACATCACTCTCTAAAGAATTCTGATAGTTGCTCCACTTAAAGATTCATTAAATCTTTATCAGTATTTTTCCTAGGTTCGTTTGAATCCCCACAGATTAGAAATTCATCTTCAGTTTTTGAGGGGAACATTGAGAAGTTCTTTCTGGAAACCTTCTGCTCTCACCCTATCTAAATAAAAGTCAAAAACTAAACTTCCTTGCCAACTCTGCTGCATCCTCATCCTCCACTCCCAGATACGAACTGGTTGCCGTCACACTCTGATGCCCCAACAGTCTTCTGACTGCCTCAACATTGGAAGACACATTTCTTCTGGTCTCCGATGTCCCGCTTGATTTTAAAAAATACACAAAGTTGCATTTGTCTACAATTTGCACCAGACATCCCATCTTTTGTTTATCTCTCTAATACGAAAAAAAGACACTCTTTATATTTAATATTCGCTAACTACTGAATTATTTGAATAAATCATGATTAGATGGGTGAACTTTTTCACTCTTATTCTGATCACTTTTAGTAGTCAAGCACATGGAGTCACCGACTGGTACTTGTCATCAGGTAGTGCAAAAGCAACTTACAATGAATCTATTGACAGTCAGACAGCAGACCTGATTGGCAGGGAGCAGTCTCTCACAATCAGAAATCTGAATTCCCTGTCCTTCATAGATCTTGGAATGACGATAGGATCACTAGCACTGTCAGGAAATTCTGAATCAGATGCGGTTGATTTTACTTCAAGTCACATCAACCTGACTGCAGGAATTAGTTTTTCGCTTTATCCAAGTTGGATCGAATACTATCTAGATCAGGGATATCGTTTCGGTCTTGGGAAGGTAGAAATACAAAGGACTAATTGTGATAACAGTATCAGTAATTATACCTTCAACGATTATGTAACTGATTCTACTCTCAGGTATGGAATCAAATTTATGACATTTGATAGGTATATAATAGGAATCCAAAAAGAAGTGACAGAAACTTTGATAGAAAAAACCCATTCGAAACTAAGTCCAAATATTAAGTCAGCAAATTCATTGACTTTTTTCATTGGTTACAGACTTGGAGGTAAGGGTGGTCTTCAGAATTTCGAGGATAAAACCAAAGGTTACCTCTTGCGAAGGAATGAGAGAAAAGCAATGAAAAATAATCCTTGTCGTTTATTTAATGCTTGTAATTAGTTTTTTTGAAAGTAGTGAGTATTCTATTCAGTTGTATATGTTTAGGAAAAAATACAGTTGCAATTATTGCTGTTACAACATGAACGAATGACTGTTTTAGTATTATTCTTGAGTACTAAATGGATTGGTAAATTAGTGAGGAGTGCACTTTTTATTATCTACACAGTTGCTTTAGCACTGACACTGGGTAGTCTTGGAAGTTGTATCCCACTTGAAGAGGATACAATTGCTGATGAAGCAACCATAACATGTAACAATAGTGATTTGAATTCTTGTTCTGCTGTTTCAGTTGGTCTTGCACACACATGCGCGCTTCTGTCTGACAAAACTGTAAAATGCTGGGGGAAGAATAATTTGGGCGAATTAGGGGATGGCACCACTACAAGTAGTCTGACTCCAGTTACTGTTACTGGAATCTCTGATGTCATTGCTGTTAGTTGTTCATGGTATCATACCTGTGCGCTTCTGTCTGACAACACAATTAAATGCTGGGGATTGGGCACCTCCGGACAACTTGGAGACGGAAATACGATAAACAGTTCCACTCCTGTTACTGTATCTGGAGTCTCCACCGCTACTGCTATCTCTGCTGGATACACCCATACATGTGCTCTTCTCTCTGATAACACAATTAAATGCTGGGGTATAAACAGTGGGCGAGCACTAGGAGATGGTACCAACACCAACCGATCCACTCCTGTTTCTGTCTCTGGAATCTCTGACGCTACCGCTGTTTCTAGTGGAGGAGGTCATACCTGTGCTCTTCTCGCAGACAAGACTATGAAGTGCTGGGGAGCAAATTATCGTGGACAACTCGGAGATGGAACCACGACAACTAGTAGTATTCCAGTTGCTGTACAAGGAATCTCTGGTGTCACTGCGATTGCTTTAGGAGATGGTCATACTTGTTCTTTATTTGATAATAATACTGTCCAATGTTGGGGTAGAAATCAACGCGGAGGACTTGGAAACGGTACCGCAACACACACGTCCTTTCTTCCAAGTTTCAATCCTCCTAGTGTGTCTGGGATTTCAAGTGCTATTTTAGTATCTGCGGGGTTTGATGAAACCTGTGCTCTTCTTGCAGATAAGACTGTCAAATGTTGGGGAGGGAACAACGCCGGACAACTTGGAGATGGTACTAATATTGACAAAACTACTCCTGTAACTGTAACTGGAATCTCTGAAGCAATCTCTGTTAGTTCTCACTCAAGTCATTCCTGTGCTCTTCTCGCAGACAAGACTGTTAAATGTTGGGGTAGGAATAGTGATGGGCAACTCGGAGACAGAACTACAACTATCCAAAAAAATACACCAGTCGATGTCCAATTCTAATACGTAGTCAGGTAGTCATCAAAAACTAAACTTCCTCGCTAACTCTGCTGCATCCTCATCCTCCACTCCCAGATACGAACTGGTTGCTGTCACACTCTGATGCCCAAGAAGTCTTCTGACTGCTTCTACATTGGAAGTCTTCTTGTAGAGAACTGATGCCTTGGTCTTTCTCATCGAGTGACTGGAGTATCCTGAAACATCTTCGATTCCCAATTCTCTCATCCATCCCTTGATGATTCTCTGATACTGCTGAGTCGTGATTGCTTTGCGTGTGTAATGAGACTTCTGACCCTTAAAGACAAAGTCATTCGGATTTCGATTCTGTAGGTGCTCTTCAATCACTTTTCGTGAATGGGGACTCAGAGGAATCTCCAGAGTGGTCTTGCCTGTCTTCTTCTGTCTCACCTGAACACTTTCCTTTGCAATTCCTGATTCCGTCATTACATCGGAGACTTGGAGTCGAAGTAAATCCGATGCTCTCAACATCAGGTCAACAGATATATTCAGTAGAAGAGAGTGCAGAGGAGAGTCTGAGGTTAGTTTGCGAAGAGTTTTGACCTGAGACTCATTGAGAGGTTTCTTGCCCATGGAGTACTCTTGGAGATAAATGTTCTAAATTCATTCAGAAAGACAACTAAAAACATCTTATGCTCCCTAATGTACCATGTCAAGTTTTAGAGTCAGTTTTTATGGGGGATTACGGAGGAATGTTCTAAAAGAGAATTCTAGAACATTTTGAATGTGAGATTTCTATCAAACAAAATAACAGAATCCTTATCAGAGTCTAGATAAGATGCTGAATCTCATACGGTTCTTATTTGTTGAACAAGAATATTCAATGCTATACAATTTGTCTCATTCAAGAATATTTATTCCAAATAATGAAGCAGTCCCAGATCACTGATTAAAGAAAACTCTGAACCAGAGAGATGAACATGCTGAGAACACTTTCAGTTGTCCTTGGAATTCTGTTGATCTTCGGTTGTGCAGATGTCTCCAAAGAGAGTCAATTGCAGACTGGTTGTTCTGGGGGCGCTGAATCTACTCCAGAAAATGTATATGTGCCTCCAGCACCGACTCCTACTCCGACTGTTGCCAGTTGGTCTGGTACAAAGCAAATGGGAACTTCTTCTTATGAGGGTGGTTATGGTATCACCAGTGACTCCTCAGACAATGTCTATGTGACCGGATGGACTCAGGGTGGTCTAGATGGAAACACCAATGCTGGGATTAGAGATCTCATCGTGGTCAAGTACAACAGCAGTGGAGTCAAGCAATGGACAAAGCAACTCGGGACTTCTTCTAATGAAAATGGTAATGGCATCACCAGTGACTCCTCAGACAATGTCTATGTGACCGGATGGACTGATGGTGGTCTAGATGGAAACACCAATGCTGGGAATAATGATCTCATCGTGGTCAAGTACAACAGCAGTGGAGTCAAGCATTGGACTAAGCAACTCGGGACTTCTTCTTATGATTATGGTTATGGCATCTCCAGTGACTCCTCAGACAATGTCTATGTGACGGGATAGACTAATGGTGATCTCGGTGGAAACACCAATGCTGGGAATAATGATCTCATCGTGGTCAAGTACAACAGCAGTGGAGTCAAGCAGTGGACGCAGCAACTCGGGACTTCTTCCGATGATTATGGTTATGGCATCGCCAGTGACTCCTCAGACAATGTGTATGTGACGGGATACACTAAGGGTGATCTTGCTGGCAACACCAGTGCTGGGACTTTGGATTTCTTTGTTGTCAAGTACAACAGCAGAGGAGTCAAGCAGTGGACGCAGCAACTCGGGACATCTTCTACTGATAATGGGATCAGCATCACCAGTGACTCCAGTGTCAATGTTTATGTGACGGGAGTCACTGAGGGTGGTCTAGATGGAAACACCATTGCTGGGATTAATGATCTCATCGTTGTCAAGTACAACAGCAGCGGAGTCAAGCAATGGACGCAGCAACTCGGGACATCTTCTACTGATGATGGGAAAAGCATCACCAGTGACTCCAGTGGCAATGTCTATGTGACGGGATAGACTGAGGGTGGTCTAGATGGAAACACCAATGCTGGGAATAGAGATCTCATCGTGGTCAAGTACAACAGCAGCGGAGTCAAGCAATGGACGAAGCAACTCGGGACTTCTGATAGTGATCGTGGGTATTTCATCACCAGTGACTCCAGTGGCAATGTCTATGTGACTGGATGGACTGAAGGTGGTCTAGATGGAAACACCAATGCTGGGAATAGAGATCTCTTTATAGTTAAGTATGATGCAAACGGCAATAAACAGTAATCTCATCCTCATTCCATGAAATCAAATCTCTTAGGTGAGGGTTATTGAATACGGAATGAATATCAAGCAACTGAAGAGCAGAGTGCTAAGAGTTAATTCTCATTAAATTGGAGTGATTATTTACATAGTTCTGATAGTTGCTCCACATAAAGATTCATTAAATCTTGATCAGTGTTTTTCTCAGGTTCGTTTGAATCCCCACAGATTAGAAATTCATCTTCAGTTTTTGGGGGAGTGTCTGTAAGTTCTTCTTCAAGTTCTTCTGTGAAAAGTCCACTGACAATTCCTGCCTTAGATAATAGTCCATCACCTCCAACTGAAATACCCCAATAAGATCCTTCTTCATCTTCAATACAACTCATCCAAAGACCCTCTTAATTCTCTCCAAATCAACCCTTGAGAACCCTCAGATCTCTCTCTGTGACTAGTTCTCTCTAACCGAATAGTAATCCTTCAAATCTATTTCAATAACACCCAAATCCTCAATGAATTCAGTGTAATCATTCTAGTCAGTCATTAATGGTACAAGAGAGAGAATAGAACCTCCTCTAGAACCTCTAGAGGAATTCCAACACAAGAATCATCATCCTCAAGAGAAACAACAATTCTATACAATCTACAGGTGCTGGTGGACTCCCGAAGGGAGGACACCAATTGACCGCAGGTCAATTGTTCTAGAGTCAAACTGGTTCACTAGAGAGTTTCACCAGAAAACCAGTGTCCTCCAGAATTCCCTGTTCAATCCTGAAGACCTCTTGAGGTTCATAACTCCTGAGGATGACTGCTGCATCATGTTTAGGAAGAACTAGATCTGATCCGACCTGTCTGCAGATGGACTTTAGAACCCCTGCTTCTGACTGCTGAAACAAATAGAACAGAATCGTCTTCTTAGGAAGAATCTTGTGTTCAGGAATCTCCAGAGTCCTCTTGAGTTCCTTCATCCATGCTGGATTCTGTTTTCTTACCTCCTTCGTTAACTCTGCTCCAAGTCTGCTGTATTCATTCCAGTATTCTTTTACAAACTCGTTCTCCAGAAACTGCTCTGCTTTCTGCCTGGAACCGAAGTTCTTCACTAGAGTGGATTCTTCATACTGAATTCCACCACCAAAAACATTTCTTACCGGATAGGAACTTGTGGTTCTCTTGATTCCAAACCCGATTGCAGTGAATGCTTTCTTAACTTGATCAATCTCCACTCCCAAAGAGTCTGCAATGTCTCTCCGAATTCTTGTCTTGTTCGCAATGAATTCCTCGAGGTGCGGAAAGAAAGATGCCTGAGAAGAAACCAGTCTTTGATGTTCCTGATACAGAATCACCAATGCTGCTGTGTTAACATCCAACACTGTACAGGTCTTCGGAAGAATCCTACGCAGGAGTTCCTTGGGACAATACTGCAGAGAAGAAATCCCTCTACCAAACAATCGTCCCAGAGGAGAAACCCAATAGTTCTGCTCCATCCATCCTTCATTCTCCATTGCACTGGTCAGCATCACTGCAAGATGCCAATCCGCATGCAGTTTCTCGTCTTCATGGAACTTCTCTTCACAGAACTCCTGCAGTACTTCTGCATCAATCCGAATCCTTGAGGGAATCTCAACTCCACCACCGAAGTCAAAGGTCTGGTTCCGGTCCACACTGAATCCTTGATGCTCAATCTTCTGTGTCTGCTGGAGATACTTCTGCTTGATCCAATTGCCTGCACGAACAATCTTCTCCTTTGGAACAAAGATCGCCTTGGTCTCTCCTGCTCTGCCTCCCACTGGAGGAATGAAGTGAGAATCAATCACAAACCCGTTGTTCTGCATTATTCGCTGAATAGACTGCTGGTCTGAGGAACAAATCTGCCTCTGGAAATCTCTGCTGAATCGAACTGCATTCCAGATATCTTCATATCGAGAGTGTCTCTCTGACCAATTGACCGTGTTGATCATCATTTGAGTCATTCCATCAGTTATTCTTCTTTGTTTCTCTCTGCTCTTGTGGTGCATCGGTTGACTGAAGTCCATGTCTTCCCTGATCAGTTGCCTGAATTCATTGTTCCTCAGACTCTCTGGTATCTGTTTCATCGTTCTTCTTCTCTCCTCTTCTACTGAATAAATACTTCAGAAGTACTTATTTGACGTCCATGAACTCATCAAAACTGAACCCTTATTTTACTCAAAATAAGGAACCAGAACGAGTCGATCAAAGTCACTAACTAGGGATAATCAAAGAGAAATAGATGAAAGAAATAGAAGAAGGAAAACTCAGTGATGCGTCAGCAAGAATCCTTGCTCTTGCAATCAAGAAAAAGGTCATCAACAAAGGAAGAGAAGTCAGATCAACTCAAGATTCTGAGAAGAAACTAGATCTACTTTCTCAACAGGTTTCTGCTCTTGCTGCGTTGACTCTGGTAGGAATTTCTGTCGGAGGAGACGGACTGCTATCGAAGGGAGGAATTCTCTCAGGATTATTCACTGAAGATTTAGAGGAAGAGATGGAGTCAAAATTGACTAACACCACCTCCCCCACTAAATCTGGACCCAGAAATCCAATCTATAGGGATTCGAAGGAACCTGAAAACAATCTCACTCCCTTCATGGATTTCTGTGAGGAGAACACCGAATCCAAGAGACATAAATAGTTACTGGTCAGTCTGATTGCCTCAGAATCGACATACTTCTCTCTCTTCTCTCTTCATCGGTTGATTCTGGGGTAACCATTCTGTTCATGTCTCATCTTTTTCTTCGTTTTGTAGTTGACTTCTGATCAATTCTCTATTCATTCTCTCCTGCTGTTTACTTTCCAATCTTTCTTCTGCATGTGTATTAAAAGTAATTGCTGCTTCAATTGATCTGTCCAAATACTTGAAACAATTCTCATTGAATTCAATCTCATTTCTGGAACCAGTTACCTCCCTTGAGATTGCCTCTTTATAGATCTCCCATGCACTGAAGAGAATCTTGTTTCTTTTGTCTGTATCCATGGTTTCTCCTGCTCTCTCA
>JACLAC010017716.1_pt1 | contig 17628 bp, 17 predicted proteins | sample 8027881 | NCBI WGS metagenome assembly JACLAC01 (sample SAMN15725517, study PRJNA655200) | protist metagenome | isolation source: fluorescence activated cell sorting (FACS) single amplified genomes of... | place: Spain: Blaines Bay Microbial Observatory, Mediterranean Sea | collected 2016-01-19
AACGTAACGCGGAGACGAAGGCGGATGAAAAGCCGCGGAATTACGCGTAAAACTTATCGCGAAATGCTACCGTTTGATGTAGACGACTTCAACAGGATAAACGCGTTTTATAGCGATTTGGGACTTCAACAGGATAATGGAGCCGATTTGGGTCTTATAGCGAACGACGAAGTAAGGCGGGTCGACGATTTCGATTTGTTCGGTAACGGCTGTAAACTATCTGACGTGTTAATAGATGATCTTAATCAGCATCAGCAAGCTATCGAAGAAGATGAAGAAGGAGTGGAGGGAAACCAGTGCCGGAAAAGAATTCCGTATAAAAATGAATACATGATTACTGTGCTACGCCGTGTTGTTGGCGTACCTGTAGGGTTTCCGCCTGCGGAAGGTGCACAACCGCAGCTACAAGATGCAGCCGCAGGAGCAGTGGCCCAGCCATTAGCTCAACCTCAGGCGCAAGCTCAAGCACTAGAAGCAGCGCGAGCTGTTGCTGCTGCGGCGGCACAGCAGCGCGAACGCCACGAGGAGTTTACCGTGAGGTTGCTTCGGCGGGACCTTGATATTTGGGGTAAAAAGGATGGTCACATAGGTTTAGACCTTGACAACCTCAATAGAGTTACGGGCGCTACGGGCAATAAGGTCAAGGCGCCGACTATAAGTGAGGCTAGGAAGATGAAGCCTCTTAAAGCAAGTGACGAAGTAATACGGATCGATGACATTGCGTTGAACGGCTGCAAGCTAGGGGACATCATGTGCCGGCGAGGAGAGGAGGTTGCAGAAGCGCTTGAAGACGGGGCTGAAGGAGAAGGTAACGGCGGGTGCAGGAAGGTAGTTCCATGGAAAAAAACACACACGCTGACTCTGAGACGCCGTACACATATAGGTCCCGCGCCAGCAGGTGATGCTGAACGTGCTGAAGATGAAGTTGATGCCCCGGAAGGTGAAGGAGAGGCGGAACGCCCTGATGAAGGTGATGCCGCGGAAGGTGACGACGGCGCCGACGGCGGAATTCAGCAGCCTATTGACGTAGAGGCTGCAGACGGGCAGGAGCAACGAGCTGCTGTAGTAGATGAGGCGGAAACGGCACCACGAAACAGGCGTGGCGTTCTAGGGCTTGCAGCGCTAGAGGCTGTAAAGATGAGAGCCGCACGCTTACTGCATCTAAATCCTCGCGCACCCGTAGGAGTCGCGCCTGCTGTAGCTGCGCCTGCTGAAGTGCGACCGGCTGCGGCGGACGTTGTTCCAGACGATGCAGCACCGCAGGATGGGGAAGGCGCCGACGTAGTTGCAGCAGAACCTGAACAGCAGCAGCAGCAGGAGCAGCACCTGGAACATAGAGTAGAACCTCATCAAGCTGAGGCACGGGCGGCCGACATTAGACGCGCCCAAGCGGCACTGGATCGCCTAGCCGCTGAGGAAGGCGATGAGGCCGATGCTGAGGGAGGCGAGTACTGCACCATCTGCATGGAGCGCCACCCGCCGGACGACATGCGCCGGTTTGTGGGAGAGGGCGGCATCATGTGCGGTCACCATGTATGTAAGGGCTGTGCGCCGCATATGATGCTCGAGAACTACAATGCTGAGGAGGGAGAATTGCTTCCTGATGGGCGAAGGAACGGAGATAGGAAGCGTCGAGGTGAGAAGAAGTGCCCGTGCTGCCGTGCGCAATTCCACCGGCTTGAAGGCCTGGACGCTCACGGCAGAGCGATACGCGCGGCCTTAGATGCGCCGGAAGAGGATGCGCCTCCGCCTGCAGCTGCACAGCAGCCAGAGGAGGTAATAGCGGGGCCGCTGCAGCCAGCTGCGCAAGTACTTGCAGGTGATGAAGACGGAGAAGACGACGGAGAAGAAGCGGATTGGCAGCAGCTACCAGCTGATGTACGAGACTATGGGGAAGCTCTTCGACAAGCTATAGCCGAAGTTGAACGTCAAGCAGCCGACGCTGCAGCGGCACTGCCTGCAGGCGAAGAAGGTGAAGAAGGTGAACCTGGAGAAGTTGTATTGGCCGCGCCCGCAGCCGCCCGGGAGGATGAAGCGGATGACGACGGAGACGAACTCAACTTCGACTTCGGTAAATCGTATATCGAGCCGGGTGGTGCCATGGGCCTGCCCCACCCGACCTGGCTCTACCGGCCGACCTGGTCTCAAGAAGTGAACGCAGGCGGACAAGGACCACGACATAGCATCACCTGGCGGCGAGCAATCCAGCTGTCAAAGCATTGGGCTCCTTTGGATAAGCTGGGACATTTTCGAAATCGAATCTTTCACTATTGTTCATTTCCTTCATCAAAAGCCACTGTGATTCAATTGACTTCTACCTTCACCTCAATAAGAATTCCTCGGCATTGACCCTATTAAGCTACATCTGTTCTTTCTCTCCATCGCTTATAAAAAGTTCCGTTTTATTTACCTCCTGTTTAACCTTCTCATGACCTTCAAACGCTCGTCTCTCTTTGTCATTCTCTATTTCTTTATCTCACTTATTAAAAGAGAACGCACATCACACTACATCCTCGAAATCATCCATCACAGTAGATGGTGACTGACGTCCTTCTCCATTATCCAACCATTTCAACTTTAGTGCGTCCACTGCATCCTTTCAATTACTCGCACCAAGCTGGATTATACTTACCGAACGAAGGACAGTCTACGCTAGCGCAAACGACACTACTGTCGTTCTATTACAGTCGAGCCTCACGCGTTTTTGAAAGAATAACATTATCTAATAACTTGCGGGGTGGGGATGGTACGAGATGGGAGGCGAAATCGAGTCGAGGTAACTCGTATTCGATACCTTAAACACAGTATCTAACTCTACTGGGAAATGGAAAATGAAAGCTGGTTGGATTAAATTTTGTGCACAAGTTACAGAAGCGAATCCCTTTGGCTTTTTTTGCATCAGACCGACATAGATGAGAGTGATGTAGATACTTGAGCTCAATGGAGCATCGGCAGAGAAGTGAGGCGATAGCAAGAAAGATAGCGAGGTCATAATCAGCATATTCATTAACAGAAAGTGAGTATTTTAAGTAGTCAAAACATGAAAAGCAAGATATTCATTATGGAGATGTTCATATGTTGTCCGCTGATATGAATTTGTTGAGTCATAGTCACACACACACCTAAAGCTAAACTGCTGCTGCTGGGTAGCCTAAACTAAGCCTAAGATTCACCTAATTTGTATCGCTGCGTCCTTGACCTTGTTGTACATCGAGCAAAATTTTTCTCTAGAAAACATGTTTCATTCGACCTGCAAGAGTTTCCCTGCGCGTGGCCGTAGCTGCACGCGCGCCACATGTTTCATTCTCCACCACCCTGCCCTGTTGAAAACGATACTCTTTTTTTCTACTCACATTCGTCTGTGTTCGCCGTACTATACCGTTGATGATGAGATTATGATTTACCTTCGTCTTTGTGCCTTTATATCGACAAGTGCGGCTGGCACTGGCTAAAGTGCCGCCGTATAAATAACCATAAACAAGAACATATCCTTTGACTGGTGAAACTAGTTTAGCTTTAGAGATTGAATATACGCAATACATCTATGTGATTACTGTTACCTTAAGACTGAACAACACATCCACATGCAAACAACATCGACGCCAGGTGAACCCGATGCCGACGCCGCCTACACCATTATAACTGATAAATTTAAATATGATGATGGTGAACTAAAACATAATTTCTCTATCCCTAAATTCAAAAGCACGCATACACTTTCACTTACACCACGATGCCAGTAGCTACACCTACAAGGTAAAAGCTACCAGCTCAACCTGAGCCACCACCTTACGCTTACAGCCCCATGATCCGCTGGAAACTGGGCACGTTCGGCTGGTTAGTCCTTCTTGCTCGCACCGGTGGCTGGTCCTGCTGGCTTGTCCTATATTTAGGAGGGTTGCTGCGAACTCGCCTGGCCAAGGCCGTGGTCGGCCCGCTCGCCACCCTGTTCGCCGTGAGCGTGCTCTCGTAGGCCGGGTGAAAAAACGGCCCGGCTGACGTGTGGCGCATGGCGCTGCCTTGCTGAGAAGGGTCGTGGGCGGTGGCGGCGAGGTAGGTCTGGCCGGGGTTCACGGTGGCCTCGCCGGTCTTGTTCATGTCGAACTTGCCTGAAAAGTTTAGAAAAAAATCTTGACGTCTTGTTCATGTCGAACTGGAACAAGCGATTCGTACACTCGACACAAGAATCAATCTCACTACAACTCAAAATATAAAAACAACTCACCACTGCTCGCGTAGTGGTCTCCTGCCACCGTGCCCTGCACCAAATTTAAATTTTCCCTGGTATTACGGAACCCATTGAACTCCCGGCTGCCGGCTCCTCCCAGGGCATTAGTCCGTGAACCCCCAAACCCCTCGCTGTAAGTCTTGTTCATGAGCCTAGTCGCATTACTTCCACTCGAACCGCCCATATCGCTCCGCGCGTTGATGCTCCGCGTCAGCTCTCACCGGCCCATCCGCAGATCATTTTGCAAAGCAGCATCGCTGTTGAAGTGACCCTCCTTGATATAGGCTTCGTTGTAGAGGCCCCGGTGCGCGTTCGCGTTGCCGCTCGACAGCGCGGCGCCCTGGTCGGCCTTGGAGTTGCCGGGGGCGTGGAAGGACTCCTCGTGCGTGCGCCCGTAGGCGTGTTCGGTGGCGCGGCCTGAAATTAATAAATGAAAAAATTGCACAGCACTCCATTCCATAGGTGCCAATTTGTTTAGCGTGTCTCTGATTGAGATGAGAACGCGTGTGACAATTAAGTGGCAATGGAGATACTCATAATTCATAAAAAATCAAATTGAGATCCAGAGAGAAGCGAGTTCATCGAATCAACAAGAAAACAATACGTCTGTGGACCACCAAGGTTGGGCCTACCGGAACTGGATCCGAAAAAGGCGTCGTAGAATGGTCAACCCCCGCAGGTTCTTATGTCGACTGCGAGTGCGGCTTTAGTGTATGGCGAGGATCATAGGCCGTCGACTATAGGAGTCGGGACCTTCACGAACGCCACTATTAACTCATCGAACTTAGTTTCAACATAGGCACACTTCATGATAACGAACTAAATAGTCATACCTAGGACAGAACAACATCGAGCATTTGAAGTACACCTTACAAGAAACTACATCAAACAAACACTAAGACTCACCCAGCACCCCATTATTAAACAGCTGGCTGTTCGCCACGTAGCTCCGCTCGTCCCCGTCGATCACCCGCGGCAGGTAAGAGAAGCTCGAATAATTAGCCGAAGGAAAGTAGCACTGCACGTTGCCCACCGGCTTCTGCAGGTTGTAGTGGTAGGAGCTCTTGCCGGCGGCGCTCGAGTAGATGTGCTGCATCAGGTGCCACGTCTTGGCGTACGCCTCCTTGCCGGAGGACTGGGCGTTCCTGAAGTTTGAAAATTTTGATTGGTATTGGCGTGGAATTCCTTGTCGGCTAATTATTTAATGGATAAGAAGTACATGAACATGATGTGATTCCAGTACAGGACGCATGCATATAGAACAACAACTCACCTCAGCCCCACCCGTCACTTGTTCGAATCACAAACATAAGTACTTAAGTAATGAACTCACCTCAGCCCCACGCGTCACTTGTCCGGGTCCTCAAGCCGCATCGCGTGGTAACAGTGGTCCCACTGCTCGCGATTAAGCCCTTCCCTCCACACGGCATCGTGCGCCGTCGGCGCGTCGCTGCTAATTTTGAAATTTGAACGGCCCACGCGGGACATCCTGCTTGTGTTTTTCTCTTGTTTTTATGCTTAGTTAAATTATACGAGATACTGGTGGATATTATAAAAACGCAAGGACAGCACGAGCTTGACTGTTTGTAAGCCTATCTCGCTAAGATGCTGATCTCGACGCGCTGTGTTCTTAAATTATACAAGTTTATTCCCTATCACATAAACGCCTCCTGTTGATGTACGGTTCATTGAGTTGAGAAGTAGCAAAGAAAAGTAAGTCGGGTGTTGAATACAGCGGTGTTGGGATCAGAAGTAGATGGTGCAGGTGCCGATGGATTTTTTTTTTGTATGAATTCCCGATGAAATGGCACGCTGTTGAAGCTTGACTGCTTGTTCCCATAGAGGGCTGACTTGTTGTTCTACTGGCTGACACTGACGCTGACAATTTCTATACTTCGGAACATCGAAAGCACACTTCGACTAATTCCATCAATCAATTCATCCGCATTCGTATTCAAACCTAGTTCTCACTCGCCAGACCTCGTTGAGTCTGAACTACAACAACATGCACCTGCCGCCGGCAGCGTCGGTGGAAGGAAAAAATCTCACTGGCTCGACTCGACTATGACAATGATCTTCTTACGCTTCTATGGCCTTTCAATTCAATACTCTCATTCTATGAACATGATACCTTTCTATCAACAGCAATCAGTAGTATACAGTTTTCTATTCGTCTTCAAGTGTCCCTGTGGTATGTCAGTATGTCATTCAAGTCGTCGCGTCTGGAAAAGATTAGCTACCTACGGCTATGAACTCAATTGCAGTCTCAAGTGATGAACGCACTGCCAACGCGCCCGAATGCTCGAGCGACGTCGACATGTTAAAGTTTTTTTCAATTTCAGCTACCAATCTACTAACATCTACCCTGCTCGTTTGTCCGTTCATCAAGTTCTCCTCCTCACGTTTAACTTCAAACCGCTTACATCACCCCAACGCTCATCGGCCGCGGGGGCATGCTGACCGCCCGCTGCTGTTGCAGCTCCAGAGACGACATAACCGAGTTCGCCTTGGAGGAGGTGCCGTTGCTGGTGGTGCTGTCCACGCGGAAGACCATGCGGTTTTTCTGGAGTTGGGATTAAGTTTGTAAGAGGAATTAAGTAGTGCAGATGAAGACGACGAGCACGTACGTAGGCAGAAAAAGTCTTTTTTTGTTGGTGGTGATAGTTGTCTAGACAGGCCTGATCGTTCACAAGAAACCGGTACCTGGTAAGCTCAACCCGAATGAATGTCCAAGTACAACACAGAGATACTCTAAGAAACGACACCCAATGACATGAGGCACGTACTCAGTCTATAAAACATCGATCGAAGTAAGGGTAAGCAAAGGCAAACTCACGCTGTCCCCCGGGTAGCGCACCGTGCCGAAGGGCGCGCGCGCCGTCTTGTGCAAATGAATAGGAATGGACGGAATGCTCGCCGCCCCCTCCCGGAACCTATCCCACCGCTCGTCCCTGGCACGCCGCCGAAAGATCTCCCCGCCCGCCGTCTTCTCCAGAAATTTTAATCTTCTCAAACTGATGTCCTCGCGCCCGTTCGGAATCGTTTCTAAAGCAGGGCGGAAGATGGCCTCGCCGGTGGTCCTGTTCTGGTCGTGGCCGGCCAGGCGGTGCATGCGGTCCGGAAAACTGGTCCTCCATTCAGAAGGATGCCCATCGACGGTCTGGCCCCAGCGCTTCTTGTCTTTTGAGTTCAGGCGGGAGGAGTCCCGGTCGATGTGGCCGGGCACCTGGCACTGCTTCTCGGTGCTGGAGAGGGAAAATTATTGCTTGAGTTTGAATCAGAGTCATGGATCTTCATAAGCAGAGATTGAGATTCTTTGAAATTAAGCAAAAAAGGCTTTTTGTAAGTTTTTCCAAAGATAAGGACAATGTTAGCCATGCGCGAGATTCAAATTTAAATTAGTTAAAACTGCACTACATCACAAAACTCCTTAGTTGCAACAGGCCCAATAAGGCAGGTACTTAAATCAACTCACAAAACCGGTTTCTTGGGCACGCCCGCCGGGAAGTGCGCCTCGCGGAAGGGGTGCACCGGGTCCAGCCGCTCGAAGTAGTCCGCCGAGCAGAAGGTGGTGCAGTTGCGGTCGGGCCGCCGGAACTCCCAGTCCTTGTTGCGCAGGTTGGCGCACTGCAGGTACTTGTTGGTCAGGAAGACCGGGCGGTACGGCGGGATGGACATTTTGACTGCTTCTCCTTCTAGTACTTCACTTCTTCTTCTTTGGTTGCAAAATCAAAAAGTTAGTGGATTGGATGGGAAAGAAAGTGGAGTGAGTGTGCTGCGTGAATATTCGGACTTCGGCGGGTGTCGAGGATTAGAATTGGATGGTGTTGATATCATCCCATTTTTGTTTGTTGTATAAACCGTTTGACATGCTTAAGCACTGTACCCATAAGATTTCCCGTTGAGGTTGACAGATAGATTCCGTGATATTTGACGATAACGTGATTTTAGTTAAATGCGCGAATACATGCTGACAGTGATTAACTCAGTAACATCGACATAGGCATGGTCATAGTACACATAATCACCTTACTTCTAGACTCAATTCAAACTGTTTATGTTTGTCACGATCGATAGTGCAGCTAGCCAATGTAAACTATAGCTGCATGCGCATGCCTGAAAGTACTTAGTTGTCAGTGTTGTAGTACGTAGGTAGAACATGAAAAAGTAAGTATTAAAATCTATCTTCATGATCATGAAAAAATAAAATAGTTAAACTTAAATTGGCTCCTATAGCTTCGTCTACTTCCTCTTATTCTTCTTATTCTTTTTCGCCTTAGGCTCCTCCTCTTCCTCTTCTTCTGACTCCCCCTCTGACTCTTCCTCCGAATCCTCTTCAGTCTGTCTTCCCGTCTTCTTATCCATTTTAGCCTTCTCTTTGAGATACAGCTCCTTCGCTTTTTTAAAGTTCTTCGCCTTTTTACCACTCAGGTACTTCATATGAATGATTGACCGGCATTCTGTTTCACCCGTCTCTTCATTTTCATAATTGAAGCAACCGTCTCCCTTCTCCCACTTACACTCCCAGTCTGGATCACCTTGTTTCGGGTAGCACCAGCCGTCATTCACTATACCTTCGAGCATCGATCAAAAATCACAATTAATAGAACCTTTTTTTTCATTCACACATGTACACTTCTTCTCGAGAGTCTTTATGCGCTTCGCTCCGATCGGCTTTCGCTTCTTCGCACTGCCTCTGTCCGGATTCATCGCTTCGCCTAGAGCCATAATTTCGTCCGACTTCATGTCGCACTTTCCAGAATATGGACGTGGACCTGGACCTGCATCGTCGTCGTCATCGTCGTCGTCATCCTTAGCTTTTCCACCGTCTTCCTTGTCGCTCGACGATCCATACATCGTGTACGCCATGTACCCCGCGAGCGGCAGCGCCATCAAAAGCACCAGAAAGACCACACCCCCAACGATCATCAAAGGCGAGTTGCTCCAGTGCTCCGCAGACTTCGTGGTCTTCCTTCAACTCGACTTCCGCTCCGCCTTAGACTCGCGCACGTTATAAGTAGAACCACTTCTATCAACCCCATCTCCGGATCCGCCCAGCAACTTCTCGCTGTCCTTCCTCTTGCCCTAGATGCCCCTCAGCAGTGGCGCCCCCTCATTTCACTCGACATCATCTTCACCGTCCGCGCCCCCAATATACATGTTCCCATCAGAAGGGCGGTAGTCCATCGCGGCGCGGAATTCGGGCGCTACTGCGTCCCAGGCTCCGTCCACGCTGTTTACGGAGGTTTTGTCCATTTTAGATTTTTTTTTGAGTGATTTTTAAACGAAGAAAGCAAGACCAAAAAAGTCTCTCTCAGTCTCAGCACTTAAAACCTGTTTTCTTCGCATGTACGGCTATATTTTATTTCGGGAGGCAAAAAGTATGACACGTTCATCTTTCTCAAAGGCAGATACAACATACACGGAGAATTCACAAATACCAATAAACAACTCTTTTGACATTCATAATGTGGGTGACTGTCGAACTCGATACTGGAAGATCGGTTGGCAATAAGACGAAATTCAAGATGCTCGATAGCACTGGGTTTCTATAGCTTATCTCGATATGAGGATGCTCACTTGCATAGGGTTACTGAGTTTCAGTTTGTACAAAACGTTGCATAGATACCAGCATTCAAAATTCGTACATTTCAATTTTTCTATTTCGGTCTTCGTCCATGACGAGCGGTGAAACAGTTTCAATAGGAAAATTTTTTTGCAGCTACCCCCGTTCAACATCTAGTATGGCCGATCAACAACATAACAATCGTCTCCCAAACCCCACATACATCGTTCGCCGTCAAATAAAAGTTCTAGTTCAATCCTTCGTCGTGATCAAATCATTTAGATTTAGAAGCCTTACGCCTTGTACTTCTTCTTAGCTCCCTTCCCATCCGCCATCTGCGCTCTTTGCTTCGCCTTAGCCGCCTCCTTCGCAGCAGCCTCGCGTTTCTTCACAGCCGCCTTGGCGTCCGCCTTGTACTTTTCACTATAGTCCACGTCGGCGTCGTCCTCATCCTCGACCTCGTCGTAGTCTTCGCCACCGTCTGCACCTGCCTTCGGTGACGCCCCATTCGCCGTCTTCCCTGCAGCAGCTGCCGCCATCCCCAGGCGTCTCTATTCTCACTCTGCCTTCGCGAGCACGGCGTCGTGCGCCAAATCCACGATAAACGCCTTGATCCTCGTTTCAATCTATTCTCACACCTCATACATGCCCAGCACCCGCGCCATGTCCAGCGCAGTAGGAAACTCCCCGTCCTTCGATTTTTTAGTAAAATCCTGTAGCACCTGGTATCACCTTCCAAACTGCCTATGATAAATCGCGTAGCCCTGCTTGCACTTGGTCGTGATCAACTTATAAGACAGCTTCATGTCCCCCGTGTTTTTATCCTTCAGCTTCAGCAGCTCCAAGGCGAAGGTGCCGTACCCTCAGATTATTCACCTGGTCAGGCACGTCCTGTCGTAAATCTATAAAGCGTTCAGCATCCGCGGCTCCAACACATCTCCATACCGGTGCAGGATCTGCAGGCCCACCTCCTCGTTACTAGAGATATTCGGAGTTGAACATCGTACCCCCATTCGGATCTACGCGGTTGAGCATATCTCAATGATCCTTCCCCATGTCTATCCTTGGGTGCCGAATCAATCAGATGGCGAAATAACTTTCGCTAACCATGCGGTAGAACTCGCCCTTGTTCCAGCACCCCTTCTCGAAGGGGTACTCTTTGAGAAACACGTCGTAGAGCTCCACCGGCACGTACGAAGGATATTTTCCAAACGCCTTCTCAAGCGTATACGACCCCATAATGTCATAACCTTTATTGACATCCTGTTTTTTAAGAGTCGGCATAAATAGTTTTTTACCGAACTTCTTGTAGTTACTAGTGTTTCAGGTGGCAACTACTAGTACACAAACTCCTCCATCCTCTCGCTTCCGAGTAGCACTAGTTTTGGCCACTTGATCTTCTCCAGATCACCGCGTTCTAAAACGGGAATCCTGGGTCGCAATAGGATCGCGTACTCCTTGGTCTATTTACTAACGCCGCTATCACTAACTGATTTCAAACCCCCAATCAATTTCCATCAGGTCTTCCTCGTTCAGAGCCTTGAAGCACTCCATGGTGTCCTTCTTCTCCTCTTCCTCTTTGTCGGAGTCGTCGCCGTCACCGCTCTCACTTGGAGCGTCGGGGTCATCAGCACCTCATGGAGCTTACGTCGTGTCCGTTCACTCATCTGCGGTATCACCTCCACCCGTGCGCGGCGGCGGTGAAAACGCACGACCGCGTGGCGTCTCTCACCTATCACTCGTCCCCGCCTCGTACAATGCTAAACTTAATAAATGTACAGGTATCTCGAGAGCCTGCTACACAACGTTCTTCCAAAACAAATCCTCGTTGAACCGCGCCCCCGTCTCCTCGAAGATCACGCGGCACTGGTGCACATCTGTTTTCACGCTCAGCGTCGGAGCTGTACCACTGCTACCATTCGAAGAAGAAGAAGCACTAGTATTTGCCTTCACCTCACTACAGCAATCACTTACTACCGCTCGTTTTTGAACTCGACCCCGAGCCGCTCGTGTTTTTCCAACCCCACCACGCGAAAGTTGTACTCCCTAGTGAGCCTACCGGTCTCCTCCTCTAATTTTAATTTTTTCATGTATTCGGGCATGAAGGAGTTGCCGAACATCTTGACTGTGCGATTCTTATATAATATGTGTGTTTCGGCTTGTTACTAACTACGTATACTAAAGCAAATTCTGCTCAATCTCGTTATTTTCCTTGGGTAATGTTAGAGTCAATAAATCTAGAGTTGCATGCAAAGCCAAAGATGTACAAGCTAGAGCAGTCACTTCTAACAGATTTTCAACCGAGCGCTGAAAGACGAGAAGTGACGAAAGAAAAAAGCTATACGCGTGAAAAGATGAGTCACGTCAACATCTAGAATCAACTATGGCAGTAAGCACGTGCAACTCAATCTCAAACTCAATAGTAGATGAACAAGTAAACTATTCGCCCTGTGCAATCATTCTTTCAATCGTCGTCCTGTCCCGGTCTCAAAAAAATCGGTGGTTCTATTGACTATCATACAAATACCCAACCTACTAGTACATAATATAGTTTCATCTGTTCACGTCTGCAATACCGGCAGCTGCTTCAACAATCAGCGAGCCAGACACAGATTTTTTATTGTCCCCTGCGGCGCCTCGTTAGAAAGAAAGCACCGTTGATTTGCAGCTATTCAGTCTGCAGTTTTTTAGGCTCCTTAAATGTTCTTCGGGAAGAACGCGCCGTTGACTTGAATAATACCAACAATCACGCCAAAAAGTCCCAGCGCCGAGCCGAAGATCTCGATGATGAGCATCTTGACGAAGAGGTCCGGGCGCTGCGCGTCGCCGAGCGCGCAGCCCGAGCCCGACACGCCGACGCAGATGCCTGGTTTGTGTGAAAAGAAACGACGAATCAATGCATGATATGCAGGAATAAGTGAATCTGAATACGGTCAAGAGAAGAAAAAACGAAGAAGAAGTACATCACTGCATTTGCTCGTTCAGAGTTTAATTAAAACATTTTTTGGCCGTCATCTCGGGCCGCGTATTTTCAAGACGAAAACCACGACCAAGTGATCAAGAGGTTTCATCCGAAATAGTTTTTCATCACGACGAGCAGCAGTAAGCACAGAAAAAACATATCATCCTCACGCATAATCGAACGAAGGCAAGAGACATCAACATCATCGATGAAGCGAAGTCGCAGGAAGGGAACGAACACGAAGTGTACAAAAAATATAACAGGTGCAAGAAGGAGCAACTCAAAAATAAGTCAAGCCAACTCACCGCAGAACAGGTTCGAGAACCCGACCGACAGGCCCGTGCAGAAGAGGCAGTAGCCGCTCGCCACCACCTGCGCCTGCCAGCCCATGGGCGTTTCCGGCACAACAAACTCAGGAGACCCCTGGATCTTGTTGCTCATGATGATGGCCATGATCACCTTGTAGGAGTAGGTGGTGGTTTATATATGCACGTGAATTGGTAAGCATCAGATAGTGTTATGGATTTGGCACAAAAGTCAAAGTGCAATCACCAATACCAATACGGTTCGAAGTTTAGGTAACTCACCCCGTAGATCGCCACGGCTTCGCAGAAGATAATCGAGACGATGTTCTTGTTGGCTATCCGCGGGGCCTTGATACCGGCGGAAACAAGGGAGGAACCGGTGAGGAAGATACCTGCAAAGTTCGAAAGCAAATTGAGATGTTGATCACACTTTAATGGTTGATATTGAGTGTGTATCGATTACATGTCGGAACAGTCTTTGAAAAGTCACTAAGTACCCACCCCACGCCGCACCCAAAACACTCAAGCCGAGCGCCGCCGCGATACCGAGGTACGCGAAGAAGAACGGGTTGATAGAGCTGAACGCGCACCCCCAGCTCTGGTCGAAACAGGGCGTCGTGGTCGGGTCGTGCACCTTACGCAGTCACAATCAAAAATCAAAATTGAAAATTTATAGCATGCATATTACCCCGGGTATTGGAGCCTCGAAAAAGTAGCGCTTTTAAAGGCGTTTTCCTTGAAAAAACACTGTCTAAAATCGATTCTTCAAATTGTAGGATGAAGTGAAAACTATGTTTATGACTATGGGTCTGAAGGTGTACCTTGCTCGCGAGGGCGACAGCGTCGCTGCCTGGCATCAGGCCTTGGGTGTCCATCTTGAAAAGCGACTACGTACCCACCTATGATATCTCCTAACAATCTGATCTACGCAGACTCACTAATTAGTTGAGGCAGGTTTCGTTAGTGTGAAAGTGTAGTAAGTATCATATTAGCCGAAACCCGCACGTACTCAGTACAGACGATATACAGGCAATGAGAACACACTAACCACACAAACTTCCTAAGCTACACGCGAAAACAAACGCAAATAAATTCATCCCGTCTTCGGTCACAACAGGGGTAACAAACACAGCAAATCTAAACAGTTCAAACCCATGATCAATTCATCGATTCCGTCACGTCTTCCAATGCTGTTGTTACATGCAGTGCGAACCTCAACGTCGCCATAATTTCTTCTTCTATCTATGCTGGAAAAAGTTTCGAGTCGATCAAAATCTCGTTACTCGAGGACTATGTCAATGTGTAGCTTTTCTTTTTCAACAAGAACTCAATCAATCAATCCAAACTTATCGACAACGACTAATCTTGTCTACATGCATTACAGCACCTTAATGCCCAATCCTCGTCAGCGGCTTCTTCGTACCCACGTTGCTTTTCGCCGGCTTCCCGTCAGCAGCCTTTTTCTTGCGATCAGCAAACCGAACCCCAGCATCAGGTGGCGGTGGCATATAAGATTGCCGCTTGTTGTGCCGCCCGATCGGCACCTCGCCGTCGTCGTCGGAGTCGTCGAACATGCCCTTGATGGTGTAGGTGCCCGGCGGCGGCACCACGCTCGCCACGCTCTCCGCGCGAATTTGATCCGGAGTTTTTTCCGCCTTGATAAAGCTGTAGGTTACAAAGTGCGATTTCTGTGAATCGGGATCCGGCAGCCCATATCTTCCAGGTCCCATGTCGGGGCCAGCCGCGGTTTTCATTTGGGCGAGGCCCTTGATCACCCCGTCCTTGTTGAACCGCGTGTCGTTGCCCCAGGAGTAGGCCTGAAGAAATGATGTGAAAAGAATGAGTTAAGTATTTCTGTAAAGCACGTGTTGTTGCCCCAGAAGGAGGAGTTGGCTTACAATTTTGTTAGGCTTTTACTTTTTTTTCAAGAGTAAGTGTAAGACAGCAGGCACACCAGCGAGGTACAAGTATCGATGTATGGGATTAAATGCAGAAAAGAGTAAAACTCACCGTCGGGTACGGCAGATGCGCCTTAACCCTCAAATTGGTTTCACCCTGCAGGTTGTTGGGATCAACTAGATCCACCGGAAGCTTGTACTGCCCCGGCCCCAAATCAGACCCGTCGGTTTTGTCCTGGTCGAGCATGTCCTTGTCCGATGCAGGTTTTTTTTCTTTGTTACCTCCGGCAGGCGTCATTCCCTTCGTGGTCGGGAAGGTAAAAGCCGGAAAGCGCTTGCACTCGGGGTTGGAGAAGCCCTCGAGGTAGCGCCCGAACGCAAGCACTTCGGGCTTCTTGGAGGCGAGCATTTTTTTTCCGTTTCTTTTTCTTTGCAGGTAGCGCCTGAACCGTAGAGGTAGAAGTTGCAAGCCGTAGGTAGGCGTCAGAGCCGTAGACAAAAAAGTAGAGTTTAGGCGGAAACAGAACAGAAAACTTTGGTGAATGTAGAAGAGGTCAAGAATCAGTTGTACACGCGAGATTATTGTATAAATGCCGAGGGTAAATAGTCGTGGTTGTTCATCGGGATTCGATATTTTTGTTTTTTCAGTTTGAGAGCGAGACGTGAGATTTGAATTCCTGACGGCGCGATGACGACATACAACACATCTCTCCACATACGCAGAACACGTGGATGATCTTTACACCACTACTAACATGCACAGAAGTAGGCAGACCAGGCTGTATTGACAGACGATTGACTTGGAGTTCGACATGACAGCGAGCATACCACGGTTCCATTTACACATCAAATTTCCATTTCATATGTTTAAGAAAGTTTATGTTAAGTTATGTAGATTGACCATGACAAACAAGTTCAGTCGCATTTACGACCTCTTTCTATTCGGCCCTGGTACCGCTCGTACTTACGCCAGGTTTCTTTCCGACTTCATCCTAAACTCAGTATTAGTTTTAGAGTATTTCATTGTGCTACGACGTACTTGTTATTCCTTTATTAGATACAAAAACAAATTCGACCTGATCCAACTCAGTCATTATAAATTAAATACCATGACGATGACACTGTTTGACCTTCTACTTCTAGTTCAGATTTTTTAGTATTGGTGTTGGAGGTGCAAACAAATAGACTATACACATTGATTCTCATGAAGAATCATAATGCCGCGCGTACAGATACAAACATGAACACTTTCATATTTAATTTTGAGTATAGTAATTTAGCGTTTCCATCCACGCCACACACGTCGACTACCAGTACCAAAATCCGTCGCCTCCCTCATCTTCGTCGTCCCCGGTGGAGCTGCCGCGCAGCGCAGGTGGCGCTGAAGCTCCGCTCGCCATCACCTCGACCTCACCTGTCACTGCCTCGTCGCTGCGGAACTCCTGTCGCTGCCTCGCCGCTGCAGCGTCGTGCCCGCGGCGCTCCCTCAGCCTATCCTGCTCTGCGGCGCGCCAGGCGTTGTCCTGCTCGCGTTGCGCCACGCGGCGCACGTTATCTCGCTCGCGCTTCGCCCGCAACAACGCATCCGTCCGCTCCCGGCACGCGCGTTCATTCGCGGTCTTCTTGTCAAGGAGCGCTCGCTCCGCTTCGTCCTTAGCAGTCCTGCACACGCGCTGAGCTGCGTCCGCATGTTTAAGTCCCCATTCTAAAGCTGCGTCGTGGCCGCTTCGAGTGTCGCCGCTATTGGCGTGCTCTATTGAGATCTTCCTAATCGCTGCAACAGAATCGACACGATCCTTCTCCGCCGCTTCCACAGCTGCGTCGCGCTCCGCCTCGGCCGCCTCGATAGCGGCGTCCCGCTCTTTCTCGGCCACTTCGACAGCCGCGTCGTACCCGTCTTCCTCGTTAGCATCGGCAGTCGCCGGCGCAGGCACAGGCGCAGGCTCGGGCACCACCACAGCCAACGCCACGGGCACTGCCACCGCGACCGGCTCCGGCGCGGGCAGCGCAGCCTCCGCCACGTACCGCGGCACGGGCAGATGGCGCATGTCGGTCAGGCGCTCGCCGTACAAAGAATTCACGTACTCGCGCGTCTTGATCATGATGGCGGGCACCATGTGACGTGGGTCGTGGCTCGATTCCCACGACAGGCACGCCATGCGGTCCTGCACGCTGAGCACGATCTTGCTAGGGTCCATGCTCCACGTCATCCAGCTGCCAGGCAGCTCCATCTTGCCGTTGCGCCGCAGCTCCCCCAGCGCGTTTTCGATAAACGCCTTGTGCGCGCGGTACGCGTGGTAGGGGACGCCGCCAGAGTACCCCATGGACCTCTGGTACGCCGTCGCGTAGTCGTCGTCGAGGAAGCGCACGTGCCTGTTGGCCAGGTCGTGGAAGAACTCGTAGACGCTGTGCGGCCGCACGACCGCGAACTTCAGCCGCAGCAGCCGCCACTCCTGCCCGCTTGCAGCGTCCGCCGCAAGAGCGCCACCCGCCACATGCCGCTGGAAGCTCGCCGAGTCCTGGAGCAGCGTGTCCACCGTCGTGCCGATAGACCGCAGGTCTGAGATAACGCCCCCGCGGGGCACCTCGATCGCCTCAACAAAGGCACCTCGATCTTCAATCGTGAAGCGCTCCTTCCGCAGGTCGCGCTGCGCCCCCGGGTGCTGCCA
>JACLAC010020438.1_pt1 | contig 17627 bp, 23 predicted proteins | sample 8027881 | NCBI WGS metagenome assembly JACLAC01 (sample SAMN15725517, study PRJNA655200) | protist metagenome | isolation source: fluorescence activated cell sorting (FACS) single amplified genomes of... | place: Spain: Blaines Bay Microbial Observatory, Mediterranean Sea | collected 2016-01-19
TTACATTTCAAGGCTGTTTATTATCGTATTCATCAAGGCGTGAAAATTCATGTTTAAAAAAATTAGGGGGATGTTTTCGAGCGATTTATCAATTGATTTAGGAACAGCCAACACCCTTATCTATGTACGCGGTCGTGGTGTCGTTCTTGATGAACCATCAGTTGTCGCAATTCGTCATACTGGCAACCAAAAAACAGTAGCATCAGTTGGTGTTGATGCCAAACGAATGTTAGGTCGTACCCCAGGTAACATCACGGCTATTCGACCTATGAAAGATGGTGTTATTGCGGACTTTCATGTCACAGAAAAAATGCTACAGTATTTTATTTCTAAAGTTCATGAGAATAATTTTTTGAAGCCAAGTCCACGAGTTTTAGTTTGTGTGCCTTGTCAATCGACGCAAGTTGAGCGTCGTGCTATTAAAGAATCTGCTTTAGGTGCAGGTGCACGCGAAGTGTATATCATCGAAGAACCAATGGCTGCTGCGATTGGTGCAGGTCTCTTTGTCGCTGAAGCGTCAGGTTCTATGGTAATTGATATTGGTGGTGGTACTACGGAAATTGCTATCATTTCTTTGAATGGTATTGTGACATCTGAATCTATTCGTGTTGGTGGCGATCGTTTTGATGAATCTATTATGACTTATGTTCGTCGTCAGTATGGTAGTTTAATTGGCGATGCAACAACGGAACGAATTAAAACTGAAATTGGTATGGCTTACCATACCGGTGAAGAATTACAAATTGATGTTCGCGGACGAAATTTAGCTGAAGGTATTCCACGCTCTTTCACTTTGAGTAGTACTGAAATTTTGGAAGCTCTACAAGAACCACTAGCTCAAATCGTTCAAGCAATTAAAGGTGTTCTTGAGCAATCTCCGCCAGAATTGGCTGCTGACATCGGTGAAACGGGTCTTGTTTTAACAGGAGGTGGGGCATTGTTGCGTGAAATTGAACGCCTAATTAGTGAAGAAACGGGTCTTCCTGTCATCGTCGCTGACGATCCACTGACTTGTGTTGCTCGAGGTGGTGGTATGGCTCTTGAAATGATGGACGAGCATGTTGCTGAGCTTTTTACTGCTGAAAACGAGTAGTAAAGTAGGAGTCCACCATTAAAAATTTGTTTTATTTTAATGGTAAGATATCTGGTGTACGTTTCTTTGCGTTGGTTATTTTATCTGTTGCTATGATAGTGGGAGATGTTCGTTATTCTGTCTTTGTTCCCTTCCGATCTTATTTGTCTTGGCTTGTTGCTCCCATACAAATAGTTGTTAGTATACCTCAACAAATTATTTTCTGGGCTGTTGATCATTTGCAGAGTCGTGAAGGCTTGGTGAAAGAAAATCAAGATTTAAGTCAAAATCTTTTGTTATTGCATAGTCGGTTACAGCGTTTTCGTGCTTTGCAGGCAGAAAATGTTCGTCTTAGAGAATTATTAGATGCTTCTCAACAAGTAGATGATAAGGTTGTTTTGGCTGAAGTGATTGGTTTTGATCAAAATACTTATAGTCAAAAAGTGCTGATCGATAAAGGATTTGAATCAGGGGCCTATGTCGGTGAGCCTGTACTGGATGCGATGGGGGTGTTTGGTCAAATAGTAGATACCTCTGTCTATACTAGTCGAGTATTATTGATTTCTGATGCAAGCAATTTTCTGCCTGTTCAGCTAACTAGAACGGGATTTAGGGGCGTGTTGCGCGGTACTGGTAATTTGAAACATTTGAAACTGATGAGCGTGCCTCGGTCGGCAGATGTTAAAAAGGGAGATGTGTTAGCCACGTCAGGACTTGGTAAACGCTTTCCAATTGGTTATCCTGTTGGTGTCGTTCGAGTTGTCACACATATTCCTGGACAGCCTTATTTAGATGTTGATGCTGTTCCTTTGGCTCAGTTAGGTAGAAGCCGATATGTTATGTTAATCGATAAGCCTAAATTGGAACATACTCAATGAGAGCTTTTATTATTTTTATTGTTACGTTATTAGTCGCTTTGATGCTTGAGGTGATATCTCTACCTGAATCTCTTATTTGGTATCGCCCTGAATGGGTATTGTTGGTTATGCTCTATTGGGTAATTGCATTACCGTTTCGTATAGGCGTTGGTGTTGCATGGTTTTTAGGTTTGATGGTAGATTTATTGCGAGGTGGTGTAATCGGTCAACACTCTTTGACATATGTTATTATTGTTTACACCTGTGCTACCTTTTGTAAGCGTTTGAGAATGTACTACCCTTGGCAGCAAGGTCTGTTCATTTGCATGTTGATTAGTGTTGATCAGTTAGTAGGATTTTGGATAGATCATTATATTGATGATGTAAAACCTACGTTAATGATTTTTATATCGGCATTAGTAACAGGGTTTCTTTGGCCTTGGTCATTCATTATTTTGCGCAGTCTTCGACGTATTTATTCAATTCGTTAGACTATTAGCAATTTGTTTTATAAGGGTTAAAATAATAACATTATTTTTCGGTAAAATCGTTCAAAAATACTGAGTTCTTTCTCTGTTTTTCTTTGCTATTCTTTAAATCAAATTTTTTCTCTTCTACTTCATAAATAACGTGAAATAGTTTTTTTTTGTTGGATGTATTACCGTTTTGAGATACTTCTTTTTGAGACAAACGAATAAGTTGTCTTAGTCTTTGAATATTTTTAAGTTTAGGGTGTTCTTCAAGGTATTGAGTGAGTACTTCTTTGCTATTTTCACCAATTAGGGCGTCACTTTTAGTTTTTAGCCGATGAAAAAGCTTATTGTGGGCAGCTGATAGTGTATCAAACATTGCTACTTGTTTTGTGATAGCTTCGTAATCTTCAGTGCGCATGATTTTGCCTATATATTGTAAGTGTCTTCTCATTGCTTCTTGTTGTCTAATGTGTCTTGCTTTTGTCAAAGTAACTCTTAACCTTTCAGACATTACTATTTTTTCTTGTTGATTTTTGCTGAGTTCCAATAATTTTTTACCGATTTTTTGCAAAGCTTCCATTTCACGTTTGATCTGTGTTTTGCTTTTTGGAATATCGTTTTTTTTACTAAGTTGATCAAAGTCAGTCATGAAAGAACCTCATTAAAAAATAGTGTCGAGACAGAAAAAAGCTAAAAAGACAATGATATCCATCGGTCACCGTAGCTAAAATAACACTGGTTTTTATGCAACATTGGGATTTACCAAACGTTTTAAGAAAGCTTGGTAGACGTTGTCCTATTGAGAGTAGCAACTAAGAGGTTGATGCTTGTCGTGCTCTCAATAATATAGTCTATTTTGATGTTGTCAAACCCAACTGTTTTTTAAAAATAGCAATTTCTGTAGCCTAAAGTACTTCGTTAGGAAGTCCAACTATCAATTCTTGGTTTAAAAACCATCGGGTGTTTGTTATGTCGATTTGATTGAAGGCAATACTTCGTATTATCAAAGTAAGTATTTGAGAGTTTGCAATGCAGCCTAATACTTGTTTACAGTGAACATGTGATCAGTGTAGTGACTTCGGGTATTCATATAATCAATGTGAAACTCACAGATTAAGTTGAGGTGAGTGTTCAACTGTTGATAATGATAAGTTTTTTGTCACTATCAACAGTTGATTTTACTATAAACAATCAATAGTTGACCGGAAGACAACGGTACCAGATATCGATTATTCATAAATATAATTATTCTTCAAAATATATTGCGGAAAAGATAGAGTTCATGGTTCTACTGTTTATTAAGAGTTAAAACGAAAACCAAGGCCATAATCTAAAGTTGTTTTTGATAAGTTAAGTTATGTTACATAGGAGAGTGTCGTACTTGAGAGTTGAATTCGTGCTTAGTTTAAAATATTTTGAAACAAGCCTATGTAGAATGTGCTGAAAGCAACAATTAGGCTGATTGTAAGCGCCAAATAGCTTGATGATATATCGTTTTAATAAGAGAAAAAGTATTTTCACAATCAAGATTGGCTATGCTGAGTGTGGAATGTTTAGTTTCATGAATGATGATGTCGACTATGTCGTTTATAGTGGTTACAGTAGTTTTTATGTCCGTGGTGTTTTAAGTAATAAAATACAACCTTGTAAAGAGAGATTCAGAAGAATGGTAATCTTGTCCGTTGTTTTTTAAATCCCCGTTGGGATTTTCAGAGCATCCTAAAAAAGACTTAACTCGAATTTGTTTCAGTGATCTGACATTCTTTTGGAGAAAGTGATGCAAATCGCTATTGTCAAAGTGTTTTGAAACAAAAACTAGGCATACTGTATTCATGTTTTCCATGAATTGAAGGTAAATGTTCTTGTTTAAATATTGGATAACCTCCTTTCATTTTTATCTTCAATTAAATCCTAAAGTAACTCTGTTCCTTTTCTAAAAAAGGAACAGAGTAGCCATACAGCTTCTTGGTTGTAAAGTGTTATTTAATAATAGAGTAATTTGAGTTTGGTCAAATATTTGAGAGAATCTATGATTGTTTGTAGGTGAATCATTGTTTTATTTGGTATTGTTGGTTTGATTCATATTCACCAAAGCGATTATTTATTGATACAATGATTGCTTTAACAGCATCTTCTTCATCTTTGTCATTAGTCTTTATGATAATTTCGGTGTCCTTACTTGCGACGGCTAGCATCATTATAGCCATGACGCTTTTTCCGTCCACATTACGGCCTTATTTTTTCAATAGTTACATCAGATGAAAAGCGAAACATTGTCTTGATTAGTTTTCCTGCTGCTCGTGCGTGAAGGCCAAGTTTGTTTATGATAGTGATAGACTCTTCTAACATACTTTTTTTCTTTATAGTAATGATATTAGTTCATTAAGAAGTGCTTTATTTGTTTTTGCTGATCTTAGCTTGCTTAATTTTTGATTTGATTGCGCAAGTTTGGCAATTGCTGATAGGGTAGATAGATGGTTATCGCATTCATTTGGCGGGACAATGAGTGCAAAAATTAAATCGACTTTTTTTTTATCTATAGAGTCGTAGTTTATTGCTTCTTGCAAAGACATGACAGCTAACACTGTGTGGTTAGCTACTTCTAAACGACAATGAGGGATAGCAATACCGTTACCTATCCCCGTGCTACCAAGCTTTTCACGATCCAGAACGGCCTCGTAAATAGCTTTGCTACCGCAATTTAATCGTTTAGAAACAACATTTGCAATGTTTTCTAGCACGCGTTTTTTGCTAAAAATATCTTGTTTCGCAATAACAAGCTCGGCTTTTAGTATAGATTTTACAGGCATAGTCAATGTATCCGTATTACATAAGTCGTTTTCGTTCATTTGAAGGTGGAATACTCATAGTCTCACGATACTTTGCCACAGTTCGTCTGGCAACTTGAATACCTTGTTTGGCTAAAATAGTCGTTAGTTTGTTGTCATTTAATGGTTTTTTAGTGGGTCCCTCCATAACAAGTTTTTTAATTATAGCTTTGATCTAGATTGAAGAGTACTCCTTACCAGAATCAGTATTAACATGGCTGGATAAGAAATACTTTAATTCGAATATCCCTTAGGGGGGTATGCATGTATTTTTGTGTTATAACTCGAGAAATTGGTGGATTCATGCATGCTAACTTTTCCTGATATATCATGAAGCATCATGGATTTCATTATTTCTTAACCAAGTTCAAAGAAGTTAATCTGTTTATTAACGATACAGCTGGCAACTTTTAATAATGTTTCCTTACGGTTCTGTAGGCTTTTTATAAACCATTTGTTTTTTTGTAACGAGTGTTTAATATAGGTGATTTCTTCAGATGCTGTGGTAGTAGATACCATCATTGAAGACGTTTTTTAACAGAAACATCAGGAACGATATAGTCTGCATCGTCCACGTTAATAATGAAGCTTAGATAGGGGGGGGTTAAGTTGTTGCATTTTAAGTTGATCATCTTTTTCAGTTTTTCTTTTTCCAACTTTGTTTTTTTACTTAACCGAACGAAATTGTGATTTCTCAATACTGGTAAATAATTATTCACTAAACTGAAAAATCTTCATCGTTTATTCCAAGCAATGGTTTAGATTCTAAAAACTTATTTATTTCCTGTTTTAGATTAAACGCCTCAACTTGCAGTAAGCGAACAGCTTACTGCAAGTTGAGGCGTTATAGTCAATTGTTGATTCAGCTTTAATTGTAAAGACTGCTTCATAAAGAAATTTTTTTTAAAATTACGTGTCAAGTAAAAATAATGGAACAAGTTATGCCTATTACATCTCTTTCGAATGCAAAAATAAAAGATTAAAGACGGAAGTTGTCACCTAAATAGACCTTTTTCACCTGCTCGTTGCTGATAACTGTTTTTGCATCGCCTGACGCTATAATTTGTCCACTACCTACAATGTAAGCTTTATCACAGATGTCGAGAGTTTCTCGTACGTTGTGATCGGTGATCAAAACACCAATTCTGCTTTGTTGTAAGTGTTTTATAATGAGTTTGATATCACCCACAGAAATAGGGTCTACACCAGCAAAAGGTTCGTCAAGAAGAATAAATTTAGGGTTTACAGCAAGTGCTCTTGCTATCTCTACTCGACGTCTCTCACCACCAGACAATGTCAGACCTAGGTTAGATCGAATATGAGTTATATGAAACTCTTTTAATAAGCTTTCTAAGCGTTCTTTTCTTTGGATCTTATTCAATTCTTTGCGTGTCTCAAGGATGGCATAGATGTTACCCTCTACAGACATTTTTCTGAATATCGATGCTTCTTGAGGTAGATAGCCAATGCCTTTTCTTGCGCGAGTGTGCATAGCATTTTTGGTGATATCCTGGCCATCTATAAAAATACCTCCGGCGTCATTTGTAACCATCCCAACGATCATATAAAAGCAAGTTGTTTTACCCGCTCCATTAGGGCCAAGTAGACCTACTACCTGGCTAGACTCTACGGATAGAGAAACATCTTTGACGACTTGACGTTTTTTGTAGCTTTTGGCAAGATTTTTTGTTTCTAAAAGAGCCATTTATTTCTCTTTCTTTTCAGAGGCTGGGAGACTCTCTAGCTGTGTTTTTTTATTTTGTGGTTGTAATTTAATGGACACTCGGTTAGAACCTTTTTTACTTGCATTGAATGTACCATTGTTAATATTATAAATAATGTGGTCTGCGGTGAGTTTATCGTTCATGTGGTTTAAATAACCGTGCCCAAAAATTTCAATTTTTGATTGTGTTGTTTTATAAATGATTTTGTCACCTTGACTGATCATCATGTTGTTTTGCAAATCGATATGCTGACTAAATTTCGCTGGATTACCAGTAACTATGAGTTCACTAAATTTGTGTGTTTTTGGATCGGTTGTGATTTTTAAATATTGAGCTTGGATTTTGATACTGCCTTGTGTGACTAATACATTACCAGAATAAGTGGCTTGTTCTGTTTTTTGATCAAAATAGGCTTGATCCGTTTGTATTTTAATTGGTTTGGTCTTATCTCTCGGAAGTGCTAAGTCATATTGACTGATAAATAAGCTTACTAGCAAAGTGCAGATTTTATTGAGTTGTTTCATACTTTCCCTTCACAGATCCCGTCATTTTGACTTGTTTTGAATTAGTGTAGGTAATAATAGTGTTAGCAGATGTTTTACCTTGAGTTGAATGAAGTTTCGCATTGCCAGTACTTGTTAGTGTTTTGTCATTATCTAGATAATGCATATTATCGGCATGTAATGTGATATTGGGTGATGTTTTATAATGTTTTACTGCTGTTGCCTCACCTATGATCAAAATATCGTGACTACCGTCTTCAATTATTCCTTTTTTCCCTTTAGCTTCCCATTCTCCTGTTTTTTCATTTTTTCTGACTTGTGGTAGTGTTAGTAGAGTTCTTGCTTCTTTGGTGTAGTGCAGGCCTTTTTTTGCGCTAAGGCTCTCTATCAGAGAGCCTGTGACGTCAAATTCCTTAGCATCAAGGTTTATAATAAAGTAATCAGGCGTAATGTTTATATTTGTAGTCGTTACTAAGTTTTCTTGAGGCATTAAGTTCTCCCGAAAAAAGGTTGAAAGAGCGATAACAATTCCTCCAATCCAAAAAATAGTTGTTTTCTGCAGCTTCATCATCAGATTAAATATCCAGTACTAACAAAAAACAAATACACAGCGTAATATGTGATTAGTGGAATTCCTACCCAACGGGGGATACTCTTGTTTTTTGTTTTGGCAAATATGCAGATTAAAGCTGCCATTACAATCGTTAATCCCAATACCCAACAATAATCTCGTTCGGAGGAGGTATAGTCTATTATCCCTGGTGAGATTAAAGCAGGCAGTGGTAGAACGGTTACCAAGTTAAACATATTAGAGCCGATAATATTGCCGATAGCTATTGCATGATGACCTTTTCGCACACTACTAATAGAGGCAGCAAGTTCGGGAAGGCTGGTGCTTACTGCAACAATAGTGAGGCCAATAATGAGGGTACTGACTCCCAAAGTAGATGCAATACCAATGGCTCCCCAGATAAGTAATTTAGAACCTGCAATTAGCACAATTAACCCCATGATAGAAATAATAAGTAATTTTGTTACGGAGCTATTAATATTTTTTAATGGTTCTTTCACTGATTCATTTTTTAAATTCTTATTGTTTTTGAGCATAATTGTCATTATAAACACAAAACAGACAACTAGGATGATGCCATCTGAGAAACTTAAGTAATTATCATGAATAAGCCAACCTGTAATCAGTGTAATGATTAAAACAAGAGGGACTTCTTTATAGAGGAGTTCTTTTTTAACAGGTATAGCGGAAAATAACAAAGTGGTACCGAAGACCAAAGCAATATTGGCGATGTTTGACCCTAAAGCATTACCAATAGCAATATTTGGTACATTGTCTACACATGCGACAGCAGACACAACCATTTCTGGTATAGATGTGCCTAAACCAACTAAGATAATACCGATTACCATAGGGCTAACATTAAGTTTTTCAGCAACAAAAGCCGCATTCTCAATGAATTTATTAGAACTAACAATCAATAGAACTAAACCTATAATTAAAGCAGAAGAAAACAGTAGCATAACCTTGAATTTACCTATGAATCAGAATGAAGCCTCCATTTAATGGAGTTTATTGTGTAAATTCAAGATTTAATTTTTGAAGTAATTTCAAATTTATAAATGACGTAATTCTATTTTGGGTAAGTGAGTGTCATTATCTGCCAATTGAAAAGATATTCATATATTAGTCTTGTTCTGAATTGTACAAAGTGAGAGAGTCAAAGTGGTGCTTTATTCAGTGGTGTATCTATATTTTGAAAATTTTGTTTTTTTATAGCGAGGTATCATTGATGGGATGTTTGTACCAGTGGGTTGGCTGGGGGTGATTGATAGCGCTTTTTGGTCGCTTATGCGGAAGTCTATTAGTATAGAAATGGTTTAATCAAAGTTTTGGTGTTTGCTGTCGTAGTGACTTAGATTGCTGTATATCAAGGTTATGAGTGTGTTTCGAAATTTAAAAGGGATTAGTTAAGGTAGGCATTTGAACTGTGATTTTGGGTTCATTTAGCCGTTCTGATATTAGCTCTTATTTTAACTGCTGCGATGTTTAGCGATTTCTAGAATGAGAAGTGAGTATGCTGAGTTATTAATTGGGCACTTTACTGTTTTAGGTATAGTGGCTTTTTTTATCTTGCTACAAAAGTGAGTGGTTTAGCCTTAAATATAGGTAATAAAAAAGATACTTATCAGATTGTTGCTTAATTTGATGATTCGACAGATCGTGTTAAAAATTACGACTGTTGGTGTAGATACAGATAATGTCACTTCTATTACTTGCGACAAAAACTTTACATGGTTAAAGTAGTTATGAATACAAACTTAGGTGTTAATAGTACCCTATTGCTATCTTAACAAGTGGTTTGTTAGGTGAAAAATGTCTTAGTGGTTATGATAGGTTTTGACGAGAGAGTGCTGAAAAATGGTAGTCAGATGTTTGATACATAATCTGTGTTAGTGCTAAAAAACTTAATTGGTCAATTTTTTTTTAGTAAAACCAATTAATCTGATTCAAGAAAGCTATAACTTGGAGTATTTAAGTCGTATCAGGCGTAAATGGGGGTGATTTTATTAATATGAATGCTTTTTTCTTCTGTGGTTTGGGCAAGTGATGAAGGTACTCGTGACATAGTAATGTATGTTGTTGATCAGTTCCGTTTAAGTTATAGCCAACTAGAACTGTATTGAGAAATAATCCATAGTTGTGGATTGAATGTATTGATAAAATATTAACGCCAGCGACTAATTTTGATAAAGTTGCTAAAGAAAGTTACGGGGGGATACTTTAGCCAAGCAACGTCTGAATAACGTAAGCGTTTTTTAGCTTCTACAAAAAAACCTGTCAAACATCTATAGTGTTTTTTTGAGTATCTTCCCTAGAAAAATCAAAGTATTTCCGGTTCAATCTTAAAATCTTGTTGATTAGGCAAGGTTTGACATTACGTTTTAGCAGGATTCAGACCAACCTTTAGATATTAGTTTTTATGCAGAACTGTGGTGTAAATGATTGGAAATTAAGTAATATCATTGTGAACAGTATAAAGTTTGGTTTGATCTTTCGCAAACAATTTAACGTAATGATTCAACAAAATTAAAATAATCTAAGTTTTGTTGTTAATGAACGGTAGTCCTTTTTATCTGAAAAATCACAGAATGGCTATGTGTTAAGTACAAGCATTTACTTGATATCATAGTTAGTTTGTATATTGAAGAATTTGAAATCTAAGCTTAGATTTCAAATTCTTCTCGCTTTAACTAACGGTTTGGAGATAACGCGGGGAAACAGACTGATGTTTTACTATGGGTTGCAATAATGGGTGTTAGAAAGTTTGCAAGACTAAGGTAGAATATTGTTATCTATGAATATTTAAATTTTTGGAGAGATTGTGGACGCGAATGAAGTTAAAATACTTTTAGAATCTACTATTAACGATTGTAATGTTATTGCTGAAGGTGAAGGGTGTAATTTTAGCATTGTTGTTATCTCTTCTGATTTCGAAGGTTTGTCGACAGTAGAGAGACAACAACATGTTTATTTTTATCTTCAAGAAGCCATTTCTAGTGGTGCTATTCATGCTGTTACTATGAAAACTTATACACCTAAACAATATAGAGCACTATAATTCCATTGTTAAAGAGATATGAAAATATGGACAAACTAATGATTACCGGTGGTGTTAGGCTCAATGGTGTAGTTCGGGCGTCTGGAGCTAAGAATGCAGCATTGCCTATTTTGGCTGCAACTTTGCTGACAAAAGAATTAATTACAATTAAAAACCTTCCTCATTTACATGATATTACTACTATGCTTGAGTTACTTGGTTCTATGGGGTGTGGTGTGGTTGTTGATGAAAAAATGAGTGTCCAGTTGGATGTGTCAACACTCAAGAACTCTGAAGCGCCTTATGAACTTGTAAAAACAATGCGTGCTTCTATTTTAGTGTTAGGCCCTCTCGTTAGCCATTTTGGTAAGGCAATAGTCTCTCTTCCTGGTGGCTGTGCTATAGGAAGTAGACCTGTTGATCTGCACCTACTTGGTTTGGAAGCAATGGGAGCAACTATTGTGGTAGACAGTGGAAATATCATTGCCAACGTTGAGGGACGTTTAAAGGGTGCATGTATTGTCTTTGATAAAGTGACAGTAACAGGGACCGAAAACTTGTTGATGGCTGCTACTTTAGCTGATGGACAGACTATCCTTGAGAATGCAGCAAAAGAGCCAGAGGTAGTAGATCTTGCTGGATGTCTTATTGCTATGGGGGCAAAAATTACTGGTTGTGGCACAGATACTATCATTATTGAAGGAGTAGAGGCACTTCATGGCGCGATTTATCCTGTTATGCCAGATCGTATTGAAACAGGTACTTTTTTGGTTGCCGCGGCGATTACCGGGGGTAAGGTCTGTGTTGCTGATACGGATGTGAAGTCACTAGAGGCGGTATTAGCCAAGCTTGAAGAGTCGGGTGCAAAAATTGTTTGTGGTAAGGATTGGATTGTACTTGATATGGAGGGTAAACGTCCTAAAGCTGTCAATATTAGTACTGCGCCTTATCCTGCTTTTCCGACGGATATGCAAGCTCAGTTTGTGGCGCTCAATTCAATTTCGACAGGTGTAAGTAATGTAGTAGAAAATATCTTTGAGAATCGTTTTATGCATGTTAATGAAATGGTTCGAATGGGTGCAGATATTGAAATTAATGGTAACACAGCTATTGTGCGTGGTTGTGAAAGCTTGAAGGGTGCACCAGTAATGGCTACGGATCTTCGTGCTTCAGCTAGTTTGGTATTGGCTGCTCTTATTGCTGATGGTGATACAAAAATTGATCGTATTTATCATATTGATCGTGGTTACGAATGTATCGAAGAAAAATTTGGCTCTTTGGGCGCAAAAATTTCACGAATACTAGATTGATATGAACAACATATTGACTATGGCCCTTTCTAAAGGGCGAATCTTGAAAGAAACTCTACCTTTGCTGAAAAAGGCAAATATTATACCTGCAGAAGATATTAATAGAAGTCGTAAGCTGATTTTTGATACTACTCATGAAAATATCAAGTTAGTTATTCTAAGAGTGACGGATGTACCAACTTATGTCGAGTATGGTATTGCTGATTTTGGTATGACTGGTAAAGACGTTCTAATGGAAGCCAATACGAAAAATCTTTATGAATTAGTGGATCTAAAAATTGCGAGGTGTTGTTTAATGACTACTGGTGTAGTAGGTGCAAGCTTACCTAATCGTCATCTGAAGGTGGCTTCTAAGTTTGTAAAAACGGCAAAAGCGTATTTTGCCGAGCAAGGTTTACAGGCGGATGTGATTAAACTTTATGGTGCGATGGAATTAGCTCCTATTATGGGCTTGGCGGATTTAATTGTTGATATAGTAGATACAGGCAATACCTTAAAGGAAAATGGTTTAGAACCACTTGACTTCATTGCAAATATCAGCACTCGCTTGGTGGTAAATAAGGCAGCTTATAAAACAAAATACACTCAAGTTGAGCCTATTATCGAGATGATTCGTCTCGTAGTTGACAATAAAGAGAGTAAGTAGTTGAACTTAAATATTAGAGAATTATCCACCGATTCTGAGAGTTGTTTGTTAGAATTAGAGGCATTATTAGCATGGGATTCTGTGTTGGATGTGGCCATTCAAAATGTGGCAACAAACATAGTTAATCAAGTTCGGCAGCACGGTGATACCTCTGTTATTAAGTTCACTAATGAGTTTGATCATCGCCAAATTGTTTCTGCTGCGGAATTAGAAATTTCACGTGAGGAGCTAGTGTTCGCTAAAGAACGTGTTAGCGATAAATTGATTACTAGTCTTGAAACGGCGGCCAGGCGCATTCATGATTATCATGTGCATCAAAAACAATCTTCGTGGCAATATCAAGAGGCTGATGGCACAATTTTAGGGCAAAAAATAACACCTTTGGATCGTGTAGGGGTTTATATTCCTGGCGGTAAGGCAGTTTATCCTTCTTCCGTTTTGATGAATGTAATGCCTGCTAAAGTGGCGGGTGTTGGTGAAATCATCATGGTTGTGCCTGCGCCCGATGGTTCTATTAACGATATTGTATTGACGGCGGCTTTATATCTCAGGGGTTGATCGTATCTTTACTGTCGGTGGTGCACAGGCGGTTGCTGCGTTGACTTATGGCACCGAGACAATACCTAAAGTTGATAAAATTGTTGGTCCAGGTAACATTTACGTTGTTACAGCAAAGCGTATAATGTTTGGTTCTGTAGATATTGATATGCTAGCGGGGCCGTCAGAAATTTTGGTTGTGTGTGATGGAAAAACCAATCCAGATTGGATTGCCATGGATCTGTTTTCACAAGCAGAACATGATGAAGATGCTCAATCTATTTTGATTTCTCCTGATAAACAGTTCATTCAAGATGTTAAAACATCTATGGAACGCTTGATAAAAGTACAAAGTCGTCGTGAGATTACCAAGGTATCGTTAGAAAAGCGTGGGGTTTTTGTTCATGTGAAAAGTATGGATGAAGCAATAGATATTGCAAATATAGTAGCAGCAGAGCACTTAGAATTATCTGTTGATGAACCTGAAAAATGGGCTGAGAAAATTCGCCATGCAGGTGCTATATTCATGGGAAGCCATACACCAGAATCACTAGGGGATTATTGTGCAGGCCCAGCTATGTGTTGCCAACATCAGGTACAGCACGTTTTTCCTCTCCCTTGGGGGTGTACGCTTTCCAAAAGCGTAGTTCTTTAATTAACTGTTCGCCTAAAGGAGCCAGCATTCTGGCTAAAATTGCTTCACCACTAGCGTGAAGTGAGTTTTTAGAGGCTCATGCTATGGCATCAGAGTATCGAATTTTAAAAGATAAAACTCAAGAAGGCAAATAAGGATGAGCAGGAAAACAAACGCTTCAGATCACCCAGAAGTGTTGCATAAGTTTCACAGAGTGATGCGTACTTCTAAGTTTGTTATTGTGGTTTTTTTACTTCCTATTCGTTCTTAGGTAAGAACGAGTCATTTGTCCATGTTTTATTAAGTCAGCCGTGATGCTTATATGATCATTAACTAGTGTGGCAAAGCTAGTATTTTGCGATCCGTTAATACTAGAATGTTTAGTAGAACTGATATCAATGATTCGTTTTCTTGAATCGATTGGTGTTTCTTCTGAATTAATGGCAGTATCTGTCCGTGAGAGGGTTTCGTAGGTACTTAATTCTATTCTGGTTCTTTTTTTCGCACCAATGATATCCACACGGTGGTGGTTTGCTCTGTAAACAAATGGATTGATAATGACGAGAAACTCATTTCCAACTTGAACTTTTACTATCACCAGACTTAATCGGTTTTAAGTTTGGTACATGAATTTTTACAACTATCAAATGTGTTGATGGGTCAAAGTCGATTAATGCTTCTTCTGTTTACCTATCATTGATTCAGGTTTAACAACAATATGTTGAACGTTTTGATTAACGTGGTGATTGGAAAATGTAGTTGCTTTAATCGTGGTGATATAATTCCAGAACCTAGATTGAGCGTATAGATTGAGTTTTTACTGTTTAATATGTCTTCTAATAGATTTGTTTATGCATAAATATTTACAATAGAGGGGTCGTTTTTTAATGGAGTTTTTGTAGCTGTTATACTGTGATTTCTTGTTTTTTTGTATAAGTAGAGTACCACATTTATAAAAATGCCAGAAAGAATTGCGATAATAGCTGTAGTACATTGCTTTTTTTGAATTATAAGTATCGAGGTTGTTTTGCTGCGTAAGGAATTTGATTTGTTATTGGATCATGCATTGAGTCCAAATTTGTTTAGAGATTATGCGCCTAATGGCTTACAAGTCGAAGGAAAAACCGAAATTAATCGTGTTGTAACGGGTGTGACTGCCAGCCAAGCGTTTATTGATGCAGCGATTGCTTATAAGGCGGACGCCATCTTTGTTCATCATGGTTATTTCTGGAAAAATGAAGCGCCACAAATAGTGGGAATGAAATATCGTCGAATCGCGTCTTTGATCAAAAACGATATCAATTTATACAGTTATCACTTGCCATTAGATGTGCATCCTGTATTGGGAAATAACGCTGGATTGGCCAATGCACTAGGGTTGGTTAAACGAACCTCATTGCAATCGAATCTTCCTTTAACACAATCTATTGGTTTGCTAGGAATGCTTGATAGGCCTATGCAATCGAATGAGTTTAAGTCACTGGTAGAGTGTGCTGTTAATCGTTCTATCTTATTTGAAATAGTGAATAAAAAGCCAATCCAAAAAGTGGCTTTATGTACTGGTGGTGCGCAGGTTTACATTGAGCAATCAGCGGTGCTTGGAGCTGATGTATTCATTACAGGTGAAGTATCGGAAGAGACGATTCATTTTGCCCGAGAAATGGGGATTCATTTTATTGCAGCGGGGCATCATGCAACGGAGCGTTTTGGGGCCCAATCTATTTGTAAATTTTTAAAAACCGAATATGGGTTGGATGCTATTTTTATTGATATTGATAATCCAGCATAAGATGTTTAGTTTTAAAAGATATCGATTGGATGTCTCTTAAAACCAAATAATAAAGAGCTAAATAAAGAAGGTAGTTTACAATGATCATATCAAATAATACGTTTAGGCTCTGTAAGTTCGAGGTCATTTTTTAATCCAAAATTTTCATCGAGCATATCCTTCCTTTATTTTGTCTTTTGGTGCGTAATCTCTAGGTGGTTCAGAAAGAAAGTCTTCTTTTGAAGACTCTTGTATCGTATTTGGAACAGATGGCACCTGGACATGGCTCAGTTGACTTGCACCGTTCGAGATGCTCGTTCTTAGTTCTGCAATATGTCTTTCAGCAGCTAAAAGGTTCATACTACTATCGGAGAAAAAGTCGTCAATGAAAACCTGTTTTTCATCTATTTCTTTTTGTAAAGACTTAATGGTAATGGTATTAGAGTTTGACATGTTATTACTTTTTGCACCTTTAAAGGTGATGATTTTTAAGATAAGGGCTGAGATAAATCCTGTAATTATACCAATGAAAAAAACAATAATGTTGAATACTTCTAAGTTCATGACTTACTCCCAAAATCAATATGTTATTATACTCCGAAATGTCTAAATGATAACATCCAGATAAGCGCTGTTTTAATATCTATTAACCCAGTGGATAAAAATCTTCACAAGACATAGTGATAGAAGACCTCTCAAAATACTTTGCCACTCTACTGGCTTCTTCTACAGCATCTAAATATGATGCTGCACTTTACGTTGGTTTTTCTTGATTTTTAGTCAGATATTTTTTATATTGTCCTGCCGACGCTTTAACCAACTTGGTGTGATGAGTTATCCAAATCAAGCCCCTTTTTTTATAAAAGACAACACAACATAATTCCCTATTTGTTCATCAGGTTAATATTTGTTAAGAAAAAGTTGCTAACTCAATTGAATGAATAATAATGATTTTTATCACTAGACACATATAAGATTAGAAATAGAAGATTTTCACTATGATTCGGTTCAGAAAGAAGTAGTGTAAGCTCTTCAAGACTTGTTTGATAGATACTTTATTAGAAGGCTATGACAACTATAGAAAGATACATTAGTTAGATCATGTTTAAATCTTATTAAAGGACTTTACACGAACCATCTCTTTTGGTTCTATGAAAGGATAGTTGTCGTAATCAAAAAAAGTAATGAAAAAATGGTGTGAAAAGATTTAAAACAGCAGAGTCTTGCTGATGCGCTATAATCGTCGAATTGATTTATTGTAGAATGTGACGAGATTCATAACTCGTTGAATTAAAAACACATTAGGCTATTGTTCAATAGTAATCATGAGCACAAAAAAGAGAAACGCGTTTGATCTTTCTTGATGATTTTTAGCATCCTGCTATTACGATCATAACCACAATCTTAACAACTCTGTGTTGGAAAAAATGTTGGTTCTTGGCTTATTGCTTTGATGCCTTGTCGGTATTAAGGTTTGATCGATGTGTTCTAAATTACAGTGTAATTCAATGCTTTCTTAATTTTCTTTTAAAGGTAAAAACTGTAGTATCCTTCTGTGTGACATAATTACACAATGGGCTTTAGTATATAGTTTTGGTAGCGATTGAAAAAGGTAACATGACTTAATAAAGTTGCCCGTATCTAAGTTCATTAAAGAGACAGAA
>JACLAC010010823.1_pt1 | contig 17606 bp, 17 predicted proteins | sample 8027881 | NCBI WGS metagenome assembly JACLAC01 (sample SAMN15725517, study PRJNA655200) | protist metagenome | isolation source: fluorescence activated cell sorting (FACS) single amplified genomes of... | place: Spain: Blaines Bay Microbial Observatory, Mediterranean Sea | collected 2016-01-19
TTCATCGATTAGCCCACCCAAGTGTTGCTGATACTCCGGCAAGCGCTCATCGGTAAGGGTGTCACGCCGAACCTCAACCATCATACGCCGCAGGGGCTCAGCGGAGCCGCGCAACTGGGTCAGGCCGGCACTCATCTCGCCCGCATTCTCCATACCCTCGAACAGGGACAGCGAGTCATACTCCGAGGCCACATTGAACTGGATGATCGCCTGCATACCGACCAGGCGCAGGAACAGCGCATCGGGAGCCACATCGGCTGAGGCAATATCGTTCGCGGCTGCAAGGGACTTCAGTCCGGGTAGGTAGGCAGTGTCGAGATAATCGGCAATCAACTCAATCCAGCGCAAGCCGATCCCCTCGGTCGGGCCAAGATCATAGGTCTCCGTTGCGCCATTTTCGGCCTTCAGCTTGGTTGCTATTGCCGCCAACACCACCACGTCTTGTTCTGGCTCAGCGAACTCAATCGCGGCCAATTCCGGGTAAACCATGCTGAAAACATGCAGTGAGTGAATCATCGACTGAGCCCGCAAGTCGGCTCCATCGCGGCGCGCATCAATGGCTCTGTTGATAATGGCCTCAACTTGTTCCAGCAACGCGTGGCTGATCAATGCAGCCGTAAAATCGTAGCCTTCGTTGTAAACACTTTCAGAATCAGCATCTGTCGGTGCGTCGGCGATCGGCTCCTCTTCGCTGGTAGACTGGGCCATTGCGGTGGAGGCAGCCAGCAGCAAAAAGGCCGCGGCAATATAGGAAATGGGTTTCATTACGCAGCACTCTCGTTTCGAGGTTTGCGCAAAATTTTAGCGACACTTGGGGAAATCTCATAATGAAAAAGGGGAAACTCTGTAGAGAATTTCCCCTTAAAATTTCACGAATGCGTGCGTCGATGCGTCAGTGGCTCAGAGACCCGTCGTCAGCTCCGGCACGGCGTCAAACAAGTCAGCGACCAAACCGTAGTCGGCAACCTGGAAGATTGGTGCTTCTTCATCCTTGTTGATGGCAACGATGACTTTGGAATCCTTCATCCCCGCCAGGTGCTGGATCGCGCCGGAAATGCCCGCGGCGATATACAGGTCGGGGGAGACCACCTTACCGGTCTGACCCACCTGGTACTCGTTCGGTGCAAAGCCTGCATCCACTGCAGCACGAGACGCGCCAACCGCCGCGCCCAGCTTGTCAGCGAGGGTGTCGAGGATGGCGAAGTTCTCTGAAGACCCCATGCCACGACCACCGGACACAACGATAGAGGCAGAGGTCAGCTCCGGACGGTCGCTGGTGGACAGCTCATCAGCAACCCACGCACTCAGACCCACAGTGCCCGCACCGGCCAGGTCAGAAATCGCCGCAGATCCGCCCTCGGCGGCAACGGGATCGAAGTTTGCGGCACGCACCGTGAGAACCTTGATGCTGTCGCTGGACTTTACCGTTGCTATGGCATTGCCGGCGTAAATTGGACGCTCGAAGGTATCCGCATCAACCACACCGGAGATGTCGGAAATCGGCTGAACGTCCATGATCGCCGCTGCGCGAGGCAGAATGTTTTTGCCAACAGTCGTGGCAGCAGCAACCAGATGGGTTTTGCCTTCGCTCGCCGCAATCAGCAGCGGTGCAATGTTTTCAGCGATTTCGTGGCTGTAAGCCGCGTCGCCCGCCTTTATCACAGCAGAAACGCCATCCACTTTCGCAGCCGCTTCCGCTGCCGCGTCAGCACCGTCGCCGGCAACCAGTGCCGTGATGTCTCCACCGATCTCTTTGGCTGCGGCTACAGCGGAAAGAGACGTTACTTTGATGCCATCAGCATCGTGTTCAAGATAAACTAGAATGCTCATTGTCTTGTTTCCCTTGGCTTAAACGACTTTGGCGTCATTCTTGAGTTTGTCGATCAGCTCGTCGACGTTTCCGACGATCACACCAGCAGCACGCGCCGATGGCTCGGAAACGGAAACGGTTGCCAGACGAGGTGCCGCGTCAACACCCAGATCGCTTGGCGTCATGGTGTCGATCGGCTTTTTCTTGGCCTTCATGATGTTCGGCAGCGAGGCATAACGTGGCTCGTTCAGGCGCAAGTCGGCGGTGATAATGGCGGGGAGTGGCATGGTCACAACCTGAAGGCCGCTATCCACTTCGCGCGTGACTTTCAGGGTGTCACCGTCTTTTTCAACCTTGGAAGCAAATGTACCCTGCGGCCAACCAAGCAGCGCAGCCAGCATTTGACCGGTCTGGTTGTTGTCGCCGTCGATCGCCTGCTTACCCAGAACCACGATGCCGGGCTCTTCCTTTTCAACGATGCCTTTCAGCAGCTTGGCGATAGCCAGCGGCTGTAACTCTTCGTCGGTTTCAACATGGATACCGCGATCTGCGCCCATGGCGAGGGCCGTGCGGATGGTTTCCTGGCTCTTGGCTTCACCAAGAGAAACAGCAACGATTTCTTCAACGATGCCAGCTTCTTTCATCCGAATTGCTTCTTCGACCGCAATCTCGTCAAAAGGGTTCATAGACATTTTCACGTTGGCCAGATCAACAGCGCTGTTGTCCGGCTTGACCCGGATTTTTACGTTGTAATCCACCACACGCTTTACGCAGACGAGCGCCTTCATGGGCTAAGCCTCTCAAACTTTCTAAGGTAAAACCGTCATTTCGCTATAAGCGAGTCGCGCTCAGGTCAAGGTAAGCAGTGTCACACGTGCCTTGCGGCGGACTCGCTAGGTTCGTCCGGAAAACAGCATGACCGGTGCGAAACAACAATCCCATGCGCGGCACTTGGCCCTTTAAAATCGGCATGCTTGACCTGTGTGAAGGGATGAGGCACCCGATGAGTATGCAATCTCTCATCCCAAAGTCGCAGGCCTTTACCCTGCTCGGCATGTCAGGTGTGGGCAAAACCACCCTCGCGAATAAGCTGCCGCGCGAACGATGGTTCCACTATTCCGGGGACTACCGGATCGGGACGCGGTATCTGGGCGAGGCGATCCACGATGATCTCTACCTCGCAGCGATGGCGCTGCCCAGACTGGCGGCGCTGCTGCTGTCGGACAGCATCTACATCCGCTCGAACATCAGCATGAACAACCTCGCCCCGCTCAGTGCGTGGATCGGGACGCTGGGGGATGCCGCGCACGGCGGGCACCCTCTGGCCGAGTTCAAACGCCGACAAACCCTTCACGAACAAGCCGAATCCGCGGCTTTGTTGGATGTTGGCTATTTCATGGAACGCGCCACTTCGGTCTATGGCTACGACCATTTTCTGGTGGATGCGGGCGGGAGCCTGATTGAGATCGTTGATCTGGACCGCCCCGCTGAAGACCCCGTCCTACGGCATCTCACCGAACGCACGCAACTCATCTACATCGAAGCCACCGAAGACCATGTCGAAGACCTGATCGCGCGAACGATCGCCTACCCCAAACCCATGTTCTACCGCGCCGACTTTCTGGATGCCTCAGTGCGGGCCTACGGTGAGGAAATTGGCGTAAAGAACGCAGACGACTTTCACCCGCTGGAGTTTGTCAAATGGGTCTTCCCGAGGCTGATTGACGCCAGACGTCAACGCTACGAGAGGCTGGTGTCGGCGGGTCTTGCCCTGCGCGTATCTGCTGATGAAATTGCGCGGGTGGAAAACGAAGCCGACTTCTTTGATCTTATTGGTAAGGCGCGCTAAGCGCCCGAGCCCCTTTTCTGACGATATCCGCGAGACTAATTATGCCGATTCGAGTGCCCGATGGCCTTCCTGCCGCTCAAACTCTCCGCAACGAGGGTGTTGAAGTCATGCGGGAAAGCCGTGCTGAACAGCAGGACATTCGCCCGCTGAGGATCGCGATCCTTAACCTGATGCCGCTTAAGATCGCCACCGAAACGCAATTGGCGCGCCTGCTCGGCGCCTCGCCCTTGCAGGTCGATCTCACGCTGGTGGAAACAAGTACCTACCGCGGCAGCAATACCGCTTCCGAACATATGGACGCCTTTTATCGGTCCTGGGCGGACGTGCGTGGGGAACGGTTTGACGGCTTCATGATTACCGGCGCGCCGGTTGAAACCATGAACTTCCGCGACGTTAAATACTGGCCCGAGCTTGAGGAAATTTTCGATTGGACGACCCAGAACGTCTTTTCAATGTTTTCGATCTGCTGGGGCGCGCAAGCCGCGCTGTACCATTTTAATGGCGTTGAAAAGCACCTGATCACCGAAGTGCCCAAGCGCTTTGGGGTGTTTGAGCATCACAACCTTGAACCCACACATCCCCTGATGCACGGCATCGCTGACTCGTTTGAAATCCCCGTTTCGCGGCACACGGAAAACCTGCGCCGCGATATCGCTCCGGTTGATGGCTTGAATATTCTGGCTGAGAACGAGGTTTCCGGGCTGGGCCTGGTGGCGGATGACGCCAACCGGCGGTTCTACATGTTTAATCACCTCGAATACGACAGCGGCACGCTGCAAGCGGAATATGAGCGCGACGTGCAAGCGGGCGAAAGCATCATTCTACCGTGCAACTATTTCCCACAGGATGACCCGTCACGCGCGCCACTGAATAAATGGCGTAGCCACGCCCATATGATGTACGGCAATTGGGTCAACTGGGTGTATCAGAACACGCCCTTCGATCTGCAGGATCTGTAGCAGGAGGGTTCAGCGAGGCTATTCCTCGTAGCGCAGCAGAGCGTCGACACGAACACCGCGCCCTTCCAGTTCATCCCGGCCGCCCAAACCATCCAGCTCAATCAGAAAGATCGCACCGGCGGGAATGGCCTTGAGCTTGCGCACCAACTCCACTGTTGCACCTGCTGTACCGCCGGTTGCAATCAGATCATCGACAATCACCACGCGTTGCCCTTCATGCAGCGCGTCTGTGTGGATTTGCAGGGTGTCGGATCCGTATTCAAGATCATAGGAATGCGTAACGCATTCGTAGGGCAGCTTGCCTTCTTTTCGAACCGGGATGAACGGCAGGCCTAGCTGCGCAGCGACCGCTGGCGCGAAAATGAAGCCACGGGCCTCGATCCCGGCGATGGCCTCAGCCTTCATAGCAACAGCGTAGTCAGCAAACGCTTTGGTGACCTCACGCATTGCCGCCCCATTGGCGAGTAGCGGCGTGATGTCTCTGAATAGAATACCGGGTTTGGGATAGTCTTCTACGTCTCGGATGAGCGCACTTAAATCCATCATGAGTTCACTTTCGGTAATCCACACGGCATGAACTTATTTCATGCCGTGTGTTCACCTCGAACTCAACCGCTTAGTCTCACTTAGCGGCCTTGATCGCCTGCATCTTGGCCGGTAGACTTTTCACCGGAATCTTAGAGCGATCGTTCCAAGAGGGTTGCTGCCGAACGGCAGCATCTTTTGAAAGGGCCGCTCTGAAAACAATCATGTGACTTGTCATAGAGCACCTCCTACGCAATGGTTGCGTATTTGTTATAGCGAGCCGCCCCGAAGTACGCAACAGTTGCGTGTGGAAAAAATGAAAAAAAAGACACCAACTTGGTTCAAGATTTGGCGTAAGGGTCTGAAACTAACGCAAAAAGAGGCTGCGTTTCTGCTCGGGCTGAAATCGCGAATGTTACAGAATTATGAAAGCGGGACGCACGAAGTGCCGCTTTATATCCGTCTGGCGATGGCATCCTTGAGTCAGGGGATCGTGGATTATGGCGACGGAATGCTATTTCGACCGGATCAGCCCCTGCCGGTCTATGCCGCAACAGGCGTTGCTAAATTGAAGGCAGCCGAGAAGGCGCGGGCCAAAGCGGCTGACGCGAAAAACTGATCTTTTTGCCTTAATACGATGCGTGTTGAACAACCGGTAAATTCTGCGCGCCGCCCACGTTCCATTTAAAGACGTTCAAAAGTCGCAAAGGTTGCGGTTCTGCCTTCAAGACGCCATCGAACCGACCCTCCTGCACGGTCCTCGTTCGATCACACCGCAAAGCTCTAGTCCTGCACTGCGAGATTCTTCATCCTGTCGTACCATTGGTTTCGAGCGCCTAAATGGGCACTTCCCTCTTTGCTCAAATGTCCACTATCCCGGTAAATCATGACCCCATTCATCTGAGCGACACAGGCCCGGCCCGCGCAGATATCGTCCTGCAGCCAATAGACCGGCACGTGCTTTTCCAGCCCCCTGACGAAGTCGTCAGAATATTGATCATTGGGGTAGTCGAAACCACAGCTGCCATTTCGGCTATGATGGAATTTTCGACTCAAGCATTTGCCGATGTCTGAACCACTGCGTGGGGTTGGTGAGACGAGAACTACCCCCACCCCCAAGGCCCTGATTTTCTGAATTGTTGCGCTAAACTGCTGGTCTAGAAACTCAGGATTGATGTCGAGAACTTCGCCATCCGCGTTGATGATCTTCTCGGATTCCACCCAGTCGAAGGGTGAGGACAGGATCACAAATTCTACGGTCTCTGACGCTTGTAGCCATTCATAGACGGCATTGTTGAAGCCAATACAGTTCTTAACCCAGTCAAAACCTCGCCCTTCAATAGGGTTCCAACCCGCAAGGCCCAGAATGGGCGAACAGCTGCTGATTGTGTGCTGCTTGAATGCCATGCCGGGCTTGCTGGCTGCGATCCCCTGGTAGAGGTGCATGGCGTAGCTATCACCCCACAGCAGCAATTCGGGCGCGTTACTGGTTTCACAGTTGGGCGACAGGTTAAAGGCCCATTCGCAATCGGGGCTCATGCCATAGTTGATCTCCACCCGGCGCTCCAACTCGGCAAGGTCCCTTTGCTTTTGTGAAAGCGTTACAAAGCCCTGCGTCTGGCTGCCTAAGACACCAAAAACGGCGAAAAGCGCGGTAGCGGCAGCGCACATCGAAAACAGGGTCAGGCGGTGACGAATGAGCTTGCGCGGACGACGAAAGGGGGTTTCTACGAACCTCCAGGATAGGACTGCCAGCCCAAGAGACAAAACAATGAGCCCCAGATACAGCCACACACTGGGGCTTTCATCGATCCTGATCCTGGCAAAGGCAAAAACAGGTTGATGCCATAGATAAGCTGAATAGCTGATCAGCCCCAGACCCACGAGAACCCGTGTTCCAAGAAGGCGCGCGACCCATGTTTGTGCGTCGGCAAACACGATCACACCCACCGTGCCGAGAACCGGTGCCAGCGCATAGACACTGGGTATCGGCGTCTGATCATCATAGACAAAGGCACACGTAATAATGGTCAAAAGGCCACTCAGTGCAGCCAGATTATTCCGCTGCACCCCGTATTGTCGGACCACGAACGCAGCGATTGAGCCCGCGAGAAGCTCCCAGATCCGGGCATGGGGCAAATAGAAATTCGCAACGGCGTCCCGACGCCAACCAATTTCACTGAGCAGCAGGCTAATCAACGCGATGATAACAATGAGCCCAACGACCCATCTCCGCCCTAAGCGCCACGCCAGCAACAGAAACACCGGAAACACCAGGTAGTACTGCTCTTCAACCGCCAGGCTCCACGTGTGGAGCATCGGCATGGCGTCCGCTGACGGCGCGAAATACCCGCTCTGAGCCCAGAAAAAGATGTTGGAAAGAAACAAACTCACGGCGACGAGACTTTGTGAGAAATTCATCATCTGGCTGGGCAACATCCAAAACCAGGCAAAGGGAATGCAAATCAGCGTAACAAAGAACAACGCTGGCAGGATCCGCCGTGCGCGTCGTTCGTAAAATCCTGTGACACTGAAGCGCTGGTTTTCCAAGTCATTGATCAGAATGGTCGTGATCAAATAACCGCTGATGACGAAAAACACATCAACGCCAATAAATCCGCCGCTGAACCACTTAAATTCAGCATGAAACATGATAACCGCCAGCACGGCGAGAGCCCGCAGCCCATCTATTTCTGGACGATATTTCATGGTTTGAATTCGTACGGTTAAAGCGTCAAGGTTTCGACGCCGGCCCCCTCGTTCATTGGATTTGGCGGTCGTCCCATGCGGTGACATCCGACTGGCCGTTTTTTCGTCTCGCCAATCAACCCCTCACCATCGGACAACCTTCAGGTTTATGCCTTAGATGTCGCCCTAAACCAAGTTTTCAGCACGCCTGATGATCCAATGTCATACCCGCGACACCCCAAAAGCGTCCGGCCTGCTCAATCGCACTCGAATCAATCCGCAGCCGCTCACGGTCTTGGAGTTCCGGTGCCAATCCAAGCCACCCCTTTCGCGGCCTCCTGATGAAAAGGCACAAAAGGTCTACCGATTCACCCTTAAATCCCGAGTTAACTTGATTTTGAAGAGCTGGCATCCTAAAATTGCTCGAAAAACAGGGGGGTGGTGTCATGGATAGATCAAGGTATCTCGGCGAGTTTACCGAAGCACCAGAACGGTTACGCGGTGTCATCGCTTTCGAAGGGCGTACGGGCGAAGATGTTTTTGACATCATGGGCGATCCTGATCGGATCACCGATTGGTATCTGCTGGCCAAAACCGTTCACCACCATCCGCCCGCACCGGACGGTGAAGCCCGTTTCAATGTGGAATTTACGTTTTTCGGTCACGTGTTTGAAGAGGTGCTGCTTTGGGAGGCTCCCCAACGCTATGTTTACCGGGCGACCGGGCCTGATTTCCCCATCAAGGACTACATCGCGGAAATCGCAGTGGAGATGACCGGTGAACGAAGCGGTCAAATGATCTGGTCCATGTACTTCGACACCATCGAAGGACAGGAATTCAAGCGCATTCTTCCCATTGTCCTCCCTGCCATCAACGAAGCCTCCCTGACAAAACTCGCCCTGATTCTTGGCGGTGAGCTCATATCGTGCGTTCACGATTTCAGTGGACTGGAGGCAGATGTATGACGATGGGCGACAATGCCATGTTTCGTCTACCGGATCAGGGGCAGTCCTTGGAGGACGTAACCGCGGTTTACGACGAAGCGCTTGCCAATATGACCAGCGAAATGTCTGGAAAACTGGCAGCAACCGCCTTTTGGGGCACTGACGAGGTCAAAGCGATCATCCAGGAAGCCTATGCGCGTTTTGGGGGTTGGAATGCCTTGTTTACCTTTCAGGAACCGGGTGCAGCGCGGATCGAAAACGACGTTCTGGACGCGTGTATTCTGTTAGGTGGCGGCGCGGGCTCGATGGCGCGCGGCAATCTGACCTCAGGCGGCACAGAGAGCAATTTCTGCGCTTTGCAGGCTATGCGCGCCTGGGCCAGAGAAACCCGGGGAGAGAACTTGCACCGCCCCAACGTCATCGCACCGCACACCATCCACGCGACCATCCACAAAGCGGCAATGGTCCTGGATATTGAGCTTCGTACAGTCGAGCATTCACCCTTTGACCCGGTGGATACAGCAGCGATGGAAGCGCTCATCGATGACCAGACCATTGGCTTACTCGGCTCAGCTCCCAGTTGGCCCTTTGGACAAGTGGACCCCATTGCGGAAATGGGGCAAATCGCGCTCGCGCACAATATCTGGCTGCACGTTGACGGATGCGTGGGCACATATGTCCTGCCCTTCTTCCGGGAATTGGGAGAAGCGATACCCGATTTTGATCTTGGAGTGCCAGGGGTGCGCTCGCTTTCCGGCGATCTGCACAAGTACGGCTTCGCGCCAAAACCGCTTTCTACGATCCTTTGGGCATCAGCAGCAGAACAGCGGTATCACTTCCTGCCAATCACCGATTGGCCCTGTGGCCTTTACGTGTCGCAAAGTCTGATCGGCTCCCGCCCCTTTGCGCCTATCGCAGCCGCGTGGGGGTTGTTTCATGGCCTGGGTCACGCCGGCTATCTGGAGAACGCGCGCCAGCTGCGGGACACGCGCAACCGCATTCTCAAGGCCGCCAACGAGATCGAAGGCCTGACCCCCTGGCCGTGCCACGGTCCCCTGGTGCAAATCTCAGGCGACGGGCTTGAAATAAAGACAGTCATTGGCGGCATGACGGCTCGCGGATGGAACCTTTTGGGCGTGCAGCAGCCCGAGGCCATACATCTGACGATCGATATTATGGCAGAGGACGCACTCAACCAATTTATCCGCGATCTGGAAGAGGTCACGGCCCTGGTCCGGACCGGCGAAATCGACGCGGAAGGGCTGCTGTCTTATGGCGGCGTCGCTGCCGAGGAAACTGCGCCCAAGTGGTTGCTCAGTGCCATCGAAATCATGACGCAGGCTCCACACAGGCATGAATAAGTCATCGGAAGGATCACCGGCTATGAGACGTATGAGCAAAGCCAATCTCGAACGGTTGAAAGCGCTGGACACCCCAGCATTTGAATTCAGCAACCCGGACTTGAATGCCTTCTTTGAGCGCGCAATCCCGGCTGGATATGTGCTCGACTCATCCGCGTTTCGCGCGCAACCAGGCTTCTTTCAGGCACCCCACCGACAAGATCTGGATGGCGTTGACATTGCCATTGTCGGCAGTCCCCTGGATCTGGGGGCCATCGGCCTTTCCGGCACGCGGCACGGACCGGAAGCGTGCAGACGGGCTTCAACCAACAACGGCCCCATGCACGATGTGACCGGGAAGATCCCCTTCAACCAGGCCGCTATCATCGACTATGGCGATATCGAATGGTCAGCGACCCGTCTGGACCAGCGCGTCACCGAAGACATCGCAAACACCTTTCGCCTGCTCGCGCAGTCGGGTGTGCGGACGCTCAATTGTGGGGGTGAACACACCACGTCCTTTGGCGCACTGAAAGGCCTGTCAGAAGGGCGCGGCGGTGAGGCCTTCGGGTTGCTGCACATCGATGCGCACAGTGACACCATGGCCGTTTGGGGCGGCGATACGATCAACGATGGATCGGTATTCCGCCAAGCTGTCCTGAACGGCTTCATCGACCCAGAGCGCAGTGTTCAAATCGGCATTCGAGGCTACGCCAATTTCCTGTGGGAGTTTGCGCATGACAGCGGGATGACAGTAATTTCAGCGGACGAAGTGTTCGAGAAAGGCACAGACTGGGTCATGGACAAAGCCCGCGAAGTGATTGGAACGGATCCCGCTTACCTGACCTTTGACGTCGATTCATTGGACAGCTCGCACATGATGGGAACAACCGGTCCAGCGGCCTTTGGCCTGTCTCCGCGCCAAGTCCGCGCCATGATCCTGCGTGCGCGGGAGCTGAATATCATCGGTGCGGATATGGTGGAGTTGAACCCGAACCGCGATGTTAACGGATACTGCGCGCACGTGGCAGCTGCGCTATTTTGGGAGTTGCTGTGTCTACTGGCAGACAACATGGATCAGAAGGGTGAGACCAAAGGCATCACCCTTTGGTAGATTGTCGATCGATAAAACGAACACAGGAGCACCCGTGACCGTCAGGCAAGTAATTGGACGCCGTCGCGAGACGACATCGAAACAGGAACGAGGTGTTCAGCGTCGCAAGAAGCTGGTGGAGGCCACGCGTCATTTTCTGGAGACCCAGGACCCACAGGAAGTCTCCTTCCGCGAAATTGCAAAACACGCGGGCGTGCCAGAGGGCTCGGCCTACCATTTCTTTGCCAATAAATACGACCTGTTCAGCGCTTTGGCGGCAGAAATCGGTGAAAAATTTGCCCAACAAGCCGCTCAACCCCTGGACGACGTGCACCTGTCCAGCTGGCAGGACTTCGTGACTCTGCTCATCGATCAGTCTGTTTCGATCTACCGCGCGGACCCGGTTGCGCGCAAAGTTCTGCTGGGTGCCACCATGCCAAATGAAGTCCGCAAAACCGATCAGAAGAGCGTTCACGCCTATGCTGAAACGGTCCGGGCTCAATTTCATGAGCTGTTTGAAATGCCGAAGGTGACGACGTTCACTCAACGGCTGATTTACGCATTGATTATCATCGACGCGATTTTTGAGCTCCACCTTCGCTCCCACGAGAACCTCGACGACGGAATCGTCGATGAAGCGAAGTTCGCGATGATCGGTTACCTATCCAACTTCCTGCCGCCGGTTTTGGAGCCTCGAGTCAAAAGCTGAAGGAACAGCACTATGGTTGGTCATTTTTCGCTCGACGGTAAGGTCGCAGTCGTAACCGGGGGTGTGCAAGGCATCGGCAAAGCCGTGGCAACGCGCCTGTCTGAGGCCGGGGCCCTCGTTCATATTGCAGACCTTCACGCCCCAAGCGATGGTGCAACCAGCCATCAAACCGATGTCAGCCAGGAAACCGATGTTCAGGCCATGATAGCGGCGGTCAAGGCGTACTCTGGTCGGCTCGACATTGTGGTCAACAACGCTGGAATCCACCGCGACTACGCAACCCTGAGCGAAATGAAGCTGTCGGATCTGGAAGACTGCCTGGCGGTGAACACCCGGGGCGTGGCCCAAGTGATTAAACATGCTGCCCCCCTACTCGAAGACGCTGGCGCGATCGTCAACATCGCCTCGATGGCCGCGCAGTTGGGTGTTGGGACTCTAGGAACCTATGCCGCGTCAAAGGCCGCTGTTCTGGCCTTGACCCGCGTCGCCGCGATTGAGCTGGCCGATCGAGGTATTCGGGTCAACGCCATTTGCCCTGGCTCGGTCCGAACGCCGATGGCCTTGGCAGATGGCGGTGAAGACCTGCTGAAAGTGGAAGCGGCGGCCACGCCATTGGGCCGCATTTGCGAGCCGGAGGAAGTCGCAGCGCTGGTGCATGCGCTGGTCGCGAGCGACTTTTCGTTTATGACCGGACAGGCGATCAATCTGTGCGGCGGACTGTCGGCAGGCATCAGTGACACGGTTTGGCAGGCGGTCGCAGCAGGCAGCAGCTAGAGCCCGTTGTACATTCCGCCAGAAGCAACCAAGGCTTCGCCCGTGATGTAAGAGGCGTTATCGCTCGCCAGAAAAACCGCAAGGTGGGCGATTTCGTCCGGTTCAGCAACCCGGCCAACCGCAATGGTCGAAGCCTCCAACGCTTCGGCTTCAGCAGCAGTAATTCCTTCAGCCTCAGCAATGGCCTCCACGGCAATTTCCATCATGTCCGTGCGCACGGACCCGGGGCAAATGGCGTTTGCCCGGATGTTCTCGGACGCCAACTGCAGAGCCAACTGCTTGGTCAAGCCAACCACGGCAAACTTTGATGCCGTGTAGCACGCTGGAATGTGCGGTATCGCCCGAAGGCCGGAGAGCGAGGCTACGTTGATGATACAAGCGCTGGGTGATTGGCGTAGGCTCTCCATGGCCGCCGTGCACATGATGGCGGTACCACGAAGGTTAACGGCGATGGATGCTGACCAGTCTTCCTCGGTCAATTCCATGAAATCCGGTGACCCGCGCCCCACCCCGGCATTGTTGACTAAGATATCCAGCCCGCCAAACTGATCCTGTGCCGTTAAGACTGCTCTGCTGGCATCCGCAGGCTTGCACACGTCCGCCTCGATGACCGCGACCCGATCGGCTGGAAACGCCGTCAAGCGCGTGAGTTCAGAAGCAGGCGTTGTGACACCGGCCAGGTCGCTGAGAACCACGTTTGCACCCTCGTCCAGAAAGGCGCGAGCGATGGCCTGTCCGATACCACGGGGGCGTCCTGCGCCTGTGATGAGCGCCGTTTTTCCTGTTAGCAGTCCGGGCGCCATTAGCTTACTTCCTCTTTGTTTGCCAGAAACGCGCGGCGTTCGGCTTCCACGTCCAGCCCGGCCTTGGTCGCTGTGTCCTTGAACGCATCCCAATGCGTGCGCAGGACTTCGACTGGACCACCGTCTTTGAACTGTTTCCATCCGCGCTCACCGGGCATGAAGATTTCGTCCACGCCGGGACGGCGCTTAGCCCCCTTGACCGCCCTGACAAATCGATCCGAGCGATCCATCATCCCCGCCATAGGCCCAAACTTGGACGGGTCGATCACCAGAACGCAGCTGCCGCCAACCGATCCGACCGGCTGCGGATCCATCCAGGCTGCGATGGGATGAGGCAGATCGGGTGTGATGGTCGCCTCCGGAACGATGAGGGTTGAAAGCACTTCTGTCAGGCAGTTCAGTGCATAGAGCTTGGGCGAGTTGAACGCCGTGGCCGCTCGGTTATCAGCCAATCGAGCGTAGCCATCCAGCACTTCGATAAACGGTGCAGGATCGTCGGAAAGCTCGCCTGTATCCGGGTCAACCAGCACTTTTCCTGCTTGCATCTTCGTGCCTGCGAAATAGGCTTCTGAAACGTCCGCGTCATAGGCTTCGATGGCTGCCGTATCCATGATGATCGGGGTCTCTTCCCCGCCGGGTGATGCCGCTGAAAACGGCGCGCCGGACATCATGTTCTCTCTCCCGCCCCACGGTGCCACAAGTCGCAAACTGTTGTTTGTGGCTATACAGACCATGCCCGCCTGCATCGCCATGGTGGTGTACGCGCCAAAGCACCCGGCATCGTTATGATTGCGCGACAGTGCCATACCCATCCCCATGCGGCTTGCGATTTCCATGGCTTTACGGGTCGCCGTGTTCAGCACCCAATGACCGCTGGATCGGTGCCCTTCATAGACGGCCCAAGTCGGCCCTTCATCGACCAACTCCGGGGTCGCCTTGATGTCTAGCGTACCGTTCTGGAACGTAATATCGATGGCCTCGAAGACCCCCAAACCCTGATTGATTTTGCCAAACCGGTCGCCAAACGAAACGGCATAAGCCACCGCGTCGGCGTGCTCCACAGACGCCCCATTGCGCAGCCAGACTTGCCGGTATAGGTGCTCCAGAAAATCCGGGTCTTCTTTGAAGCGAAGATCGTCTTGGGCGGGTTGAGACATGATACTTTCCTTTGTCCGTTACCGGGTCTGTCGGCCTTACAGTTCTGCGTGAAGCTCAGTAACTGCCTCTGAAAGGGCGGCGACAATGGTGTCCACCTGCTCCCGATTGATGATCAGCGGTGGCGAAAGCACCAGGCGGTCGCCCACAGGACGGACGATGACACCACGCTCCAGGCACTTGCGGAACACCCGGTCCCCTGCGCCCACGTCCAACGGCAGGCCGGTTTTCTTCTGCTTGTCACCCACCAGATCAACGGCGAGCATCAGGCTATGCCCCCGCACATCACCCACCAGCGGCGCGTTCATCAGGCTTTGCGCCGTGGATTGGAAATAGGCGCCAACGTCTGCGGCGTTATCACACAGATTTTCGCGGTCCATGATTTCGATATTCTTCAGTGCGGCGCGGCATGCGACCGGGTGACCAAAGTAGGTCAGCCCCATTGTAAACACGCCGCCATGGGACTGCGGCTTGCTGATAACTTCATAGATTTCGTCGGAGATGAGCGTCGCGCCCAGCGGGATATAACCGGAAGTAATGCCCTTTGCGCTCACAAGGATGTCCGGCTGATAGTCAAAAACGGCTTCTGAGGCGAACCAATGCCCCAGACGGCCAAAGGCGGTGACGACTTCATCTGCGATGTAGAGCATGTCATAGCGCTTGCACACCTCCCACATGCGCCGGTGGTAGCCCTCTGGAGCCACCAAGACGCCGCCTGCGCCCATGACCGGTTCGGCGATGAATGCCGCAACGTTGTCCGGGCCGAGTTGGTGGATCCGTTGCTCAAATTCATCCACCAGATAGTCGCAGTATTCTCCTTCGGACATAGCCTCGGGCTTTGCGTACATATTGGCGGCAGAGACATGATGGATGAACTCCTGACCGATACGGTCAAAACTGTTCTTGGTCGCATGGATACCGGTGAGCTCTGCGGCAACATACGTCGCACCATGGTACGCTTCGTTGCGGGAGATGATCTTCTTCTTTCGGTGCAGACCACGCAGCGTGTTGTAATAGTGAACCAGCCGTACGGCCGCATCGTTCGCTGTTGATCCGCCGCAGGTATAATAAACGTGGTTCAAGCTGCCCGGTGCATGTTCAGCCAGCCAGCCTCCCAATTCCGCAGCGGGTTCATTAGTGGAATGGCCAAAGGGGTTGTAATACTCGACCTTCATCACCTGCTCAGCGATGGCTTCCGCCATTTCGCGCCGACCATGGCCTATGTTGACACACCAGAGGCCGGCAATCCCATCAAGAAAATCAGCGCCGGTATCGTCCGACACGTACATCCCTTCTGCTCGGCTGATCACCTGACTGCCTTCATCCCGGAATTTCGAAAAATCCGTGTAGGGATGCAAAAGATGATCCCGATCCAACTCCCAAGCTCGACTTCTAGATATCGTGTTCATGGTTGTTCCTTTCTGTTCCGCTGCTCATTCATCCCTACGCCTCCTTTTAACGGCTGCGCTCAACGCGCGTGCCGGTTAGCCCGTTCGGCGCGACAAGCAGGAATGCCACCAGCAGTGACAGCACCAATGGATCCCGGAAAAGTAAAGCCTCACCAGGCAGAACCGTCTGAAAAATCGTCTCAAGCACGCCGAGGATGATGCCGCCGATCACGGGTCCATAGAGGCTGCCTGTTCCGCCGATAATGGCGGCAATTAATCCTTTGATCAGCGGGTTCATGGCCATCAGGGGATCCACAGAACCCCGCTGAGCAATGATCAGTACACCGGCAATACCAGCCAGAATGCCGGCAATGAAAAACGCTGATGAAATGACACGGTTGGCTTGAATGCCCATAAGCCGGGTGGTGTCGAAATCCTGTGCGGCCGCTTGCATCGCTAAGCCCATAGTCGTCCGCCGAAGAAAATAGGTCAGGCCCACCATAGAGGTCAGCGCAACGGCAATGGACAGCGTCTGTCCTGTGCCGATGACGATATCGCCCAGTTTGTACGACCCCGTCAGAAACGACGGCAGAGGGACTGGCTTTGGGCGCGCACTGATGCTGATTTGCAGGACCACGTGGATCGCCGCAGACAGCGCGAAGGAGGTCAGCAGCAGGGTATCAAAACTAGCCGAGCGCAGTGGTTTGAAGGCAACTTGTTCCATCGCCACCGATGCAGCACCGGCGGCCAGAACGCCGACGATAATCACCAAAGGCCAAGGCAGCCCAAACCCGATGCAGAAGAACATCGCGTAGCCGCACAGCGTTAGCAGATCACCATGCGCAATATTGAGAAAGCCCATTACGGAGTAAATCAGGGCGATGCCAATGGCGAGCATGGCATAGACACCGCCCAGACTGAGTGCATTCACGGCAAATTGCAGAATATTTTCCATGTCAGCCTTCTCCCCCCAGATAGATTTCATGCAGGTTAAGGTCTTCGAGGAAGGATGCAGAGGGTCCTTCGCGTTGGATCCGCCCCAATTCTAGCAGGTAGGCTCGATCGGCAATTGCCAGAGACTGAGCCACATTCTGCTCGACCAGCATGATGGTCGTGCCTTGGTCTCGGAGATCCGACAGCAGCGAGAAAACTTCCTCGATGATCACCGGTGCCAGACCGAGTGACGGTTCATCAAGGATCAGAAGCTTTGGGCTGGACATCAGCGACCGGGCGATGGCGAGCATTTGCTGCTCCCCACCCGACAGGGTTCCAGCCAACTGATCATAGCGCTCTCGAAGAATGGGAAACTGCTCCAGCATGCGTTCCAGCGTTTCAACCGCCTGCTCCCGTGCCATGGTTGCCCCGCCCAGACGCAGGTTTTCTTTGACCGTTAGTGATTGAAACACGTTCCGACCTTCGGGCGTCAAAGTCAGACCTTCGCGAACCAGTGCTTCTGTGCGCCAGCCGGTGACATCTTGGCCCTGAAACCACACGCGACCGGAGTCCACCGGTGTTAGCCCCAATATAGCCCGCAGCAACGACGACTTTCCTGCGCCATTGGCCCCAAGA
>JACLAC010022747.1_pt1 | contig 17603 bp, 13 predicted proteins | sample 8027881 | NCBI WGS metagenome assembly JACLAC01 (sample SAMN15725517, study PRJNA655200) | protist metagenome | isolation source: fluorescence activated cell sorting (FACS) single amplified genomes of... | place: Spain: Blaines Bay Microbial Observatory, Mediterranean Sea | collected 2016-01-19
GTAGTTGCGGGAATCCGCAGGGCGTGCGGGTGCTAATGTATTAAGACTCTGTCGGGGCTGTTTCAGTCTGCAGTGTTCAACATTGATTTTTGCAGTGTGAGGTCTCAGGAAACGTGCGGCAGCGATATTATTTTATAGTTTCCTTTGAGGCATATTAGTGCGACTGTCGAAAGAATCTGTTCCTGATGGATGATCGCAGCCAGCATCTGAATGCCGAGCACACACAGGCATCGGCCTAAGACTATAGGGCCAATGGTCTACCCCATTGCGTAACCGACTCTTATTCATTTAAAAGCAATACCTGCTGAGATTCTCAACTATGAACGGGTGTTGCCAGGCAGGTGATTATGAAACGAAAGTCGTTCTGGCAGGGCAGTTGAAACAGAAATGCCGGATCTTTAAATAAACCGACGAATGATCTGACGGTCCTCCGGGGTAGTGACCATAGAAAGTGCAATTGTCGCACCTCGAGAGACAGCACTGAAGAACGCTTTGAAGTTTCCAGACTTCATTGACGGAGATGAACAGAAATATGCATGGATCGATCTGCTGCATCGTTAAGAAGTTCGTAGACATTCACCATGGTGATGCGGCATGGCAGGAGATTCTGGGACGCTCCGGCAACGTTGGTCTCCAGTTGTCACCCGTTGGTGATTATCCGGATGCCGTTGTCATCAGCATGCTGGAAGCTGCGTGTGAACTGCTCGACTGTAAACTGCACGACTTACTGCAGAGCATTGGGCGTTTTGCCGCTCCCGAACTGATTTCGTTCGCGGGAAGCATGCTGCATCCAGAATGGAGAACATTTGAAATCCTTGCAAATGTTGAAACGTTGATTCACCGGACAGTCCGGATGCTGAATCCAACGGCTCAACCCGCCAACATTCAGGCCTTTCGCCTGGACGAACAAAGTGCTCAGGTGGTGTATTCATCACGGCGGGGATTGTGCAGCCTCGCCCGTGGAATTCTGGAAGGACTTGGTGAATCCTACGGCGAGGAACTGAGTGTTCATGAGTTGACATGCTGTCAGCAGGGACATCCATTCTGTACGTTTGAAGTCAAACGTGTGCCGGCCACAGTTGATATTCCAGGGACTGCTCCAGAAAGCAGCAATGAAGAGACGGATTCGAGCATGGTTACTGAGACGCGTCCCTTCGTCTTTGATGACCCGGACTGCATGCAAGTCAGTCCTGAGCCCGAAATACCGGCTGCCGACAGTTCACCGACTCCGACTTCCGGTTCGATGATTCGTGGTTCTTCCGTCGATTCTTCCATTCTTCCATTTCCGAAACGGTGTGGACGCTACACGATTCAAGAGATTATCGGTGTCGGTGGTATGGGGGTGGTGTATCGTGGAATTGATGAATCTCTGGGGCGCGTGGTCGCTATCAAGACCCTGAAATCAGTCAGTGTCGATCGCGAATTAGCAGATGTTTTCCTTGAAGAAGCTCGTGCGATGGCTCGCTTGACCCACGAAAACGTCGTACGAGTCTACGATGTCGGCGTTGTTGATACGCGTCCATATTTTGTGATGGAATACCTGACAGGAAAGCCACTGTCCCAGCGAATTTCACTGGGAGCACTGCCTGTCACGCTTGCTGCACGGCTGATGTTGCAATTGTCCAGTGGCGTTGATGCGATGCACAGAATCGGGATGGTTCACCGTGACATCAAGCCGGATAACATTCTGTTAAGCAGTAATTCCCAGCGATGTCACTTATTGGATTTCGGGCTTGCAGGTGTGGCTGATAAAGATGATGACAAGAGACGGAAAGTGAGTGGCACGATTGGCTACATTGCTCCTGAACGTCTCAAGGGTTACCCGGCTGACTACAGAAGCGACTGGTTTAGTGTTGGCTGCGTAGGGTATGAGATGCTGACGGGCAACCGAGCATTTGAATCATTTGCCAAGAACATGGGCGGTCCCAAGAATTTGTTTGGCACCGAATCTGAAAACTGGGCCGGAGTACCGGATGCACTCCGACAGCTTATCATAGGCATGCTCGACACAGCACCGGAGCAACGCACGACCGATGTCGAGCTGATTCGAATGAAACTCGATCACGTGATTGCAGATTCAACTGTAGACGCCGGTCAGAAAACGTAACGCCGGACGCGGAGTGCCCGGGCCGAGTGTGTCGAGTACAGTATTTATTCGGGCACGCTGACGGAGATTCTGACTCACCGCGCGTCGTCTGGTTAGTGTTTATCAAGCCTCGGTCGTCGACGCTGGAACCGTTCCTGCGGGCGCTCTATGAGATTCAGAAGAGCGATCGGAAGGTCCACCGGGAGCAGGCCTCGACAAAATCGCCAGATTGACTACCGGTTTGCCAGTGCAGTTCGCTCTTGCTTCCTTCGGTCCGCGATTGTCTACCTGTTCTGCTGGTGATCTTTCAGCCAGTTGCTGGGCAGCAGGAGTTCGAGAGGCAAGTCCGGTGGCAGGTTTGCCAGCACATCTCAGAGCAGGCTCCAGAGGTCGACATCTTTGGCTTTGCGGCTGGCGTGATCGTGATCAGGATGGCTGTGCGCCAGTCAGCACGAGGGCTGCCACAAGGATCCCGTTCTTTCTGTCGCCGGTTGCCGGCTTTCCCGCTCTTTCGACGGAAGAACTGTCTTTGCTGGCAGCACCCCGAGCACCGCTCATTCTATATCAGAGCCCGCTGAATCCGTGCTGACCGCATTGCCTGTTCGAGGTCTTCGAAACGAGTGAATCTGGATGACAATGCCGGAGATGACGTTGGATCAATACACTTGTTCCCTAACGCCGTTTTCAATGTCCGCACTGTAATTAAGCAATGTTGCTTTCCGGGTAACTATAAATGTGCTTGACTTTTCTTCCTATTTGTTACAAACTGCCAAAGTGGACGTAGTCAAAATTAAATTTGAAATAGACAATATTAGACTGATTGTTTCATATTTTGGCGGATCAAGCGAAGGAGAGTTAGTTATGAGATGTTTTAATGGGTCCAAATTAGCATTTGTTTTAATCCTGCTAATCTCAATTTTTCGAACACCAGACGCTGCGGGACAAGCTGCGACCGGAGGACATTTTGTGTCCGGTCAAAACCAGGGTCAAAACACCTTCTATACGTTGGAATGGACCACCGATGGGGTCAATATGTACCCATATTACCGAATGTGGACTTATGCGTCGGGTAACTCTCAACGTATTACAGCTTCTTCGACCCAGCTTCGTCCACAGCATTCAACTTCGGGGCCCGCATACAGCCCATATGTCCCGACGCCTTCTGCAGCCCCTCAGGCAGGATACTGGTATGTTGGCATCCCATACGGCTCAAGTCTTCTCCTAACTAACGCTCCGGTTCCTGCAAATGCACAGCAACCGAAATCTCACGATCAAACGCAGATCGGGATTGGCAAAAGGATCGAAGCTTTAGAGGCCAAAGTGAATAAAATAAGTGCATCAATCGAGGCGAACAGAAATCGATCGACGAGCAATGATTCACGCCTTCAGCAAAGCGAACGAGTGCTGAAGGTTACAGAAGAGAGCATAGGCGAGATTCGAAGAATACTCGAATTAAAGGCACCAGGTGGTCGCGAAACAAAATGACTCCTTGTTTGTGTTTCAGTGCTCCCCAAAACCTAGTCCAGTTGGTATGAGAGTCTAGAGCCCGATTGACCTGCCTCCATTTTCTGGACCATCTCTGGTGAGAAAATCGGTAGTCGTTATCTGTCTGGAATTGCCTGGCGGGACTCAGCAAATTCTCTGGGGGCCAGGTTGCCCAGAGCGCAATGTGGTCGATGATTGTTGTAAGTCCTGTCGCCAGTCTTCAACCTTGGTCTTAGCGTCGTCCAGAGACAGGAACCAGTTTTCGTTTAGGCACTCGGCGCGAACTCGCCCGTTGAAAGACTCGATGAAAGCGTTATCCGTGGGTTTGCCGGGGCGACTGAAGTCGAGAGTGACCTGATTGACATAAGCCCATTGGTCCAGAATCTTCGACGTGAACTCCGTGCCGTTGTCGACTCGGATCGTTTTCGGAAGCCGACGATTCATCCCGATTCGAGTCAAAGCTTCGACAACTTCATGGCCTCCCAGACGCTGGCCAACGACGATCGCCAGACTCTCACGGGTAAAGTGATCGACTATCGTTAACAGCCGAATGTGGCGGCCGTCGAACAGCTCATCCGTCATGAAATCCATCCCCCAGCAGTCGTTAATGCGAGTTGCCTCGGGGCGATCGACGCGCTTCCGGCAACTGACTCGACGTCGAGGTGTCTTCGTCCGAAGACTCAGTTTGTCCTCGCAATAAAGGCGGTAAACTCGCTTTGAATTCACCTGCCAGCCTTCACGATGACGTGTGCGATTTGTTTGTGGCCCCGGAGTCTTCTAAAGTTTTTTTAGGCGGAGGTGGCAGGCTTGAACATCCTGGCCAGGGTAGTCTGCAGTCCGTCCGCCAGACATGGCACCAGGCTGTCGGCTGTGTTGTGTCTGGCGGGCTGCATGGCTCATGCGGCCTGGCATGACGTAGAAAGTCAACGGGTTTCAATCACCAGTTCAGGATTCTCCACTCAGGCGGAGTGACTTTATCAACTGCCCATCGCCATCACTTCCGTTTGCGCATCTGAATCTGCGCCGGAATCCGTTCGGCGAGTTGCCGTTATCAGACTGGGCATCGCTCGCCGATGTCGATGTTCAGGAATTCGATGGGTTTCTGTCCAAACCGGGGGCAACGGTTCAGTTTGTGGGTGAGAAGGGCAACGGCAAGACGACGCACCTGCTGGCAATCCAGGACCGCATCCCTGAATCTGTCTACGTGCATTTTCCCGAGGGAGAAAAAACAGAGATCCCGGTCGGAAATCCTCTACTGATTGATGAGGCACAACGCATGACGCGGTGGCAGCAGTGGAAGGTCTTCCGCTCCGGCATTTCTCTGGTCCTTGGAACGCACCGCGATTTCACCAGGGAACTGAAGCGAGCTGGTCGTCGTGTTAAGACTGTGGCAGTTTACGAGCGGATGTCTGCCAGCCGGCTGGTCCGGATTATTCAGGCCCGGATCGAGTGGGTCCGCCGCGATGCGGGGCCAGTGCCGGAATTGAGTCACGAAACAGCCGACAGACTTCTGACCCGGTTCGGTCCGGACGTACGCCGAATCTTTTATGAGCTGTACGGGATTTTTCAGAATCTACGGGAAGGATGCATCGATGTCGAAGTGTGATATCACCATCGAATTCGACAGGTCGGATCGGATTTACCAGGGCGGGGAAACAGTCACAGGCCAGGTTCATGTGGACGTGAACCGGGACCTGACCAGCCACGGGATCAAGCTGACAAGATTCTGGAAAACGCATGGTTACGGGAACACCGATCGCGGTGAACAGATGGAGGAGATGCTGGATACGGACAGTCAGTTGACTGCAGGAGAGACACGGACGTATCCGTTTTCGTTTGTTGCCGATCTGCAGCCACTGACCTATCGCGGACATCATATTAATATCGATCATTATGTCCGTGTGGATGTGGATGTACCGTGGGCGATCGATCCAAAGCTGGAAGAAGAGTATGTGCTGATGGCCGGTGAAATCCCGGCAGAGATGACCGGCCGGCGCGATGAAATTATCGATTTTACGCCTGAGAAATCGACGGAAGCGTCGCTTGCGGTGAAGGTCGTGGGGTTTGTCGTACTGGGAGGGCTGCTGGTGGCGCTGGGCCCGATCGCGATCTGGCTGCTTCCGGTGGTTGCTGTTGTCTATGGAGTTATCTGGACCCGGAAGAAAATGGTGGCCAGTCGACTGGGTGAGGTCCGCCTGAGCACTCCTCATCTGGTAGTCGTCGGCGGCCAATCGTGGCCCCTGGATTTGAAGTTTACTCCGCGGAAACACACACACAGATCAATGGAATCCATGTGAATTTTCATTGTGAGGAGTCAGCAACATCCGGCAGTGGAACTAACAAGAAAACCCGCAACCACACATTGCATGACGTCAGGCACACGCTGGAGCCGGAAGGAGACCTGACAGGTGGTGAAGAATACCGGCGATCATTGCCTGTGATGTTTCCGGAGACCGAAGCCTACAGCTTTGATAGAAGCAGTAACAAAATTAAATGGACGGTGGAAGTCCGTGTGGATATCCCGATGTTCCCGGACTGGACCTCATCACAGCCGCTGCAGGTGCTCCCGAGTGAGTTCCTGCAGGATTCGGCTACGGGAAAGCCTGATGACCGTGGCGACCGGACTGTGCCGGATGCCGGATCGTCAGTGGACTTTCCGGAAACGCAGGTGGTCGAGGAAACGAGGTTCGAGGAAACAGTGCCCGGTTGGTCAGAGTCTGCTGAGAGTGCAACTGCAGCGTGGTCTGGACCGGATACATCCCCGGAACTGCTGGACCTTATCGAACGGATTGCCGCTGCTGACCGCTTCGGATCGGAACGGACTGAGATTGTCGAACGCTGGACGGACGATGAACTGAATGTGCTGATCGATGTGGAACGTGTGTCGTCGACGTTTGGTGCGACTGAAGATGCAGCCTGGCAGCATGGTCAGACAATTCTGGGAAAGATCGCCGGCACGGATCAGTCGATCGAGGTGATGACCAGAACGTCGCAGTCGGACCGTCGACTGTCACAGGGCAGTCACTGGCGGACTCGAATCACAGTGTCCAAATGGGATTCTTTGTATGACCGCCTTGTGACGCTGGATGTCTCTCCTGACTGACTGTATCTGACGTTTGGTCTGTGTCGGAGACTGTCGCATTCTGTTGCCGGTGCGGGATGAGATCGAGTCTGCGCAGAAAGCTTCAGGAACGCAGAAAAAGGACCACGATCGGATTACCGATCGTGGCCACCAGTCGGAACCGCCGTTTATTTTTCCGGGCTGTTTTCTTCTTTTTCTTCTGGAACGATTCGGTAGAGCTGGCCTTCGAGCTGAATCAGTACAGCCTCTTCAAACACCAGATACCTGGCCAGCTTTCCACTGTGAGATGCAGCCAGATCGAAGTACGCCTTGCTGAACTGCACGATGCGTGTCACTTTCTTTTTGTCTTCAGCCCTGATGGACGAATCTTTCCAGATGTTGTCTTTCCGGAAAAATGTCTTCTGTCCAATCTGCACGACTGTTGCTCCCAGTGCTTCGGATGTGTCTTCATTACCCTCTGCTGCGGCGGAATCCTGTGCTTTCTTCAGTTCCGCATAGTCGAGCACGCGGCGTTGTGAGGAAGGCCGGCTTGATTTTCCAGCTGCTGCACTTCCACTGGCCGGGGCCGGCAGATTTGAGGCCGCCGCATCTGCAGCCGGGGCGATTTCAGCCAGATTCCTCAGGTCGTTCAGGCCGGTCGCTCTCTGAAAACGGCCTTTCAGGGCCCGCTGACCAAACGCATCCCGGCCTGACTCTGCGGCCAGCTGTCGCGAGGATTCCCGGGTGGCACGTGTCAGATTACTAAGGTCATCGAGACTGATAGTTTCGTCAGCCAGAAAGGATGTGTAGGGCGTCAGAATACCATGTTTGATGGATAGCGCTACCAGTTCCTGATTCTGACCGTTCAGATCCAGCTCGTCGATGATTTCCCCAATACGGCGGACAGCCCACAGCTTTTCTACAAATCCGTTGGACTCGTCGGCGCTTCTCTCAACAAAGTCTGCTTCAGATGTGAACGTCTTTTTCTCGCCGCCGACATGTCCTGTGAGGGTCACTTTCGCCGCGCCGCTCTGACTGTAGCGGCCAACTATGACTAGCTGTTCGCCATAGAACAGGTCGGTAAGCTGTTGCGGATACATCCGCGCGATCGGTTTCGGATCGGATGCTTTCTGTTCCCGGTCGAAGTCGATACGGATCCCCAGGTCCGTCAGTAGCGGCGAGCCAATCCGATTGTACAGGCTGGCGACGTGCGTCTCGATGTCTTCATTGGGGCGCAAGTATACAGACTGACCGCGATGGTCGTGGGACAGGCGATCGAGCAGCCGGCTGTTCACGTCAAAGCCAACGCCGAAATTGAACAGTCGTGCTTCTACCTGATTGGCCTGTCTGGCTCCGGACGCGATCTGTTTTTCGTCCCGTGTGCCAACCGTCGGCAGGCCGTCGGTCAGGAACATCACATAACTGGGATGGTTTCTGGCCTTGAGCATACTCAGCGATGTTTTCAGAGCCGAATCGATGTTCGTACTGCCTCCGGCGTAGATTCCGTCAGCAAACCCCAGTGCTGCCTGAATGGTCTGAGCATCGGCCGGTCAGTTCTTTGCCGTCGACCAGTAGAGTCAACTCGCTGATCGCGGCATCAGTCGGCAGAGGAAACATGAGCTGTGTCTGGATGGTCCGGCTGGAAATGTTCTGGAAACTCTGTGAGACCTGCACCCTGGCGATCTGGTCACGGATGTTCGACTGGATGTCCACCTTGCGGACTTTAAAGTTCGACTGCGGTGGCTGCAGCCGGGGATGTGGAATGGGAGGCCGGGGCGGAACGGGTGGACGAATGATCCTGCGCGACGTCTGATCAATAATGATGACCTGCGCTGGAAGCACGCCCGGCATCAGCAGCAGAAGCCCCAGTGTGAACAGCCAGATCGCTCTCATCATGTCTGTCTTTCCCATCAATCCTGTGTGATCGGACGCTTGAAACAGCGGACCTCGACACAAAACACCGCCAGTGCCGTCGAATCCCACCAACCGGGGCGCTGACAGCTCGACGGATCAGATTGCAGTTCAATAGGTCGAAATCTGAAAAACGATATCCGAGATCGTGAAAACGTCTTTTCCGAAAGTTGCTGTGACCTGCCGCCCGTACGCTTATGTTTACCGTGAACTGCATCTGCAAAATTCGGCATCGACTTTGGCATGCATCACCGCGAACCTGGTTTCAGATGCAGGTCAGCAAAATCGAGGTATTGTTCCCAGTCATACGTGGTCATGTCGTGCCTGCCGGTTCGCACGTGGTAGCCCAGCCTGCCGCCGGTCACTGGCACGTCGAAAGATGGCAGCTGACCAGTGGGCAGCCCCCTGAACCCATAGAGAGCGTAGACGGATGCGGCATGTTTCATGGCCAGAAACTCTCCCTTCGGATCGGCCCAGCGATCCTCAGTCGCACTGGCAACGTAGAGGGCACGTGGAGCGATGGCCGCCATGAGCATGTGCTGATCGACGGGCAACTCTGATTCTCGCTGAGCGTAGCGGGCGTGATGCCGACTGAACCAGTAGCCGACAGGCTTGAGCATGTGGTGAATCCGTTCACCGTAGCAGCGACGGTAGAGGGCCGCCCCGCCACAGCCGGAGTTGTTGCTGACTACCATTTTGAATTTCTGATCCTGAGCCCCGGCCCACAACGCTGTTTTTCCCAGGCGACTGTGTCCAATGACAGCGAGGCGGCTGGCGTCGACGAGGTCATCGTTCTCAAGCCACTCCCGCACACGGGACAGCGCCCATGCCCAGCCTCCGATCGCTCCCCACTCCTTTTCATTCGGTCGCGTCTGCCCCCGCTCATAGAACAAAGGGTGCGGCCCGTCGCTGAAATCGTGTCTATAGTTGTCCGGATCAATGTCGTCACGGTGTGCGGTCACCAGCCCGTAACCACGTTTCAGAAGTAAGGGAACCTGCCAGCGTGATGCGTATGTCCCACGCGCTTTTCCCCCAGCGGGACTCATGCGAATCTCCGGGTCAGCGTGAACGCACTGATTCCCGGAAAAATTTAACCCGATGAAAGCCGGGGACTTTCCGTTAACGGACCTGGGGGAATAGATCAGAACTTCAAAACTGAGTTTTCGGTCGGGATGTTTGCGGGAAGAGAGTTCCAGCTGTATCTGCCGACGGGTGGCCGTGCCATGGAATGCCTCCGTTGGCCCATCCAGAACTGTCGCAGTGACCTGCACCGGTTGCCGCGGTGTCTGACCATACACATGATCTTCCAGAAGCTGGACGACCTCCGCCCGCCGGACTGTTTCCCAGTGCTCCCGGCTCGTTGCCTCCAGTTTCGGCAGTGTGTAAGCGGGCACTTTCGACTCATCGTAATTGGTGTCCGCTGGTTCCTTTGCCGGCAGCCGGTTGATCAGCAGACTGTGACTGACAAGAAACATCAGTGGGAGTAACCGTTTCATGATCGATTCCTGTCTTAGATGGCATTCGAAATGAACGCAGGCAGAATGAGTCCGGGCAGCCGATAAAACACACAAGTGTAGATCATGAACCGGAAGCGGTACGGCCCCAGCATGCGTGATCCGAATTACTGCCTCATTCAGACATGGTGGCCTCATTCAGATACAGCGGCGGTGCAGCCACTTCACTTGCCAATCTGTACCCTCAGCCACATCCGGGCATCCGTGGTCGGGACATGATTTTTAATACATGAAAACCTGCTCAACGTGACCTGGCGTCTGTCTGTTTCGGGACGGGAAGAATCCTGACCTGATCACCGAGCGGCAAATCCATGAATTGTTCGAACTCCTTCACAAACTCTGCGGAACTCTGACCAAAGGATTTCCGGAATGCCCCTTCCCAGCCCAGTTTTTCCACATTCGGATGGAACGATTTAAGCAGTACATCCTGTCCGTATCTATTCATCAGGCAGGCGATGGCCCACGCGCCACTTTCGTAGGCCAGTTCTCGACATTTGCTGTCATACGTGTCAGGCAGCAGAGACGGACAGTCTTTCCTCTGCGACTGAATAAGCCTCATTTTGTTGATCATACGCTGCTCAAGCGTCTGCCATGGGTGCGAAGAATTATTCCATCTCGAGAGCTTTCCAGTGGCCCACAGTCTGGCCGCGGTGATTTCCGCCATCGCCACGGACGAACCTTCGACGAACCAGACCGGCCCCATCCGTTCGCGACGCCGTCTGTGATCCGTGGTCTGGATAAAGGAATTCTGAACCGAATGCCAGTACTCATGCAGGATCGTGATCTGTTCATCGTCACTCGCAATATCAAGTACCCCGGCAAATCCCAGCAGTAATGATGATGTCATACGGTGAAAGCCCCATTCGGCTCCACCGTTGTGTCCGGCACTGCCACGGGGCATCTGTTTTCCTTATTGTCTACGATGTTCTTTTCCTGACTTGCTTCCCTCGACTTGAGATTTGATCGTTCCTGGTGATTCCCACCTGATGGCGCTGGAAAGAAAATGAACCTGCCAGGGGGCAAAGATGCTGTTAAGGGTTCTCGATTGCCCCGGGAGCCCCGGCTGGAACCAGAGCCATCATGTCTGCTTTCAGCAATCCAGTTTTCGACAACCCGGCAGTACTCGAATCTGCCCGGTATTTGAGGCAATTGAAGTATTCACTTTATCAATCCGGATGTAACTTTCACTCAACCCGAGCGGAAACATTGATTGTGCCATCAACGGGTCCAGGCTGGAAGCTGCAGAGTTCGGTGCCGACCCTCTGTCTGGCCGCCGGCATGCTTTCGGGTGGCACCATCTTTGCCTGGTCAGGAGCGTTGAGTGGTAGCGATCGGTTGACCAGCATTCTGGCAGCCATTGGTATGATCGGTGGAAGTCTGGCTGGCGGATATCTCGGCACACACTGGCGTCGCACGCGGTCTGATGATCCTGTCAGCACTGAAACACGTACGGAAAGTGATGGCGACAGTCGGTGATCTGTCGCGGCAGATTATGAGAATTAAAATCAGAGCCCGTCTCCGGTTGCTGCCCGAACAGGCTGATATCACATCTGCTGAAGAGCTGCAGACCAGATCTGCCCGGCCGGTCCCGGCGTTTTTCATTGATGAGGACATTACTGCCATGGGAATCAGATTCAGACGGTTTCATCGCCAATTCCTTGCGATAGTGATATTTTCAACAATCAGTGCACAGGCATCTGGCGAAGAACGCTGGCTTCAGCAGAGTGGTTATGGGCTGATGTTTCACTACGAAGCCTTTCGAAACCATACTCCCGAATCCTACAACAGAGCGGTCGACTCGTTTGATGTGGTCAGGTTTGCCGACGCCGTGGAAAGTACCGGCTGCGGTCACATCATCTTCGTCATCGGACAGCACTGGGGAAAATACTGTACGCCGAACAGTGCGTACGAAAAGCTACTGGGCGTCGAAAATGGTGTCTGGACAGCAAAGCGTGATCTGATCATGGAGCTGGGCACGCAACTCGCGAAGCGCAACATCCGTCTGATCCTGTATATGACTGCCCGCGCCCCCATGCGTCATTACAGGATCATTCAGGCGATGGGAGATACGCTGCCCAGCATTAACGGTCAGCCAGCCGGCCCTGGTGTCGATCCGATGTCTCATCCCCGTAAAGTGAAGGGATTTCTGCGCAGTGAAAATCAGCCACCGAATCCTGTGTTCCTTAAGAACTGGGGCCACGTCTGCGGAGAATGGTCAAAACGTTACGGCAGACTGGTCTCCGGCTGGTGGTTTGACGGCTACAAGACTGAGATGAAGGACTCCTACGAATCCCTGAAAAAAGAAGAATTCAATATCGATACCTGGATCGCCGCGGTCCGTTCGGGGAATGCGGATGCAGAACTGGCATTTAACTCGGGAGCACATCCGATCCTGTCTCTGTGCACACAGGGGAAGCTGTGTCCTCACCAGACATTCACTGCGGGTGAAAACCATGATTTCCACCAGCGAACAAAAAAAGGACGGGGAAAACTTCTGACACCCGGAAATTTCCCGGCCCCCGAAGGAGTCATCTGGCATCTGCTGCTGCCGGTCGGCCAGGGCTGGGGAGCGGGAGTCAAATCCCGGTTTGATGTGGAAACTCTGAAAATACGGACGGACCTCATTAATGCTTAAGAAGGTGTCGTCACGTTCGATGTGCCAATCGCAGCTGACGGGACTATTCCCGCCGACATCCTGCAGATTCTGCAGCGACTGGGAACCACCAGCGGGAAACTCAGGGATGGAATCCTGTCCTACTGACAATTTATATTTTCATGACACAATCCGGGATGGCCTGACCTGGCACGACAAATGGTTGAATCGCATCAAACTGCAACTTGTTTTGAAGCTGAATGTGCTGTCATGAGGACACGTTCTAACCATCACCCATTCGTTGACACAGCGGGACGCTCGCTGTCAGACAGATGACTCTCGATCTGGCGGCTCAGTGACTCAACCCGTATGGTTTCTTCAGATTTTTCGATCTGTACCATCTACCTGGCGGCTAAGGTTAAAGCGAAATGCAGGCACAGCGAACGTTGATCCTCAGAACCGTGCGGTGTCCGGAATGAGTCATCGCTTGAATGAACCTTGGGCGATGCGTCAGAATGAGTGAGAAGAGAATTCCGGATAAACAAAGGCGGGCCAATGAGCGACCAGACGACAAGTGTGTCGAACGGAGAAGAACAGAAGTGTCCCTGCTGTCACGGGACGGACCTGTTCGCCGGGCGCGGGAGCGTGTTCAAAGTTCCTTTTGTACCGGACACCCCCATCCTGAAATACGCACGATCTTATCTGCCGTCGCAGTACGCGTGCCTGTCATGTGGATTCATGGGATTCGTGCTGCAGCAGTCCGACCTGGTCAAGCTTCGCAAGGAAAATGAAGCCCGCGGAACCTGAACCGGCCCGATAGTCTGTTTGAATATCTCTGGCGACGCTCAATAGATTACATTCTGTGAGTCCTGGCCAATCCAATAGCGACTGCTGCGCTCGTGTAGGCTGTTTACCAGTATGTTTGCAATGCACTGTGGTCAGTCGTACAGCGATTGAAAGACTCGGTCGAGAGACCGAAACGGAGTTAGTCTGTTTCCGCAGACGGAAGGCGATGTATCAACGAAGGAGATGTTCTGGTGAACATCAGAGCTGGCAGCACTCAGTCCTTGCATTTTGATTCTCTGGAATGATCGTCATGAGAGAATGTAATTTAAGTTGATGGACTGCCTTCGCCGCCCTGGAAAAAACAAGCGATCAGAACAAGATTTCAGTCGTCTTCAGGAATGAAATTCAGCGTGTAGTAGGCTTCGGCGTGGAGCAGTGGCAGCCCGGATTTCGACTTCACGCCGTCGCAGTGCAGCTCATGGATATGGCCTTGTTGCAGGCCAGTCACGTAAAGACGAGCTGCCTGTCCATCGTCGCTGACTTCCACTCGGTCGATCGTTGGCGTTGTGTGGTCGACTTCCGGGCTTCCGTACGCCGCCTGAAAAATATAGGCGTACGTGCCGAGTTTGTAGGATTCAACGTGGGCGACTGCTTCACGATCGACGGGCTGGGTGAATGTCAGTTCGAAACCGTCTGGCTTAGCTTTCATTTCGTGAATTTCAAAAGGAACTTTGCCTGTCCACCGGAGCCGATCCAGAGCATACGGTTGCCGACCTCGCGAACCCCAGCCGCGGTTGGTTCCTCCGACAAACATGCTGCCGTCAGGCGTGAACTGTACCGCGAGACTGCCCGAACCAAATCCTTCCCGGAAGGGGAAGCACGCTCCCTGGTAGAAACCGTTGACCATTTCCAGGTTGCATCGCATGACTGTGCTGAAGGTCTGGTCGCCGACAAAAATCTGGTTGGTAAATGGTCCGAACTTTCCGCCGGATACATCGCAGGCGACGCCGCTGGCTGATTGGCCCATTTTCTTGTACGGAAAGTAGATTGCTGGTGGGACGAGTTCTGGAATCTTTGGCTGCTCGACCATCATACGGCTACCGCTTTCTGGTTCGACAGGTTTCGGCCCGATGACCGCCGTCGTGTCGTACCACTTGTTTCCACCGGGGTGTCCCTGGAATGATCCTGGGCGAAGATGCTTGAGGCTGCACGTGCCGTTCCACGGTCCCTGGTTGTCTGTGTAGAAAATGTCGCCCAGATGATTGGCTCCGATTCCGCCAGGAGACCGGATTCCACTACACGTAGGGATCATCTCACCGTCCGGTGTCACTCGCACGCACCAGCCACGGTACGGAGTGTTGCTGTTGAACGATCCGGTCAGGCAGAGCACGACCCAGATGTTGCCATCTTTGTCAAACTTCGAACCGAACGCGTACTCGTGATAGTCGCCAGTGATGCCCCACTTGTCGCAGACCGTTTCGATGATGTCTGCCGTTCCGTCACCGTCTTCATCTTTCAGTCGCGAAACTTCGCCCCGCTGAGTCGCATACAGCCAGCCGTCTTTCTGTGTGAGTCCCAGAACTTCGTGTAGACCGATCGCGAAGGGCTTCAGTTTCGCATCGCCGATCTCTTTGGCGAGAGCGTTTTCGACCATGTAGATATCGCCACGCCGCGTTGAGATGGCTAACTTTTCGTTGAACCACTCAATACCGCCGATTTCAAGGACGAGTCCTTCTGGCAGCTTGAACGAGTCCATCGGGTAGTAGTCATTTTCCACCGGTGCGTCTTGAGCCGATACCGAAACAGCAACGGAACTAAGAAGAATTCCGACGGCTGCGATTTTTTGAAGAAGGTGACAGGTTGTCATGGGACAATCCTTTTTAGTACACGGTAGGGTGCGTCCTGACGCACCATTGTGATCGGTAAAGTCAATTGTCGAGTATTGGACGCGTCGCGGACGCTCCCTACCACTCGTAGATTTGAGTAATTTCGGCTTTCCCATTGGCGAAGGTCATTGAAATCAGCAACTCAGTTTTTCCTCCGTTCTGACGAACGATCGCAGATTTTGTATGTCGCGCGTCCAGCGTCAGCTTAAGGTGACCATCGAGAATGAATCCGCCGTTAACCGACTCAATTTTCGATGCCGAGGCGGCTCGGAAATAGAGTCCTTCGGCCGATGACGGTGACACAAGCGTGATCGTTCTTTCGAATGACGCCAGCTGGCTGTCATTTTTCCGAGGGACGATCGCGTCTGAAATTGCGATTCGATCTTTGGAGTACCGAAAGATCGGCTGACGACTCGAATTGAAGCGGTAACCAAGGAACCGATAGCCCTGCTCGGAGGCTGACTCACCTGGCCAGCTTGTTTCAGGACTTTCGAGCGTCGCGAACGGAACGCCGCGAACGAGGTCGTAGACATTGTCACCAAGTGGTGGCTGAAAGCCCTGGCCGCGGCCCTTCCAGTGTTTGGCAGCGTCGATGAAATCGTTTTCCCAGATCAGTGCGAGCGAGAAGGTGTCGGCGTCGAAGCAAAGATTGACGCGTTCGGGGTAGCCAACCGCGATGCCGCGCGGGCTGACACCCTCGATGAAGTTTCGGTAAATGACGGGGGTAGTCTCTGGTTTTAAAATGATGCCGCCACTGTTCAGCCCGATTGGGATGCCGGCTTTTTTGCCGTCTTCCAGGAAGAGCCAGACGGACTCTTTCTGCTGAGCGACTTGTTGTTCGACGTTTCCGACGTCAAGCACATCTCTGATCGTTGCCTGACCAAACGGCCATGGCGCGGGCATGCGTGTCCCGGGGCGGTATATTTGTGGATTCGCCATGTAGCGGTGGAACCAGTCCTTGCGGAGTCGCTCGGACATAATCGTCAGGTCGATCGACTGGATGCCCGTCGCTTTGAATTTGTCGAAGGTGTGACACTTGATGCAGCCGAGGCCTTTTTCGCCAGCCAGGCGGCGACCAATCGCTTTCATCTTTGAGTCAGGCAGTTCGTACTCCGGAATTGCCGCTTCGGTTTTTTGATCAACTTCCTGCAATACTGCCTGGAGATGGCCGACGTTTTCGCCACCAAACTGCGGCATCCTGGTCAGCATGTAAGGTCGATCAGCAGCACCGTTATCAAGTATACCCTTCAGCCACTTTTCGGTGAGCTTGTCTGCGACTCCGTCGAGCGGAGGTGGGATGCGGCCTTCGTCACCCATTTCTTTCATCGTCGACGTGAAGAATTCGTTCCGGGCTTCGTCAACTCCGCCGACTTTGTCCCTGGCGTGGCAGGCGAAACAGTTGAACTGAGCCATCGTACGGTGAATTGAGGCTTCGGCAGTGTCGACGGTCGTTCTCTGAAGACCTTTAATCGCCGCGGTGAGCTGCAAACGCTGGGCATCGCTGAGTCGGTAATGCGGAACACCCTTTGTCGCGGCAGTCGCGAGACATCCGGCAGTGAGATTCGACAACTGAGCCAGCTTCTTCGCCGAAGCTGTGGACTTCACCAGTTGGTTGTTCTGCTGCAGGTTGTGGCAAGACGCACATCCGATCGACGCAAACAGCTCACGTCCCTGCTTCGCCAATGCTTCGTCGAGAACGAACACGCCGCCGTCTACTTCTTTCGTCGGTCGTTCTCTGGTCGCAGTCGTGATGCTGGCGAGCTGCTGTCTCGAAAGTCCCGGTCCTTGAATTTCGACTGTGAGACTTTCATGGCCCCCGCTTTCGAAATATTCAACGATCACTTCATGAGCACCGGAAGCCAGTCGGATCTTTCCGTTTTTTACGCTGTGGGGGTGAATCCCGTCGTTCAAAATCAGTTGTTTGCCATCGACCAGCAATCGGCTGCCGTCGTCAGAGCCCAGAAAGAACTGATACTCACCGTCTTTCGGAATGTGCATGAAGCCTGAGAAAATGAATCCGAATCCGTCGTTCTTCTGACGGACACTCAGATCGAAACCGCTCGACTGTCCTTCCGACTTTGGCTTCAATGTGCTGAAGTCGGGTAACTTCTGCTGCCAGTTTCCTTCGTAATAGGCAAAGTTAACGTTGGCGGCGATCTTCTTATCGCGGAAGAAGAACGCGGCAATGTCTCGAGCCTGCTTGTCGTCGAGTTTGAAATTCGGCATGCGTCCGGAAGGCCGCACCTTCAATGGATTCTTGACGAAATCGGTAAGGCTGGTC
>JACLAC010008322.1_pt1 | contig 17596 bp, 8 predicted proteins | sample 8027881 | NCBI WGS metagenome assembly JACLAC01 (sample SAMN15725517, study PRJNA655200) | protist metagenome | isolation source: fluorescence activated cell sorting (FACS) single amplified genomes of... | place: Spain: Blaines Bay Microbial Observatory, Mediterranean Sea | collected 2016-01-19
TTTCACTCGGAGTTGTCCTACTGACTGCAATTGCATGTAGTTTGTCTGACGACGATGCCACTACTGCAGCAACTGTTACTGTTTCAGGTGCTTTAGATCAATCAAGTACTGGAAGTTCAAAGCCTAGATCTGCTGTTACTACAAGTTCTAATTTAACTGTTGTTGTTGTTTATGCTAATGGAAGCACTGGCACTGGATCAATTGATAGCTCTTTCAACTATACTGCTGATGTAACTGAAGGCTCAGCTGCTTTTATTGAAATTAGAATTGGTAGCGATGTTTTCATGAGTCGTTTTTTAAGTGCAGCTGAAACTACTGCTGATACCACTGCCCCTATTGATGCACTTTCAACATATATTGCAACAAAAGTTAAAGAAGCCGTTTCTGGTAGTGATTATACTGCAGCTATTGATAGTGTATTAACAGCTATTTTTGGTTCAGATTACGCTTTAGTTAACCTATATGGTTCATATTCTACATTGATTATAAGTATTAGTGACAGCACTATTTTGGATGCAATCAACTCAATAGCTGACGCTATTATCTCTTTCGACATTTCTACCCCTGATGCTTATTTTGCATTGTTAACAGCCATTGAAACTAGTTCTGAAGGCACTGTTACTTTTAGTAGCTCACCTTTTTCAGGAACTCAAGAAGATGCAGCTCCTGGCGTTGTTTACGCCTTCGAATTTGCAACACCTGAAGGTGTTTTAAACTCTGCTGCTCCATACACTTTATCTTTTTCTCCTGCATTTGCTGGTGGATACGAAACTGAAGCTACTACGACTTCTTATGGTACAGCAAAAATTATTGCTGATTCTGCTGACGTAGGTAAAACTTTTACTGTGACTGTTACAGCTAATGGTGCATTAGGTGCAACTGGTTCTTTCGAAACTTCAATTACTGTTGACGACCTAACTATTGATGGACAAGGCCTACTCTTGCTAGCTGGCTCGTCTGATGCCACATCTTACGACCTTAAATATGGTCCAGTTAGATCTGGTGATAGCTTCTTCGTTGTTGCTGAAAAAGATGGTGACTACACAATCGAAAGATATAGCATTAGCAGCTTAAGTGATATTAGTGGAAACGGCACAGCTTCTCTTTCTACTGATGGCTATGCTACTTCTGCAGTTTTACCAGGTCAATACTCTGATGTAATTGTTAGCAATAGCTATGTTTATGTTACAGATGCTAACTCTGGTGTAACTAAATATGACTTCTCAGCTGCGTCTGTAAGTACTAGTCAGGTTATCGCTCCTTCAGTATTTACTGCAACTGAATTAGCTAAAGCTGGAACTAAAATCCTTGGCTTTAACTACCAAACAAAAGGTTTCCGTGCTATCGACACAACTGACGATAGTGTTTCTACACCTGACTTCAACACTACATCTGATCTTGTCGAATCAGAAATCGGTGGTTTTGGTGACTACTTCTATGTTGCTGGTACTGTATCAAGTAATAATTACTTCGATTTTTATACTGCTGCTGAATTAGCTACTGCAGGAACATTCGCTACTGCTTACAATTATGAATTTATTGCTGACGAATTTTCATCAACTCAAGTTTATGGTGTAGGCTATAACACAGATGTTCTAGTTTTATCATTAACAAGCTCTACAGTTGGACCAGTTGTTACTTACAACACTTCTTCAGTTGCTAGCTTAGCTTATGATGACAACTTTGTTGCGAATGGATCTACTCTACTATCGCAAACTAGCTTCTCAACAGCTATGACTGGCTATAGCTTATCTTCTTCTGACAACGTTGCTTCAACTGATAGTAATGAAGTGGCTGGTTCAAACACAGAATACAGTACTTACGACATTTTCCCAATGGTAGTTAACTTACCTGAAGGTGCTGATGCTTCTGATGAAGTACAAGATGCTACAAATGTATTTGTACCTGTATTTACAACTACAAATACAAATGCTTGGTACATTAAAGGTTATGAGCTAAAAGCTGACTAATCTTTATTTAAGCTAATAATAAAAAGTCTAGGTTTTTACACCTAGGCTTTTTTTATGCACTATTTTAATTGATATGAACCATTCCTTGATAACCTCCTTTTTAACTCTTATCAACTTAAATATATAAGATGTCTAAATTAATTCATTTAGCTCTATTATTAGTCACCACTTTTATTGCTTTAGCTTGTGGAGGCTCGGATACTGATTCAGTGACTAGTACTACTACAATCACGATAGATGGGTCACTGAACCAAACAAACTCTAATTTAAAACCACGTTTAGCCGCAACTGACTCATCTAGCTTGGTTGGTCAAATAGATTATGTCGATAACACAAAATTAGATGTTTACTTTAGCTTTGATGAAGACAGTTTAAACTTTTCTACAACTGCCATCGCTTCTACACCTTTTTACCTTAAAGTTTTCTCATCCACAAATACCAACCGTGTTTATATGAGTCGTTTTGTTTCAGCTACAAATAGCGATATTTTTGGCAATAATGGAGAAATTAATGCCATTACGACTGAGCACTCAGAAAGAATTGAACAGTACTTGAGTAATAACTCATCAGCTCTGACGACAACAGCTCTTGAAAATGTTAACTCTGATATGTTTGAAGATTCTTCATTTAGTTTTTTCGGATTAAATTTTAACACACTTTATTCAAATCTCTCATTAGCATTTCAAACTTTTATCGATCAAAGAGTTTCTGATATTAGTTTATTTGACCCAGAAAACCCAGAAACCTATTTTACGACTTATGATTCAACTGGGTCTGAAATTATTATAGAATTTGATTCAGCTATAGCCACGATTGATGGCACTCCAGCTGTTCTCTATGCTTATGAATTCCCGAAAGCTACATCAACTTTAAGTAGTTCTTCTGTTTCATATAGTGCGACTCTTACTTTAAATAATGAAACGATTCCATTAACCATAGATACAGTAAATAGAGTTGTTAAATTCATACCAGATAGCACTCAAATTGATCAAACTTTGACTCTAAGTATTACGGCCAGCTCAGGTAGTGAAACAACCGCAACGATCAATAAGTTTATCGATATTAAAACACTGCAAATTAATGCTTCTACAGGTAGTCGTATTCAATTAGCTGGTTCAGGTGAAAGTGACTATGATTTATTTTATGGCCCATTATTTGATAATGATAATTTTTACATTATAGCAGAAAAGAATGAGATTTTTTATATTGAATCTTACCTAATTTCAGACATTCAATCTCCCAATGCTTTTGGAAGTTCATCCGCTGCTGCTGCAGAACTTAACGAGGCTTATCCAATGCCCAGAGTCTTCTCTGACATCCTCATTCACAATGACTTAGCTTATGTAGCTGATGCCCTATCAGGTGTCGTAAAATATGATTTAAAAAAATCTTCTACTGAAGTATTTACATCCCAAGTAACAAATAAGTCTATTTCACAATTAGCCTTAGCTGGTTCTACTTTATTGCTCAAAAGAGATAGCAGTAATAACTTTGCTAGTTTAGATACATCTTCCAGTGTAGCGACTCTCAGTGATGAATTCTCCTTAACTCCATCTATAAACTTATCGATTGAAAGTATAGGGAGTCTCGGGAATAATTTTTATTTAACTGGGTTAATCTCTGGAAATTATAGTACAGACTTTTATGATGAGTCCTTTAACTATATCAACTCGTATACATCTACTTATTCATTTCAATTTTCTGAAGATGAATCGGGAATAAATGATGCCATTTATGGGGTTTCTGACTCTACATCTACCATTATTTCTCTAAATATTTCAAATGCAAATATTATTTTAACTGAATACAATGAATCATTCATTTCAGATGTTGTTTCTAAAAGTTACATTATTAACGGTAACAATTTAGTAACTTACGATGATAATAACTCTGCTATTGCCTATAGCATCAACTCATCTGATAATGTTGAACAGAACTCTTTTGATAGTGAAAGAGTTAATTTCACATTTAATACCGATTCGACGATTTTCGCTACTATTATTAATTTACCTGAAGGAACCTCACCCGACTCTTCTAAATCTCTATTTTACATACCTGGATTTACTGACAGTAACACCAACACATGGTATATCAAAGGTTTTGAACTCACTCCAACACCTTAAATAACTTACCCGACTAAGAGTTCAAGCATTTGATTTAACAGTAAACTCCGAACTATGATTTGGAGTTTACCTTTTACTTGGATTCTGGTTAACCTACTGGTTATACCTAGCCTATTCTATTTCCCCACTCTAGATTATTTAAATTTACCAAGAGGGGTTTTTTGGGTATGTACGACCACTTTTTTTCTCATTTACCAGTATTGGAAAGGTGAAGTTCAGCCTCTTACTAAAGTGGATCGCATATCAGCTTTAATGCTCATTTTTATAGGCTGGAGTGCTTTATCTAGTACTTGGGCTTGGCAATCTGAATTAACATGGTTGCGTTTAACTTTTATTTTATTAGCGTATATGACCTTTTGTTGGGTTCGTTCTTTCAATGATCAACAAAAAAACGTCCTTCTCTGGGCAATGGCCATTCAAGGTGGTTTATTAGCTATTTTAGGGTTTTTACAGTTCTTAGAAATAAAACCTTTTAGTGAAATATTACAAACCGATAAACCTGGTTTAACGATGGGTCACCGTAATGTTGCTGCTGAGTATCTCTTACTTTGCCTCGGTGCAGGGTTAAGTCGACTTAAAAACTTTCGCCAATGGCAAACTTACGTCGCACTACTTTTATCTTTATTATGTTTTGGGATAATTCTAGTTACAAAATGTCGTGGTATTTTACTAGGAATCATGTTGGCTACTATTGTATATTTTGTTTACTTAAGTATTACCTCTAAATCTAAATTTTTCAAAGTAGCTACTGTTTTTGTTTTTATCTTAAGTGTTTCCCTAAGTTTTTTTGTCGTTCAAGCTAAATTTATGGGAGTGAAAGAAAGCTTTAGTTCCGGCAAGATGGAATCGATCAGAATGAGAGTCGCTCATTACACTAACACTTTAGTGCTAATAAAAGAGAATTTACCCACAGGTGTTGGATTAGGAAACTTTGCCATTCAATATAGCCAGTATCTTAATTCATGGGTACCAGATAAACATTACAGTGACAGACTCATTCTAAGAAATACTCACAGTGACCCACTAGAAGTTTTAGCCGAATTAGGGCCCATTGGTTTATGCCTAGGCATCATGATTCTTTGGGTTATCTTTATGAAATATAGAAAAACCCATTGGTCTGAACAGGTCTTATGGTGGGCACTTTTAGCCCAAATATTCAATTCCTGTGTAAACTTTCCATTTCAAGTTATACAAACACAAATGGCCATCGCTCTCATCTTAGGATGTTTTCTTAGCTCTGAGCCTTATGGAAAAAATTGGACCTTCAGTATCCCCAAACGAAAACTAATTAAAATAATAGTATGTGGAGCTTTATTATATAACTTTTTTCATCACATTCAAAGAATTCAAGCAAGTCAAGAAGCTCAAAAAGGAATTAACTATTTATTAGCAAAACGCCCAAAAGAAGCTGAATCCTATTTTAGAAAGTCAGTCAGTTTAGATCCAAGACAAGTCGATCATATCATGCTACTAGCTTATTGTTTAAAAGATTTAGGACGCACGACAGAAAGTTCTAGCTTAGCTGAAAACGTACTAGGATTTTTTTCCGCGTATCTACCTGCTTACAATTTAATAGGGTTAAATGCATTAAAAATTAATGATCTTAATCGAGCTGTCCGTGCTTTTGAACAAAGCTACTTCCATCAAAAATTTCAAGAATCTACTAAAGAGAAATTAGCTGTAGCTTATGTAAAATTAAGTATTGAGTTTAGAAAACGAGGCTATATAAAAGAAGCAAGAGGTTTAGAACATCGTCTAAGGGTTATTCGACCTAATCAAATTGACTCACTTCGAAGAGAAACCTTAGACTGTATTAATTTAAAACTTATACCAGAAGCAGAGAAACTTATTCAAGACATTAAAAAAATCGAAGATAACGAAAAATTAGCTTACTTAGAAGCTAGAGTAAACATTGCAAAGCAATCATGGGTTTTAGCGATTGAAGCGATTGATCGTGGACTTAAAAAGCAACCAACCGATAAAAAACTACTGTTGCTAAAATCTGAAATACAACAAAGGTTTTTAAGAAAAAAGTAATTTAAGGCTACTTACTTCCTACTTCATTAAAAAACTCTATTTGAGAACGAATAGCTTTTTCGAACTCTGAAATTAATAAAGATTCATTTTCTGAATGAGCTTTTGAGTCTGGGTCCTCAATACCTACTAACAACACAGGTACATCACCCAGTGATTTTGACATAGGCTCTGCCAGTGGAATAGTTGCTCCACATCCAGCAAAAACAGCTTTTTTACCATAACCTTTTTCTAAGGCTTTCATGAGATCTTTCACGATCACGTGATCTGTTGGCGCTAACCATGGCCTGGCCGGAGGCTCAAAGTTTATTTTTACATTTAAGCCCCATGGAATGTTTGCGTTTAAATGTTTTGCTACGATCTCTTCTGCTTTAACTGGGTCCATCATAGGCGCTAAACGAATACCCACTCGCGCCCAAGCTTTATCTTGAATGACATTGCCACACATCTCCTTACTACCTGCTTCAAAAGCATGAATAGTCAGTGTTGATTCACGCCATAGTTTATTGAAAACAGCTTTTGCATCTTTTGGGAAGTCACAACCTTTTAATAAACCTGCCTGGCGTTTAAATTCAGCTTCGTCGAATTCTAGTTCTGCCCAGCTAGCCAACTCTTCTTCACTGGCTGGAACAAGTGTATCGTGAAAGCCCGATAAACAGATCTGACCTGCATCATCTGAAAGAGAGGCTAACAAACGTGTTAATCCCAATACTGGGTCTGGTAAAGGGCCACCCCATAAACCTGAATGTAAAGGTTGTTCTAATCCACGACACTCTATTTCGAATGATAACATGCCTCTCAAGCTATTAGTTAAAGTAGGCGTACCTGCAGCATAATTTTGAAGGTCCATCACAACGACAGCGTCACAAGCTAACAAATCTGAGTACTGTTCTAAAAACTGATCTAAATGAGGAGAGCCAATTTCCTCCTCCCCTTCAATAAGAACTTTTACATTCACAGGACATGAACCAGAAGTTTTTAAATAACTAGCGATAGAGGCTAAATGAACCATCACACCTGATTTATCATCGGCACAACCTCGACCGTATAATCTTCCATCTCGTTCAGTTGGTTCAAAAGGAGGGCTATTCCAAATTTCAGCTCGCATAGGGGGCTGAACATCGTGATGAGCGTAAAGTAAAATAGTCGGCTGACTTTCAGCTTTACACCATTCACCATAAGCGTAAGGGAAGGCTCCCTCTAATTCTATTTTTTGAATGTTATCTAAGCCGACTTTTTGCATCATGTCTAAAACACATTCTGCACTTTTATCGACTTCATTAGGTGGGAAACCATCAAAGCTCACACTGGGTATTTTTGATAATTCTTTTAACTGACCCAACCAACTTTGTTTGGTTTTATCATAATAGTCCAATGCAGCTTTTAGCATAATTATTTATCTTCGATTAAAGCTCTCAAATCATTGGCTTCAAAACGGTAGCAATGATTACAGAACTGGCAATCTACTTGAGCACCACCATCTACTTTAATCATATCTTCTATTTCAGCCAAAGGTAAACCTTTTAATACATCGGTTATTTTTTCACGACTACATTCACAGAAACTTTCTGGAACCAAAGTATCGTGAACCTGTAAGGTCATATTTTTATCTGTGATACCTAAACCTCTAAACAAACTAACTATGTAAGGAGGTTCTATACTTTCTAACTTTGCAAAGTGCTCTGCAGCTTCATCACTTTCTAAAGTCGTTCGTAAATTCTCAAAGTCTTCGAAGCTTGTTTCTGGTAAAGCTTGAATCATCCATGCGCGTGCTTGCCATGGGTGAGTTTTTATATCGATCATGATAGAAGTTGGAACTTGATCACTTATCGTAAAAGCTGTAGATAAGTCTTTTGCAAAATCTCCCTGATCCGCCAAAGTCATACCAGAATTTAAACGACGATGGGTATTTGATTTAACAATCCCCACTTTACCACTAGCACCGAAGATCTCTTCAAATGAATTACTTTCTAACTTAACTTTTTGTGGATAGCCTCTCACCTTCCCTTCGCTAGCCACATCTACCGTAATAGTAGCTACTTCGCCTTCGTACTGCCATCTAATAGTATAGCGTTCATCATTTTCTAATAAAGGCGAAGTTAATAACCCTGCAGTTAAGGCTTTTGCATACAATAAAGCAGCCCAACCTTCCGCATCGTGACTTTCAACTAAATCACAAGTTAGTTCACTACAATCGACAATAAAAACTCGAAGGTGTAGCTCCTTCCATTCCGCTCTTATTAAATTATCAGGCATAAAGTTAAGCCAGTGGATCTAGTTCGCGATTGACAGAAAAAATCAACTTTTTAATCCAAGCTTTTTCGTCGTCATTTAAAATATGTGCTTTTTCAATTTCGGGAAGTGCCACACCAAGTTTTTCTAAAGGTACACGAGCAAATAATTCACACGAAGCATATATATCGTAAGATGGTTTCATTAAACGGTACATTTCTTGAAAAAGGGCAATCGCTTTTTGGCGATCCATTTCGTCTTTATTGTTTTCCCAATCGATATAGTACCTAAACCCAACAAACATACTGTATAAAAACTGAAAGTCAGCTCTATCAGGGATGCCCGCTTCGTTGTGAAAAATAGGAGAATTACCCAACATACCATCAGCAATGAGGGCACGAATATCATTTTTACGTCGCGCATTCCCTTTGATGTCCATCCAAATTTCTACCGCATTCAAACCTATTTTAGTTCGGTAGTCTTCTAAACCTAAAAAGAACTGTGCATCACTTGGTCCCCAACGTTCACTATGTCGTGCCATAACCTGAAAAGCTTTCTTAGATTTATCATACTCACCATGAACCCAATGATAACAAGCAACATAAGCTATTGGAGTAGGTGGAACTGATCGACCTGACTGAATACAAGATTTCACGAGTTGTTGGAAAATTTGTAATGCAATTCGAACATGGCCTGAATTTAAGTAAAAACGACCCAGTGTTTCTAAATCTAAAATTGGGTCTTCGTGCCATAACACTAATCGCATCAACTTATCCACTAAAAATGGATGATGGCTCATCGCCAACGATCGTTTAAACAATAAGTATAATTGTTCTTCATCGGTGATGAGTTCACGGAACTCGCCCTTACCCTTGCCAAAGTTTTCGTGAATAAACTGAACGTCGTCTCTCAATCGATCAGGATAACGATTCACCGTTCTCACGATCCATTGCCAAAACAAAGAAATAGTCACCGAATCATGTCGGTCTAGTTTTTGGTCAATTTCTAATGCTAAACGAATCCAACGGTCGGTTGCTGCCCACTCAATGATACCTTTATCATCATTAATAAGTAAAGCTTGAATATGCTCTTGAATAAAGTCCCCCAAAGCTTTCATTAAAATAGAGGGAGCACCTTCTTTAAAAATGTTTTCTAATTGCTCTACGGCTTGCAAGGGCCTATTTCTCAACAACTCTACACGAGCCATGCCCAAATTTTCTAACTGAGCGTATTGAGTGTTTCTAAAATTTTTCCAAATAGCAATAGAGTCTTCTACACTTTGAGTCGCTCTGAAAATAGCTACACCTGCTCTATAAGCAGCCCATTGACCCACCCAACGATTTAAATGATTCCTATATAAATCCATAAAACCACGGCGTGCTCCATCATAACAGCCTTCTGCCATAAGAGTTTCAGGTATTTGAAGCGTATCTGTTTTTAAAGGTAAGCCACGAGTTTCTATCTTAAATTGAGAATATAAAACAGGCTGACCATGATGAACAAAACCAACCCAAGCACCTGCCAATGGGCTACGATCTATCACTGTTAACACCGTATAATCATTTAAGCGAATTTTTATCTCCCCTCGATTACACTCTATTTCTACATCGTACTTTTTATTCGTTTCTAAAATGACATGTTCATTCGAACCTAAAACAGTTCCGTTTCGCATTAGCACCATTCTAGAATTATCATTACTTCCGAAAAATACACCATAATGATCAAAACGATGTGGGTCTAAAGGGTCACTGGCTTTAAATAAAATACCAAAGCGTTTTACTTTTTCAGGGACTTCTTTTAAAGTATTATGAAGGATCCTCAATCGCAAACTCATGCGAATGTCACCGTAATACGGTTCTTTAAAATAGATGATCGATTCTTCACCACGACCTTTCGAAGAAGACCTCACCAGCGCCGGTTCAATTTTCCAACGATCTTTAGTGGACTCTGTTCCAAAAACAAAGCTTTCCTTTTTTAGCTTTCCTATTTGGACTCTTCTAAATTGAGTTCTACCATCTAACCAAAACTCCAAAGACGTTCGAAAGTCTTGAATACATTCAAAACGATCTTCCGGTTCCACCGACATAGCTTGAAGTGAAATGGCTGATAATTCTGGAGGTATATCACGGTTAGGGCTAAGCTCTTCAGGACGAGGAATACGTGCTTCACGTTTTGTTTTAACCAGATCTTTTAAACTTTTAATTCTAAAAGGTAACTTTAAGGTAAGTGTTCTATAAAGTATGACTCCCATCGAATAAATATCTGCTGCAAAACCCACTCCAGAGACATCTTTACTCGTCTGTTCGGGCGACATATAAGCCGGTGTTCCCAAAACATCACCTGGAATTGTTAAATCTAAAGCATTATTCGACTCTTCTTCGGCTAAAAGTTCTGGCTTATCTTCCAAATCTGGGTTTAAAATTTCTATTTCAGAAACAATGCTCGTTTCTTCTGGAAACTCGTCTTCATCTTCTGCTGATTGGCCTAGCTTTTTGGTTAAACCCCAATCAATGATGTACACTTCACCAAAATCTCCCACAAAAATGTTAGAGGGTTTTAAATCTCGGTGAATAAACCCTTCGTTGTGAGCATATTCTAAGGTTCTACAAACATCTCTTAGTATTTCAACCAAGCGAAAAATAGGAAATTTCTCTTTAAATTCGGCATTATCAACGGCTAGTTTTTTTAATATTTCATCAAGTGAATGACCATCGATCAGCTTCATCGCATAAAATAACTGGCCTTCTTCTGTATTATCTACATGAAAAACAGGAGGGATACCAGGGTGCTGAAGTCGTGCTGTGGTATAAGCCTCACGCATAAAACGCTTTCGTTCTTGACCACGGGCCGACGAAAGGTCTTTTCGCATCAACTTAACTGCGACAACTCTATCTAGGTGAATATCCTTACAGAGATAAACCGTACCCATCCCACCACGACCCACCTCGCGTAGAATTCGGTAATGACCTATTTTATTTTGATTCAGGGCTGAGCTACTAATAAAAGCTTTTTAAAGATCTTAAGCAAGACACGAAATATCAACCCTTTCAATTTAAATATCAGACTAATATTTATTACAATTGAAAGCCCCTTTTCTGGACACCATCTCACCCCCAAATAAAAAAACTATACAATTAGGCAATTCCCGTACTATCCGCTACCCAATATTTTTCACCCAGGATTCCATACGGGTTACCAAGCGAAATTTTCCCTTGGGTACTCTATGCGATTAAAGGAGAACTATGAGTAGCTCATATAATAAGCTTCCTCCAGACCTCGATACAGAGGAAACACAGGAATGGCTTGAATCACTAGAAGCTGTATTTAAGAACGCCGGTCCCGACCGAGCCTTCTTTCTTATCAAGAAACTAACAGATCAAATGCAGCGCCAAGGTGCCGCTTTGCCATCTACGCTTAACAGCGCCTACATCAATACGATCCCTCCTGAAGATCAGCCAATTTATCCTGGCGATCTATTATTAGAGAAAAATATCACCAGCCTCATTCGTTGGAATGCCATGGCCATGGTTGTTGCCGGTAATGCTAAAAGCCCTGGCATCGGTGGACACATTTCTACCTACGCTTCAGCTGCTCACCTTTATGAAGTAGCTTTCAACCACTTTTTCCGTGGTCGTACGCCTAACAACACAGGCGACATGGTTTATTTCCAAGGTCACGCTTCACCAGGTATTTACGCTCGTGCTTACCTAGAAGGACGTATCAGTGAAGAGCAAGTATCTCACTTTCGTCGTGAAATGGCTGGAAATACAGAAGGTGGTTTACCTTCTTATCCACACCCAAAATTATTGCCATCGTTCTGGCAATTCCCAACTGTTTCAATGGGTTTAGGTCCAATCATGGCCATTTACCAAGCTCGTTTTAACAAATACCTAGAAAACCGTGGCTTAATCAAGCCTTCCGACTCTAAAGTTTGGGCCTTTTTAGGTGACGGCGAAACAGACGAACCAGAAAGTTTAGGCGCGATCTCTTTAGCAGCTCGTGAAAACTTAGACAACCTCATTTTTGTTGTGAACTGTAACTTACAAAGACTAGACGGACCTGTTCGTGGTAATGGTAAAATTATTCAAGAACTCGAAGGCAACTTCCGTGGTGCTGGCTGGAATGTCACAAAAGTCGTTTGGGGCAGCGAGTGGGACGAACTGATCAAAAAAGATGAGTACGGTGAACTTTTAACAGCTATGGACGAAGCCGTCGATGGCGATTACCAAAAATACTCTGTTTCTGATGGAACTTATATTCGTAAACACTTCTTTAGCCGTTCACCAGAATTGTTAAAGTTAGTTGAAAACCTTTCTGATGACGAACTAAAACGTCTAAGACGTGGTGGTCACGATCCATTGAAAATACATGCTGCTTACAAACAAGCCATGTCGAATAGCGGACCAACCGTTATTTTAGCTAAAACGATCAAAGGTTATGGTTTAGGTGAAGCAGGTGAAGGTAGAAATACGTCTCACAACCAAAAGAAACTAAACGAACAAGAATTGATCGACTTCAGAACTCGTTTCGATATTCCACTATCTGACGAAGAAGTAGCTCAAACACCTTTCTATCGCCCTGAAGAAGGTTCGAAAGAAATGGAATACATGATTCGTCGCAGAAAAGACTTAGGCGGTTTCCTACCAGCTCGCTTCGAAGAAGCTGCAGCTCTAGAATGCCCTGAAGATAGTTTTTACGAAAAGTTCACTAAAGGCTCTGCTGGTCGTGAAGTTTCAAGTACGATGGGATTTGTGACCTTACTTTCTGGATTGATTTCTAGCAAAGGTTTAGGCAAGCACATTGTGCCGATCGTTCCTGATGAATCGAGAACGTTTGGTATGGAAGGTATGTTCCGTCAATTTGGTATTTACTCTAGTAAAGGTCAAATTTATGAACCGGTCGACAAAGAATCTTTGATGTCTTACCGTGAAGCGACAGATGGTCAGCTATTACAAGAAGGTTTATGTGAAGCTGGTGCGATGTCTTCTTTCATTGCTGCGGGTACAAGTTACGCTAGTAACAACTTAAACATGGTTCCTTTCTATGTTTATTACTCTATGTTCGGTTTCCAAAGAATTGGCGACCTTATTTGGGCTGCGATGGACTTGAACTGTAAGGGCTTTTTAATTGGAGCTGTTGCTGGACGTACCACTCTAAATGGTGAAGGACTACAACACGAAGATGGTCACTCTCATCTTTTAGCTAGTTCTGTCCCTAACTTATTAAGTTATGACCCAGCTTATGCTTATGAATTGGCTATCATCATTAAAGATGGTCTAAAACGTATGTATCAAGATAATGAGAAAATCTTTTACTATCTAACAGTTTATAACGAAACTTATGAACAACCAGCTATGCCTGAAGGTGTGGAAGAAGGTATTATCAAAGGTCTATACAAGTTGAAGCACTCTGCTCGTAAGTTTAAAGTTAAGGCACAATTGATGTCGTGTGGAGCTGTATTAAAAGAGTCTCTACGTGCAGCTAAAATACTGGAAGAAAAATACGAAGTGGCGACCGACATTTGGTCTACGACATCTTTTGTTCGTTTGCGTAACGAAGCGATGGAGGCAGAACGTCACAATATGCTCAACCCAACGGCTAAGCCACAGGTGAGTTATGTTGAAGAAATTTTAAAAGACGAAAAAGGTGTCTTTATTGCTTCTTCTGACTACATGCGTATTTTACCTGAAGGTATCAGCAAATGGGTCCCAGGTGGCCTAGCTTGTTTAGGTACTGATGGCCACGGTATGTCTTCTTCTCGTGAAGAACTAAGACGTTACTTCGAAATCGATGCTGAAAGTATTGTATTAAAAACCCTCACCACCCTAGTTGAAAAAGGTGAGATGGACAAGAAAGTTCTCAAAAAGGCCGTGACAGACTTAGGCCTTTCTGGTGACAAACCACATCCATTTCCACTTTAATTAGGAGGCTTAGATATGTCTACAATAGTCTTACCTGATCTAGGCGAGGGAGTGAGCTCTGGTATTGTCACTTCTATAGCTGTTAAAGTTGGTGATAGCATCAACGATGGCGACACACTTTTAGAAATTGAAACAGACAAAGCGGTTCTACCCGTTCCAGCTTCTGCTTCTGGTACTATTTCTGAAATACTTGTAAAAGATGGCGATAAAATTGACGTCGGTCAAGCTTTAGCCAAACTCGATGGTGCAGCAGCTGCTGCCAGTGAACCTGTAGCGGAAGCTCCAGCAACTGCTGAAGTTGTAACCGAAGTGGCAGCTCCTGCTGCAACAGGTGCTTCTGAAAACCTCGACGTTAAATTACCGGACCTCGGCGAAGGTGTCAGTGGTGGTATTGTTACAGCAGTATCTGTTAACATTGGTGACAACGTTAGCGAAGGTGACTCTCTTTTAGAAATTGAAACCGATAAAGCTGTTTTACCGGTTCCATGTCCAGCTGAGGGCAAGGTCTTAAGCATTAAAGTGAATGCTGGCGACAAAATCTCAGTCGGTGATGGTTTAGCTGAAATGAGTGTTAGTGGTGGTGCAGATACCCCAGCTCCTACTGCAACTCCAGAACCTGCGGCAGCCCCTAAAGCTGATGCACCTGTTAAAGCTACTCCTTCCGTTGCCGCTGCTTCTCCGGTGGTTAAGTCATCTGGTAAATTAGTTCCTGCTGGTCCTGCTACGAGAAAATTAGCTCGTGAATTGGGCATTGATTTAACGAGTGTAAATGGTAGCAAAAAAGGCGGCCGTGTTGCAGTAGAAGACGTCAAAGCTTATGTGAAAAGCATGAACTTAAAAGGTGCTCCTGCTGCAGCTTCTTCAGCTGGTGGTGGTGCTCCTACTCAAAACTGGGAACCTTTGCCTGATTTTTCTAAGTTTGGAACTATCAAAAAGGAAAAAGTTAGCAATTTACGTAACATCATTTCTAACCGAATGAATATGTGTTGGAATAGAATCCCTCATGTATTTCAATTCAACGAAGTAGACTTTACTAAAATTTCTGAAATTCAGAAAAACTATAAAGCCGACTTCAAAGAAAGAGGTAGCAGTGTTTCTCCAACGAACTTCATCATTAAAGCGATGGCAATTTGTTTAAGCGAATTCCCACAATTTAATAGCAGTTTCGACGAAAACTCAGGTGAATTAATTCTTAAAGACTACATCAACATCGGTGTCGCTGTCGATACACCAACAGGCTTAATTGTACCTGTTCTTAAAGGTGTCGACAAAATGACTATTTTTGATATTGGTAAAGAACTTAAAGAACTCGCTAAGAAAACTCGTGACCGTAAAGTTACACCCAACGATTTAGCAGGTGGTAGTATGACACTTTCTAACCTTGGTGGAATTGGTGGCACACACTTTACACCTATCGTCAATTGGCCAGAAGTGGCTATTTTAGGCGTTGGTAAAGGCGTGGTTAAACCTGTTTATGTCGATGGTGAGTTTGTACCTAGAACAATGACCACTTTAACTCTATCTTATGATCACCGTGTGATTGATGGAGCTGATGGCGCACGTTTTATGGTTCGTTTGTCTGAAATTCTCGAAGATATCGAACGCACACTTCTAGGAGGTTAATCCATGGCTGACAAAACACAATTAGTCGTCATTGGTGCAGGCCCTGGTGGTTATACCGCAGCATTCTATGCTGCGGACTGCGGTATGGATGTAACTTTAGTTGAAGCACAACATCCTGGTGGAACTTGTTTAAACGTGGGTTGTATCCCTTCAAAAGCTTTATTGCACATTTCAAAGCTATTAGAAGAAACAAAACACGCTAGTGAAGCCGGTATCTTTTATGAAGAACCTAAAATTGATTTATCTAAAGTTCGCGACTATAAGTCAGGTGTTGTTAACCAACTTAAAGGTGGTGTTAGAACATTAGCTAAAGCCAGAAAAGTCAATTTAATTGACGGTTTTGCGACCTTTACCGGTAAAAACTCAGTTAGCATTAAAACAGCCAAAGGCGTTCAAGAGTTAGAGTTTGAACACTGTATTATTGCGACAGGTTCTGTTCCTGTTGTTCCTGGCCCATTGAGAATCGATTCACCTCGCGTGATGGATTCGACCGGTGCTTTAGAAATGGCTGACATTCCTGAAACTTTCTTGGTTGTTGGTGGTGGAGTGATTGGTTTAGAGCTAGGTAGTGTTTATGCTAGCATGGGTTCTAAAGTAACGGTGATTGAAGCTTTAGATCACATTGCCAATGGTGCTGACCGCGACTTGGTTCGCCCTTTAGAGAAAGACTTTAAGAAAAAGTTCGAATCGATTAAAGTTAAAACTATGGTTAAAAACCTTAAAGAAGAAGGCGATAAAATCACGGTTGAATATGAAAACAAAGATGGTGTTGCATCTGAATCTTTTGATCGTGTTTTACTTTGTATCGGCAGACGACCTAACTCTGATAAATTAGAGTTAAGCCAAGCCGGCCTACAAGCTGACGAACGCGGTTTTATTCAAACGAATAAATCCATGGAAACTTCCGTTCCTGGCATTTATGCAATTGGCGATGTGATTGGTAACCCAATGCTCGCACATAAAGGAAGTCGTGAAGCTAAAGTGGCCGTTGATAAAATTTTAGGTAAAAAAGCAGAGTTTGATAACGTGTGTATCCCTTCTGTTATTTACACAGACCCTGAAGTAGCTTGGACAGGCTTAACTGAAACAGAAGCGAAAGAAAAAGGTATTAGTTATAAACTCGGTAAGTTCCCTTGGGGTGCTTCTGGTCGTGCGATTGCTATGGCGAGAACCGATGGAGTCACTAAAGTTTTAGTCGACCCTGAAACTGATCGTATTTTAGGTGCAGGCGTTGTTGGTATCAATGCTGGTGAACTGATAGCAGAAGCCACTCTAGCTATTGAAATGGGAGCTGTTGTGGAAGATGTCACAGACACCATTCACGCTCACCCTACCCTAGCTGAAACCATGATGGAAAGCTTGGAATCTGTTCACGGTTTAGCAACACATATTTTTTCTCCGAAAAAGAAAAAGTAAGTTTAAACAATATTATTAGAAAGCCTGAGTAACGTTTGTTATTCAGGCTTTTTTTATTAAAAATAATATTCTACTATTTACAATCCCATCTAGTTTTTTAATAATTTATTAGTTAGTTCATTTCCAAAAAATGTTAATTTTAAAAGAATAACATCTATCACTATAATTTATAAAACGAGAGACTCTAGCCTAAAGCTTATAAGAAATACATAATCCCCAAATAAATATAGTTCCAGCTAATAAAGACTACTCGGTCTGTTAATCCATATGGCTCACG
>JACLAC010000606.1_pt1 | contig 17592 bp, 11 predicted proteins | sample 8027881 | NCBI WGS metagenome assembly JACLAC01 (sample SAMN15725517, study PRJNA655200) | protist metagenome | isolation source: fluorescence activated cell sorting (FACS) single amplified genomes of... | place: Spain: Blaines Bay Microbial Observatory, Mediterranean Sea | collected 2016-01-19
CACGGTTAAACCAGTTCTCCATAAACGCAGATGAACACGTTCGTTAATACTGGCCCTTGCTCTCTGTAATGCAAGATCCTGCCTTCGTCCCTGCACAAATAAAGGGCTGACGGGCGAGTATCGATAAGCCGAATCGAGCAAGAACGCTTTGGCGGTCTTTAAACTTGTCGCCCAGTTAATGGCCTCTGCGTCATCCCAACGCGCACCAAACGACTGTCGAACCAAATCCCGATCACCGACAACAACCAGATTTAACGGATCACCCTCTCGACTCCCCCCTCGCCCCGTTGTGCATCGCGGTTGCCCTGTGGTCCAACGCACCAAATCAGTCAAACTCATCTCTCGCAAGTCTCCTGCCTCACCTGCCACTTCCATTGGTCGCAGAATCAATCCTGGCACTTCTATGGAGAAACTGAAGCGTGCAACATCACGGTCCGAGACAAATCGCAGGTCGAGACTTTTAAGACCCTCATCCAAACTTGTAAATACAACGCCCGCGCGCTTCTGCCCGGGAGGAATCGCGCCTCCGCACAACGCCTGCTCCTTAAAAAATCCCGACATTCGTCGGTTAGCATTCCTGGCACTGATGAGTTTCGACGGTAGCAAGGGCAGAAGGAACAAGAAAAACCAACCTAGAATGCCGAAGCTCAGCAACCGTTTACCCACAGAAAAATGATTCACCGACGCCGCTTCTAATGCGGTGTAGTAACTTGGATCCAAACTGTACAAGTCGAGTCGCTGCCCGACCTCAGATTGGTTATCAATTTCAAGCCAGACGGGCTGCACTCCTCGACGCGCCAGATGTACGCCGAAAAACTTAATGCTTTCCCGATCACTCAGTACCGCAACAGAGACCTTGAGCCCTTCGGATTGCTGTACCTGCAAGCGTTCCAGAAACGGGCGATGACTGGGATCGGGGTGATAATTCGTTGTCACCCAACGTAAAGGACGTGGTCTCATCATAGCTTCCACATGGGTAAGGCGAACAGATTCGTACCAACGTCAAACGTGAACCGTCGCCGGACCCCGGCAAACCGGGGCGAGTCACGGGCGAACCAAGACGCTCGTCAGCAACTCAGTAGTCACCAACCGAACCGACTAATTAGAGGATGCTTGATTGTTTCGAAGCCCCTCTTGCCATTCCTTCGGCTTTACCGACACATCACTATCATCCTCGTATTGCTTGCGAAGCCTATCAAGCTCCGATTTTGCCCCAGCTATCTGCTTGGCAAACGCGGGGTTTTCGTATTGATTAACGAGTTCGTCTGGATCATTCGCCAGATCATAGAACTCCCATTCATCAAATTGATAAAAGTGCATCAGTTTATATTGCTCACCGCGCACTCCGTAATGCCGCGGCACCATGTGTACACTGGGATACTCATAATAGTGGTAATACAGGCTCTTGCGCCAATCTGACGGGTTCTCTCCCCTGAGCAAAGGAACGAGCGACTTCCCCTGCATGTCGCCCGGTATTTTCGTACCTGCCATCTCCAAAAATGTTTCGGCGTAGTCAAGATTTTGCACCAATTGCTGATTGTCTGAACCGGGCTTGGTGACCCCCGGCCACTTCACAATCAAAGGCATCATCATCGACTCGTCGTACATCCAACGTTTGTCGTACCAGCCATGGTCGCCGACATAAAAACCTTGGTCAGACGAATAAATCACGACGGTGTTCTGGCTCAAGCCAAGCTCTTCCAAGGTGTCCATCAAAGTGCCCACGCTCTCATCAACTCCCTTGATACACCGCAGGTAGTTTTTTGCGTAACGTTGATACTTCCACCGCACAAGATCTTTTCCTTTAAGATTCGCTTGATGAAATGCCTGGTCGCGAGGCTCGTATGCCTCACGCCAGACCCGCAACTGGGACGGCGTCATCCGTTGCATATTCCGCCACGCGGATTTATCAAACCGCCCCTTGTAAGCATCTCCATCGAAGCTGGGAACGAGATCGACGAAGAGATCAAAATTGAGATGCATATGCCGATCAATCTCGAGTTCTTGGAACCGTGCGGGAGGAGCATTGTCCTCCCATTTATCAAACAGCGTTGCCGGTTCTGGCAGGTCGATGTCAGCATAAAGATTCAGATGACGCTTCGCCGGCATCCAATTGCGATGCGGTGCTTTGTGCTGAACCATCAACATGAACGGCTTGCCCACTTCACGACCCTCTCGAAGCCAATCAACCGCGAGATCAGTCACCACGTCAGTGCAATGGCCTTCGATCCGCGTGCGTCCCTCGGGTGTGATCATGTCTGGGTTGTAATACAAGCCTTGCCCCGGCAGCACTTTCCAATCTGAGTAACCTTGTGGTTTCCCCTTGAGGTGCGACTTGCCATACATGGCGGTCGTGTACCCGGCATCTCTCAAAAGTTTTGGAAACGTCTGCTGATTCCAGTTAAACGAATTCCCATTATTCATGAACCCATTCTTATGGCTGTGCTTTCCAGTCTGGATGACCGCACGACTGGGCCCACAGATGGAATTGGTGCAGAAGCTATTGCGGAACACGATTCCTTGCGATGCAAGCACATCAATATTGGGGGTCGGGTTCACGGACTTCAGCCAACCGTCATAAGCCCCAATCGCATGCGGTGCATGATCATCGCTAAAAACAAACAAGATGTTCGGCCGCTCGTCTATGTTTCGCCGCTCATCCAGGTTTTGCCGCTCACCTGCGAGGCAACAACTTAAAGAACAAAGTTGTCCCACCAAGCACAGCAAGACAACCGGAAGAAGAAGACGAACTCGACTCAAAAATTGTTCTTGCATAACAGCGCATCACCGAAGGCAGAAAGATTGGAAAAGTAGACCTCATTGTAGGTTGGATGAACCAAACCAACAACGCTCAATAAGACACTCCAGTGGAATCGTCCACCAGGCATGCACCGAGAAATTCCAACACCGGGCGAGAACATTGTCTCACGCGACCCAAGTCTCGCCTGCGAACTCGCATCCGGATCACCCCACATTCGCTGCGATCCCAATACAAGACTGCCAGCACGACACCATCAAGTCCTAAATACACATCTTCAAGCTCTGGCGTTAAACAATCCATCGTCAACTGCGAGCCCACAAGCTCCTCCAACTCCTCCAGAGCAGACTTCCAAGTTTTCAGACGCAGCGGCGGTGTGCCGGCATTCGCGATGATCGAAAAGGAAAGCACTTCGTTTTTTTGCGCCCGGCTCCGACCAGGCTTATCTGTTCGCGTCTGCATTGCAAAAACAATGCACCCGCCGCCGAACAGAATGCTCCACATTCCTAACTGATGAGCATCGGCCGCTCTGCGCTGAAATGTCCGGTTGTTGTCGCCAAACTGGCTCAGAACAATCCCAACCAGCAAGATAACACCGCCAAACCCAAACCCAAAAATCCCCAGGTTGATAGCACGCGACTTACTGAGTGCAAATCTCTTTTTCGGACGTGGGATGGGTGTCGAGTAATCCCGATCCAGTGGATGTATTCCATCATCGTCCGCTTGACCTTTTCCCGCTCTCGCCACCTAAACGCCTCTTCGTCCGAACAAATCTACAACTGAGTTAACTGAGCAGAAGGCTTCGCCGTGACTGACACCATCCAAACCCAACACCTTCAATGCTCACTAACATCTACAGTATTTAGCGTGCCACTGCATCGGGTTTGGCACCAGCACTGTTTCCACCAACCGGAACTGTCTCAAAGTTCGTGTCAATGATAGCCGCACCGCAGGCATCGCCAAAGGTGTTGACCGCCGTTCGGAACCGATCCAGCAACCAGTCCACACTCAGGATCAAAGCCACGTACTCAACCGGAAGCCCCACGGCATTGAGAACAATCAGCATGGTCACCAATCCAGCCTCTGGTATTCCCGCGGCACCGACCGCTGCCAAGGTCGCGGTAAGAGCGATGGTCAACTGCTGTACCAAAGACATGTCCATCCCAACCACCTGTGCGATAAAAATGGCGGCCGCCGCTTCATATAATGCCGTTCCATCCATATTGATGGTGGCACCCAACGGCAGCACAAAATTCGTGCTGCGTTCCGAGACCCCACCTTCTTTTTCGGCACATTCCATCGTAACCGGCAACGTCGCCGACGAACTTGCCGTACTAAACGCCGTCAGAACCGCACGGGACATCTGCCAAAGAAACTGATAAGGATTCTTGCGAGTAAAAAACCAAAAAATAACCGGCAGCGTGACCAACGCATGAATCCCAAGCCCACTAAGAACCGTCATCATGTACCAGCCTGTTTGCTCAAAAACGTCTCCCAGTTTACCCTCCGCTTGCGCTTGACCGAACCTTGCGGTTACCAGACAGAAAATTCCGAACGGCGCAACTTTCATCAACAACATGACAAAAGCCATTAACGCATGATTGATCTGCTCGATTCCAGTTTTGAGCGTGTCTACGTTTTCACCAAGCGTTGTCAGCATGCCAGCAAAGATGATCGAGAACACAATCAAGGGCAACAGATTGGTCTCACTGGCTGCTGTAAAAAGGTTGTCGGTGAAAAGCGAGGTCACAAGATTCTCGACAATCATCCCAATGGTGGGCTCAACATTCTCGGGTGACCCAAAGAAATCGGCAACCTTCTCCTTGGGTACATCAATCTGTGCAGCAAGATAACCGTAAATACGCTCTCCTGTTGCTGCATCGTCACCTTTGAGCTCCGCAATCGCCTCATCGGATACCGTTCCAACACCCGGCTGGATCACGTTTACCACAACCAAGCCGACAACCACGGCAAGCACCGTCGTACAAAAGTAATACACGATGGTATAAAAGCCAGGTTTGCCGAGTTTCCTCACATCGCCCATCCCGAGGATTCCACACATCACGCTCGACATGACCAACGGGACGACCATCATCTTCAGGAGGTTGAGAAAAACCTCTCCACCAAGATGAAAGTTCATTGAGAAAGCTGGAAAAACAACGGCCAGAAAAATAGCAATCACAATTGCAATGCAAATGTAGAGTGTTTGCCTACCACTGTGTTTATCACCGGACATGGAGTTTCCCTAGGTTAGAAACAAAGGGCAGACTTGCTATCAAATCGAAGCGTGCCACAACCCTTCGAAAGCGATGGTCGCGTCCGAACCGCCCCAAAATGCCATCACCACCAGCGAAAAGGATAACCGATGACGGGCAACGGCTGGGGTGCTCAGCATCAACGAGCAAAAAAAAGATCAATAACGGCGAACATTCCGCCCCGAAACTGCGTTGGGTTCAACCGTTCCTGCGATGAGTACATCACATGTGCCCGGATCGCTTAAACACGAAGAGCAACCCAAGGATCGCACTATTCTCAACGCGCAAGAACCCGCTCAGCTCAAAGAAAAGCATCGAATAGCATCTTCACCCCAGTCCCGATCATCACGATCAACAGGAGGCTGAACACAAGCCGATTGCCTTTCTTTATGGCGAGGCGTGCACCCACCACGCCCCCGATAACATTGCCGAACGCCATTGCAAGGCCGGGCACCCATGCGACGAGGCCATAAGCTACGAACACGACGGTTGCAGCAAACGTCACAATGAACCCGACGCTATTTTTCACAGCATTGGAAGCGACCAGATCACCGCTGTGAAGCCAACTCATTGCAACCAACAGGAGAATCCCCATCCCCGCCTGCATGAACCCAACGTAAATTCCGATGATCACGAAAATCGGTGACAACTTCCAAGACGACATTTCTGTTCCCAACTGCCCGCCCGTCAAACGCTTGGGATCAAGCAAAATGATTCCAGCCATGACTAGAAACAGAATCCCAAATACACCACGAAACGCATCTGCAGCAAGGTTTACCGCCAGCAACGACCCCATGGGAACACCTAGCAGAGTGGGCACACCCACACGCAGCACCAAACCCTTGTCCAGATGACCGTGTTTTTGAAATGTCGCCACCGCGGAAGCACTCGAAAACAGAACCGCTAGCCGATTTGTACCGTTGGCTAGCTTAGGGTCCAATCCAAACAGCATGAGTGCAGGAAGTGTCAAGAACGACCCACCACCGGCGATTGAGTTGACAATCCCAGCGGCGAAACCCGCACCCATCAACAGCAAATACCAACCGAAATCAGCAGCACTCATGGACGTCAACCCGATAGCAACTCACGAACAACACACCCAAATACCCAAGCAAGTTTCAACTTCCACAACTCCCTCCCATCAGATCTTACCCTTCCTGGCCGGGTTCGTACCTTGAATATGCATTGACAACCGTCGTGCGGCCCCATCACAGCCGATGATCCAGCCATGCCCGTGCGAGTAGGGTTTGGTTGCGGCTAATTGAATCCCAATCGCTGCCCTAACACCAATCGCTGCCCGAAAAACTGAATGGAAACAAAGTCCTTGGTCATGGAAAGATCATCTCGCGGTCATTTTCCCCAAGGGCGGAGCCTTTCTTTGTCAGCACAATCCTAACCCACTCGTCGCTCTCCGCACTAGCTTCCCCCAAGGCTTTCGAACCGATAGCGTCGCAGCCACTCGAGACATCGTTGCGTGGTGATGGATCAATCCGTTGTTAAACCACGTCGAAACCCGCGTCTACCAGTCTATTTGATCTCGATGAAGGGTGTGTACCCACTGACTTTCCACGAATCCAAGGACAGCCCCCTGATCGACATGGTGCCATAGCGAATCCGCCAACCCCCCTCTCCGCTTTCTGATGGACAAAACGTTGATCTTCCTCTCCCCAAAAAGTGAACGCTTTCATTTCCCGGACTGCCATTTTGTTGCGGAATAACAACACAAGTAAGCGGACAAATGTTTACCGCAAGCTACGGCCTAGTCTTCGCAGGTCCCAGCATTCCGTCGTCCACCTTGTCATTCGTGCACTGGGTCGCCCATCCCCTGAATGAATTGAATCGCGTGCTGGCTGCGATTCGGTTCGCGGGTGGTCCTCACGTGCTACCTCACCGCCCACCGCCAACCGCCAACCTGAAGGACTCGTCTCAATGCGTACCACAGAGCAGTCGTCAGATCGCTGTGACGACTAGCACTACAACGAGGGTCTCCGTGGCAAGGTACTTTTGAGTTGCTTGAAGGGAATGCGACCCCGGCAGCGATCCCGCGCGGTATCGCTTCTATGCGTCCCACTGCAGCGCATCCAACCACCTTGTCCACTCTGCAATCTGTTCGTCGGAAAGTTTGGGTTCGGGCAAAGTAGGCAGTTTGTTGGTTGACGTTGCACCCTCTGCTTGGGCACGCACGACTAACAACCCGTTGACATCGATTTCGAACCCAATCATCCGTGCCCGCTGGGCACCCTTCTCGATCGTAATTTCGTACCGGCCCAACGTTTGCCAATCATTGCGTGACAGCCCAGACGACTCCACAAGTGACAGCGTCATCGAATCTCTTTCCGATCCAACAGTGAGTCTTCGGTTGGTTCTTGCCGGCAGCGAGGTCCCAAAAGGAATCAGTGGTAGTATTCTACGCCGACCTTTGACGTCTTCCACGACGATCCCAATGGTCTGACCGGTAACACCACGCGCAGGCATGGCGACAGCCGCCCCGCGTCCTGGCAGTTCAGCTGCCAGGCACGCCGCAGCTCCCTTCGCAGTGTCAGTACGATCAACTGGGGAATAGGTCATCTCAGAGCTGATCCCGCGTAGCACCGCATTACGCACCATTGGAATTTTGAGAATCGGCCCGAGAGTGACGCAGCGATCAATATCACCGAGAGACATGGATGCATCTCGACACGCTCTTTTAACCGTCTTCCTCAATCGAGCCGCCAAATCTTCACAAGCCTGCAACCAATGCCGCCTAGCAACCCATACTTTGTACTCTCCATCTTGAACCTTTAATCTGATTGATACTTTATCAAGCAGCGTCATTGAGTTCATTGCCCGCTCGCACGCCATCTGCAGCTGCGCCACGGTCGTCCGCGAACTGCGTGGGTCGAAATTATGTTCCTTCTGAAATGCGGTCACACTAAGCTCGACCAAACGCTGCAACCATGGCAACGTCCCAGAATTCCAATGTCCTGAAATCGCCAATTGATGTAATCGGTTGGCTTCACCTCGAAAGACGGAGACCTCACTGCCCATACCAGTCACGCCAACAAACAGGATTCTTTCTTGACCGTCTTCTTCGACACTTGCGGAGTGATCATCAATTTCTTCAAACTCGCCACTCAGCAAAGTAGACTGCACGGCGGCAATGGAACGGTGGACGAGTCGCACCGACTTTAGCCCCGCCATTTCAGCTGCTTGCAGAATCGACTGCCGGTGCAGTTGATCATAACTTGCTGGTATTGTGATCGCCGTAACGGCTGGTGGTGCATCTTCCGTCCACGTATTTGAAATGAGGTCGCGAAACATCATCGCCATCAAGACTTCAGGCGGGCACTGCCTACCTGCAATCTCACGCTCAACAACATCTTTACCGATGTACATGGGCACGCAATAGGCAAGGTTTTGCGTTTTGCCAAGCCGACGCTCCATGGCTTTGGAGCCGAAGTACAGTTTTTCCTCGTCGCTCGCTACGGCCATTCGGAAAGATGCACTTTCTTCGCGAGCAGACATCAGCAACCGGATTGAGCCAGTTGGCGTCGTCTCGGCCACGGCTCCGAAGAACATGCCGAGGTCGATCGCGAACACATTCGAAACGGCAGAAGCACCGGAGCCACTATTGGATGAAGCCGCTGACTCAGATGCCACTTGCCGCCCAGAATACTCCGCAAGCCAGGCGGGAGTGTCGTCTTGGGTGACATATTCGCTCAGCTCATCAATGACTTCGTCGAACGATGCATATCGCTGGTCGGGGGACTTTGCCATCATCCGCATGAAGATGTTCGAAAAATGAAGATCAACATCGTCGCGTGCTTCCATCAAGTCAGGAATTTTTCCATGACGATGGCCATACACGAGTTCAAGGTAGTCGCCAGTAAAAGGTGCACGCCCCGTCAATAAAAAAAACAGCGTCGCGCCAAGCGAGTAGATATCACTCCGAGGGTCGGCAACATCAGGATTGTCCAGTTGCTCCGGAGCCATGAAGGGGAGAGTGCCAACCAGCCGACCTTTGGACTTCTTTTTTGGGTCGGCATTGCGTCCCACGACGTCTGCTTCATTAAGCAGCGCAGCCGAGTTAATACGGGCCAGCCCGAGGTCCAAGATTTTGACCGTGCCATCAACGCCTTTCATCACGTTACCGGGCTTGACGTCGCGGTGAACAATTCCAGCGCGGTGTGCGTGAAGCAGGCCTAAGGCAGCTTGGCGAATGATCGCCGCTGCCTCGCCGATGGGTAACGGCCCTTTTTGGGCTAACAGTTTCGTCAGCGTCTGACCATCGACATATTCCATCGCCAAGTAGTGAACCTCATTCGATTCACCAGCATCAAAGGCCGTGACAATGTTGGGGTGCATCAAACGAGATGCGGCCCTGACCTCATCGTAGAAACGCGAGACAGCTACTTCGTCTTTCATGCGTTCCACAGGAAGCATTTTGACGGCAACAAGGCGTTGCATACGGGTATGCTCAGCGAGGAACACCTGCCCCATGCCACCGGACCCAATCAGCTCTCGGATCTCATAGTCACCGATTTGTGATGGTATCTTCCCATCCCCGCCCGCATCACTTCCGAGATCAAAATCCTCACTATCGGTATTACCGCTCATATCGCGCGTACGCATCCCGCGCATATCCTGGGTTGGGATTTCAGCCGTAGGAAAGTTGTTGGTGGTGTCTTCCACGAGGATGAATTCTCTTATCGCCGCGCTTGAATGCCGGCTTCGAATTCCGGCGTAACACTGTTATTATAGGTTCGCGGCAGTGTCGCTCTGTGGCGAATTCTGCGATGAAATGCCCATTTTCACGGAACTGGCTTCATTATGTGCCGGTCGCACCTTTGGGTCTCGTGTGCCCCTCATGGGTGCACCGTAGAAGGCCAGCCAACAAGGCTACCACCAAGAACGCCAGAATCAGTGCAACGAGTGAAGGGATAGGTAATTTGCGATCCGTCCTTACGACGCTCACAAACCTCCCTACCGCCGCATAACCCGAATCCCTGAAGTTCGAGCCCGCTTTATGACACCCCTCCGGATCGCGACCCGCAAAAGCCCCCTCGCTCTTTGGCAAGCTGAATACGTTGCAGAATGCCTCGGCAAGGCCGGAATAGCCACCGTCTTGGTACCGCTGGTCAGCAGCGGCGACACCGACATGCGACCTATTGATGGCACGCGGCAAGTTGGGCTTTTCACAAAGCGAATCCAACTGGCGCTGCTGGACAATGAAGCGGATATTGCCGTTCATTCCCTTAAAGACCTGCCTACCGAACAGAACGCGAGCCTGTCGTTGGCTGCTATCCCCGCACGCGAAACGGTTCTGGACAGCCTCGTCGCCAAGACCAGTGTTAAACTGGATGAACTGCCGCCCAACGCATGTGTCGGTACCGGCAGCCAAAGACGAGCCGCACAACTGCGGAATCGCCGCCCAGACCTGAACGTGATGCCGATCCGGGGAAACGTTCAAACCCGACTTGGAAAGCTTGAAGAGGGTGAATTTGACGCCATCATGCTTGCCGAAGCAGGAATCTTGCGACTTGAGATGCATGATTTACCTCGGACACAGTTCCCAATTGACGAAATGCTTCCGGCGCCCGGACAGGGTGCGTTAGGAATCGAAATCCGCAAGGATGATACCGCGTGCGAGGGTGTTCGTATTCTCGACCATCTGCCAACCAGAGCAGCCGTGACGGCCGAACGCAAATTGCTTGCATCTTTGCACGGAGGCTGCCTTGCACCCATCGCCGCATTGGGGCGCGTCACCGGTGAAACCATGCAATTGAAAGCAACGGTGCTCTCGCAAGACGGCACCCAACGACTCGACGAAGCTCATGAACTGCCCACCGACTCGCATTCTCTGCTCGAAGTCGCTGCGCAACTCGCGGAGCTCGCGGCTACCTCACTGTTAGAGCGAGGCGCCGCAGAGCTTATCAACGCAGCACGATAACTCCCCCACCCTGATCGGCGGTGCTTCGTTCCCAGGGTGACCCGGCACCCACGCGAGCTTTGCATGCAAAACGCTGGTTCTTGCCTCATCCTCAGAACAAAACACGCGATCTGGTAAACTTTATGGCTTGCAACGGTCATTCTGACCTCAAGCCTGGATCCTGCCGATTTCTTTCAACGATCGGTCGATCTCCGGTGACCCTGCTGCTGGCCCCATTGCTCTCAACAGCGTTCCCAGTCCACCGTCTCGCCGTTCGGAGGTGTTTGATCCCACTGGATCGCCCACGGGCTGCGTCACATCAGGCACACCTATCACGTTGGATTCTCACATGGCAAAAGCCGCACCCAAAGAAAATCGCCGTTATGTTGACATGTGGGCACTGCCTGGAGCCCATCCCAGCAACGTTGAATTCATGCAAAAGCTGACCACGGCCGAGTCCAACCAATTCACCACCCACATGGATGCTGTGGGGACGGTATCACAGCAGGACATTGAGACGGACGAATGGAAACGTACGCATTTGGTGGGATTAAGAACGGACGTTTGGCATGCTGATACGCATGAGCTTCAGCAAGCAGTTAACGCGATCAAAACGCAGCGACGAAAACAGCTAAAACAACAGATCAAGAAAACAGGGCGGCTGAATAATGAGCAGCAGAAGGTGCTTGAGAACAACGTCAGCAGCGACGCCATCATGTCAATGAAATCGGGTGATGTTGAAAAACGCCGCATGGTTCTAAAGCTCTTCAAAACATCTACCGAGCGTGTGCGGTGGTGTGGCACCATCGAACAGGTCACGACCACCGAAGTGCACAACAGCATCGGTTCAAAACGGAGTTTACTGACGTTCGCCGTGATCCTGCCCCGCATGAGCATGGTCACACAAATTCAACAAAACCACCGAACGTTCCGGATCCCCTCCATCTACACCTTCGGCTTCTACCACAACGACCGAATGTGGAACCTGAGTCTGAAAAGACACTGGGTATCCATTGGTGCTGACTACGACCTCGCCGTTGATGGCCGGTCCTTGGGAGAGATTGATGGACGCCTGTGTTCATTTGGCTCTGACAGTTACGTCGACATTGACTCGCATGAGCTAGGCTCATGCACCCAATTCGTCGATATGGTGACACTTTTCGCAGCCACAGTGGGCTACCACAAAGCAATGCGACGCAGTCTTCGCAGACGCGTCAAAGCAGCCTTGAGTGGCAATTCGCACCATCATCTGATCGAAGATGAAGAACTACGTTTGCGACACAACGGTCGTGCCGCCGCCTAGCGTCTCCACCAGGTGTGATTCGCATACGCAAGCTTAATATCACCCACCTGCCCCGCCTCGCATCACCAAGCGAGGATGGGCCGCAGCGTCAAAGCTACAGTAGATCGCCGCGTCAAATCCCAACTGAACCCGCGTTTTACCCCTCACAAACGATGAGTTCGTTTGGTGGCATTGCCAAAACATTCTATTATCTGTTTTGGCACACTGCGAAATCGCGCCGCAAACACCGTACAATTTGCACCTTCATCTCTTTTGCTGGCGACCGTTTTTATCAGCGTTTGGCTGGACGCTTCGTTATCACTTGTCTGCCTCAGAACTGTGACCATCAGGGGTGTGTAAACCGGAGAACACCGTTATCAACATTGGATTACCTTGCAACCATCCCTCCGACGGTGTCCGACGTTACTCCCCGCCCCCCCTTTGCTTGCGACCCAAAGCAAATCCAGCAAATCCAGTGGTGACACGACAACCTGAACATCTTTCAACAACCAAAACGTTGTCCGCATTTTCCTTGTCGGAATGGGGTAGAATAGAAGAGCGACGTACCGGCGAATGGTTCTCCTCTGGACACCTTGATCATGCAACTCATCACTCAGGAACTGACCTTACACTCGTTAACGCCCTACGACGGCACCCAGTCCCCCGCCATCAAAGTAGTGCACCGAACATCACGAGAAGAAGCGGAGAATTGTGACACGCCTCTGCAGACCGAAAACCTGCGAAGAGCCATCTTGGGTCTTCTGCAGAAAATGAACCCAAATCCTGATCACATCAAGGTTCCAAAGCTTGTTATTTATGACACGGTTCGTGTAAGACTGCCCGACTCGTTTCAGGATGGCAGAATTGACAGGGTCGCTTGGGATTTCAAACGCAAAGAATGGAAATACTACGTGGAATGCAAACATGCCGTTGCGTCGGCGTGGTACGAGGCAGCCGACCTTGAACTGATGGGCTAGCTTATCCCGCTGCGGCCACCTGCCCCTGAACAAACCCCTGAGTTGTCCCTGAGTTGACCCTGAGTTGTCCCTGAGTTGTCCCTGAGTTGTCCCTGAGCGCCAACCTCGCGTTTGTTCAGCGCAGTAAGTACAATCACCCGACGATGAAAATTTGTTAGCGGACGAGCGATGCAAGATGCGCCCAACCAACGTCATGGCAACGTCATGGCGCCGAGCTCAGGTTCGTGAAACAAGAGACTCACTTCGTTGACTTGAATAACAATCCAAACTCTCTTCAAGACTGGCCATGCCCCACCTCACGGTGACACACCACCTTGACCCTGAGAAAATCAAAACCTATCAGCCTTGGGCTTGTAACGCCCCCCAGCGTTACATTCTGATCCCCGCGCCTCGTCCCGTTCCTGCCTCGTTTACCTCACAACACCAAAGCAATTGATGAAGTCCACTCAATCTATCCTTGCCTATTTTCTTGCATCTGTTCTTGTCTGTACAACTGCCCTTGAATGCTACTCTGCAGATGCCGCCAATACCGCCCCCAACATCGTGCTGATCATTTCAGACGATCAGGCATGGAATGATTATGGGTTCATGGGCCATGAACAGATCCAAACCCCGCACCTTGATCAACTTGCACGCCAAAGCGCTGTATTCCCCCGTGGCTACGTACCAACCGCCTTGTGTCGTCCTTCGCTTGCGACGCTGCTAACAGGCCATTATGCATCGACGCACGGAATTACTGGAAACGATCCATCTCCGAAATATGCAGAAAAGAGTTCGAAACTCTACAAGGACCGATGTGCAACCTTGATATCGTTTCTCGACCGATTCAAAACGGTTCCAACGATGCTTGGCAAAACTGGGTACGTTAGCCACCAGAGCGGCAAACTCTGGGAAGGTAGCTTCAAGAATGCTGGATTTACCCATGGGATGACGCGTGGCTTCCCCCAACCCGGTGGAAGGCATGGCGATGATGGGCTGAAAATTGGTCGCGAAGGTCTAGCCCCGATCAAAGAATTCGTGAACATGGCAACCGAAAAGCAAAAACCTTTTTTTCTGTGGTACGCGCCATTCCTGCCCCACACACCGCACAACCCGCCGCAACGTCTCTTCGACAAGTACAACAAACCCGGGACTCCGGCCAGCGTCGCACGCTACTACGCAATGTGCGACTGGTTTGACGAAACGTGTGGAGAACTCCTAGGTCTTATTGACGCCAAAGGAATCTCCAATGATACACTCGTGATTTATGTTACTGACAACGGTTGGATCCAGAATCCGAAGTCTCGGGGATACGCACCAAGATCAAAGCAAACACCCTACGAAGGAGGCATTCGCACCCCAATCATGTATCGCTGGCCAGGTAAGATCAAAGCTGGGCCACGAACTGAGGTAGTATCGAGTTTAGACATTGTTCCCACCATCATTGCTGCTGCAAACGCTCCCCTGCCCGCCGGCCTGCCAGGCTTAAATATTCTTCCGGAACTCGAAAGCGGAAAAGCAATTGACCGCGACCGGATCTTCGGAGAGAGTTTTGCCCATGACATTGCAGATGTGAACAATCCGGAAAAGAGCCTGTTGTTCCGATGGTGCATCGAAGGAAACTGGAAACTGTTGCTCACCTACGATGGAGAAGTCAATCGCTACCAATCGACTCACCCACGAGAAGAAAAGCGTCCTCAACTCTTCAACCTGAAAGATGACCCGTGGGAAACGAACAACCTAGCAAAAGAACACCCCGAAATCGTGAAAGCAATGGCTGCTGCTATTTCTGACTGGTACCCAACAAAGGAGCGAAAAGTACTCACTACGTTTGAGTAATCTGTTGGAGGCGGTTCGCAGAAGCACAGGGTTCCAAATCTCAGCACGGACAGCCTTTCCGGCTGAGACAGAGGGTCCACATAGCGTAGATGCAAGAAAGGTAGATGCAAGAAAGCGATCGCGGCATTCTTAAGTTCATTTTGCCAGACCGACTTGCCAGACCGACTTGCCAGACCGACAGGAACGGCCCCAACGAACGGTGGGTGCTGTACTTCCCTGCGGGCACCAAGCCTGTCGGGTGCCATTCTTTTTGCGGAAAGCTTGATTCGCTTATCTTTCTTCCGTTACCTTCCTTCGTCAGCAGGACGAAGGCATTGTCCCCACATGCAGTGTTTCTGCACCCCTAGGGCCGTTAAAAGGCCCGAATCGGCAACCTGAAATCATTGATATTGGCATCACCTTCGCCAATCAACACCGAGGCCTTACAATCAGATCAGCGGTGACGCGACCAAGGCACTCACAAGCTGACGCCAATGTCACACGCAGCCACTGTTCTTGACGTTCGGATCGCCCCCCTCATGCCCAATGCCACTTTTGCAAACTCACCTTTCCGACAGTCAAAGGTCACCGCTTTCGGCAGAGGCGGGCAAATAACGGGCATCGGAACAGCCGTTCCCAAATACCAGGCAACCAACAAAGCGAGCGCCAACTTCGCTGCAAAACTTGCATGCGGGACTGCGCTTGAGTCGCGAAAAGTTCTAGCTTTGTACCGACGCACAGGAATTGACCAGCGTGGCAGTGTGCTGCTGGAAGAATCTGCCGTAACGGAAATTGCAAATGGGTTTTACAAACCAGCAGAAAACGCGCAGGACCGTGGCCCAGGAACCAAAGTGCGGAACGACCGATATGGGGCCGAAGCCCCCGGGCTCGCAAAGGAAGCCGCAAAAGGTGCGTTGAAGGTGAGTGGGTTGTTGAGTGAGGACATCACCCATCTCATTACCGTGTCCTGCACTGGATTCAACGCGCCCGGAATTGACATCGCCTTGATCGACGAACTGGAACTTCCTTGCACCACACAGCGTATCCAAATAGGGTTCATGGGCTGCCACGCAGCGATCAATGGACTCCGTGCGGCCAATGGGATTGTCGCCGCGGATAAAGGTGCGAAAGTATTGATGTCCTGCGTTGAATTATGCAGCCTTCATTATCAGTACGGGATGGTCACAGATCATATCGTCAGCAACGCACTCTTTGCCGATGGCTCAGCAGCAATCGTGCTCGAGTCCGACGGAAGCCAATCCACGCAGCCGGCAACCGTCACCACAGTTGACAGGATGCCGTTAAAAATCGGATCTGTGGCTGCAACTGGATCCTTTCTGGTTCCCAGCAGCCGCGACGCCATGACATGGTGTATCGGCGACAATGGGTATCAGATGACGCTGTCAGCGGAAGTCCCGCATTTGATTGAAGAACACCTTGCAGACTACTTGAGTGACTTTCTTGAACAACATGGTGAATCGCTCCGCTCAGTTGGCGGATGGGCCGTCCACCCCGGTGGCTCTCGAATTTTGTCAGCGGTCGAAACCTCGCTTTCACTGCCAAAGGACGCCTTGGCAACTTCACGAAGTGTCCTCGCTGACCACGGCAACATGAGCTCCGCAACCATGCTGTTTATCTTGGAAAGATTTATCGCCAGGAACCAACCCAAGCCTTGGGTCATGCTTGGATTCGGTCCTGGGCTGGAAATTGAAGCCTCATTGATCCGCTAATCGATCAGCGAGTCCATTACCTTCCGCCCAAGTTTTGGTGGCATTCCAAGCTAATCTATTCAGCTGCCTTAATGAGACTGATACTCAGTAGAGAACAAACACGTGCAGCCTCCGCACGCACCTCGTTTGCCAAACAATCTATAGGGGAACAAATCCATGTACTGAAAACGAACAAATTTTTCTGTTAGCCATGATTGCTATTTTAAGCAGCAGCAACACGGGCTATCCTCCCGTGTACTATTCGAAGCTGTGTCGCTGCAACGCACCGGCGAAACAAAGCAAACATCAATTTTCCGCTCCCCTAAGTTATGAGATCAAGATCATGGCCGACCAAATCCTCATCGACCACCTCAATGAAATCCTGAAGCATGAGTGGACCGGCGTCGCACAATACTCTCAGGCAAGTTTTATCACTGAGGGTATCTGGCGAGAGGTTTATGCCGAAAAATTCCTTGGTGATGCCAAAGAATCATTTGGGCACGCACGACTGGTTGGTGACAAAATCGTTGCTCTCGGCGGTGTGCCAGTGGCAACCCGCAATGAAATCCAGCAGTCACGCGACCTCCAGGAAGTATTTACATTCAGCCTGGCGTTTGAAGCGAAGGCCGTCGAGATGTACAGCAAGGCAATCGAATTGGCGGGTGACGATAAGCCACTTGTTGTCTTCTTGGAGGATATCCTCAAAGAAGAGCAGGAGGGAGTCGACGAGTACACCAAACTTTTACGGAACTCGAACTCATCTGCAGCGACAAATCCGACGCTCAAGACTGCATGAAGCTGAAGCCAACTGCTGCTCACCAGCACTGAAACCACTATCTTGTTGTTGGCTGCAGCAAGATGCCCATTCCGGCGAATCCCGCATCCGGAGTCGTTCAGGCTCGCTCA
>JACLAC010016922.1_pt1 | contig 17591 bp, 18 predicted proteins | sample 8027881 | NCBI WGS metagenome assembly JACLAC01 (sample SAMN15725517, study PRJNA655200) | protist metagenome | isolation source: fluorescence activated cell sorting (FACS) single amplified genomes of... | place: Spain: Blaines Bay Microbial Observatory, Mediterranean Sea | collected 2016-01-19
CGCTCTGTTATCGACATTGAGGATATCTGGCAATCATCCTACGTCTCTTCCTACTGGCGGAATGGGCCGGTGCTGAACAATGCACTGAGCGGGGTTGACCAAGCTTTGTGGGACATTAAGGGCAAGATGGCCAATATGCCCTTGTATGATCTACTGGGTGGAAAGGCGCGAGAGGCTGCAGCGGTCTATGTCCACGCTTCGGGAAGCTCTGCTGAGGAAGTTGGTGACAAGATGCAGGCCTTTATGGAGCGCGGCTTTCACCACCTACGGGTGCAGGTCTCCACTCCGGGCTACTCGACATATGGCAACAAGTCAGCGAAAAGCGGCAAGGAAACCAGCTCCAATCGGGACGTCAGTCAGGGGCCAATTCCAATCACAACCCGCTTGCGAGAATATGATCCTTCCAAACGCTACGCCCATCCGGGAGGTGTCTTTGAACCCAAGCCCTATCTGCGCTCGGCTTTGAACCTGTTTGAATACATCCGTGATCGTTTCGGTTATGGTGTAGAAATCCTGCACGATGTGCATGAGCGGATTCCACCAATCCTCGGTGTCTGGTTTGCCAAGGAAGTGGAGCGTTTCCAACTGTTCTTCCTTGAGGACCTATTCAGTCCTGAGGACAATGAATACTTCCGGATGGTGCGGGCCCAGTGTGCCACGCCGATCGCGATGGGCGAACTCTACTCCTCTCCTCACGAAATCATCCCGATGATCAAGGATCGGCTGCTGGACTTCATCCGAATTCATATCTCCGACATGGGCGGCATAACACCCTGCCGCAAGCTGGCTGCTATGGGTGAACTATTCTCTGTGCGTACGGCCTGGCATGGACCTGGTGACACTTCACCGATTGGTCATGCGGCCAACCTGGCGCTGGATCTCAACTGCTCCAACTTTGGCATCCAGGAATATGCGATCTTTGGTGAGCTGACCCAGGAGGTCTTTCCAGGATGCCCCGAGGTGCGGGAAGGGATGATGTGGCCCAACGGCAAGCCGGGCCTGGGGATCGACATCAACGAAGAACTGGCAGCGAAGTTTCCCTACCAGGAGTACGAATTCGGTGGCGCCTGGGACACCGTCCGACGAGCGGATGGTTCGGTAGTAAAGCCATAGTTGAAGCAAATTAGGCCCAAACATTTTTGAGATTGTTTGGGGCCGTTGCACCGAATTCCACTATTCATCACTCACCAAAATCAGCGTTGCAGTTCCTTCGCGCTTAGCTTAGCAAGATCTCTATGCCAGGAATTGGCTCCCATCTACGATAATTACTGCCCAAATCTGCCTCTCTTCCAACACCAACCGCACCCCAAGAACAATCAAAATCATTCCCGAGACCCGAGAAAGCCAAAGCTGAACACTTCGCTTTTCGATCCAGCGTTTTCCCTGACCAATTATCACGACCAACCCACCGAGCCAGATTAGGCTGAGTAGATTGTGAATTCCTGTGAGCAACAGAGATTTGGCCAGCACAGGATCACTGGGAGAGACAAACTGTGGCAGGAAGGCGAGATAGAAAATAGCCACCTTGGGATTCAGTAGATTGGTGATCAGTACCTCTTTTAAGACAGCCTAGATTGCTAGTTTTATCAGGCTTTCATCGGTCTGTGGTTCCGGAACCGGTAGAGTGTCTGCAGACCCAATCAGACTAGGTATAGAGCCCCGAGCAGCTTGATGAGTTAAAAGAGAGTTGCTGATTGTGCCAGAAAAATTGAAAGTCCGAGGGCTGAGATTACCGCATGCAGCAGAGTGCTTCCCAGGATTCCAAAGGTGGTGGCCCAGGGACTACCGGATTGAATGCCATTCTTGACCACCAGCATGGTGTCAGCCCCAGGGGTAAAGGCCAACGCTGTGACCACTAAGGTGAAGGCAAGTACCTGCGGTCAAACAATGTGTGATTCTAGGTGGGAGTGATCAGATACTCGATAATGCTTCGGCAGTTGGTGACGTTGCCAGGGTGCCGAACGGCTTCGGGGGCATGGCCTGGGAGGTAGGAGATGATCTTTCCACCCCACGGCGTGATCGTCTCGTAGGCCATGGGAAAGGTTCCTTCCTCTGTCGTGGTTGTCATCAAAGCAGTCGCCGGACAGCTTTGCTCCAGGTTGATATAGATCTCGTCGGAAGGTTGCGCGACGTCTTGTAAGTGTTGACACAGAGGATGCCGGCTCTTGGCTACTTCAACCAAGTAGGGACGGATCGGGTGCGAGCTCGGAGCAAACCCATCGGGATCATCTTTACGCACCCAACGAAAGCCAACAAGCGGGCGCCACCATGCACAATGCCAGAAGGCAGCACTAGAACCATGCAGCAGAAACATGGGCTTGCCCGCCTGTAAGTACTCCTTCACGTGCTGCTCAGCTACAGGACCGGGAGCCGGAATGTCACAGGTGCCTCCAATCAGGTGGAACATCAACAAATCGTAGTTTTCCACTAGATTCTCCTCCATCAAACAACGCCAGTCGTCTTCGTCAAAATGAATCTCATGGTGAGGACGTAGGCACTCGAAGAGGTTTTTTCCTGCGTGGGTGCCGTAGTGATTGTCTGCTGCAAAAAGAATCATCGCTACTCCAAGTAGTGGCCATTGCCATCAAAAAAATACGTTGAATCAAGCCATGGTCGCCAGCATCCCGAGCGTCGCTTCATAGCGCAAGGGCTTCCCATTCTGCCAGGCCAGAAACTCTTCGATCACCGTGTCCGCCATCCTGTTTACTTCCCCACCAATCGACCCAGCAATATGGCTGCTTAAGAACACATTCGGTAGTCTGTAAAAAGCGGAGTCCGCAAGTGGGGGCTCTGGATCGGTGACATCCAGCAGCGCAGTTAAGTCTGGTCGCTGCTCCAACACGGTCACAAGGTCGGATTCTATAACGGTCGCCCCTCTGCCCGTGTTGAGAAAGACCCCATTTTCGGGCAAGGCTTGAAAATGAAGGGCACGGAGTAGTCCCTTTGTTTCGGGCACATTCGCCAGATGGTTTGAGACGACATGCCCACGTGCAAACGCCTCCTCTAGGGTCACTTTCTCGATACCCAACTTTGCAGCGTCTTCCACCGAAAGAAATGGTTCGAATACTAGCACGTTCAAGTGAAGGGGTGCCAGCTGTTCAATCACTTTTCGGCCGATCATCCCAGCCCCGAGTAAGGCGATAGTTGTCCCGTAGTTCCCGACTCCGACAAAGGCATTCTTATGTCCTTCTGGCGTGGTGCAGTCACGAATGTTTCGAAAATAGCCCTTGGTCGCCAGCAGGATCTGTGAAACTGTGAACTCGGCAACGGGAACCGCATTTGCTGCCCAAGCACTGATCACAAGTACCTGTTTTCTCAAAAAAGGTTCTGCAAAGAACTTTACGGAACCAGCTGCATAGAACACTGCTTTGAGTGAGGGTAGCTTGGCAAGCTGTGTTGCATTTAGCGTCGGCATGCCCCAGGTGGAGAAGATCACCTCGACTGAGCGGAGATTTGGCACATGGGCGTCGAAGTTTTCAGCAGAGATAATCACGGGGTAGAGATCACAGAACTCAGCCAAACGATCTTTGCGCCCATTTCCGTAGACCATGTCGAGGGATGCTGGTTGATTACTGAAAAATGCTGCTTTTGTTTTCAAATACTGAACTCTGGAGCGCGTGCTTATTCTTAACGAGACAAAGGAAAGTCGGAAATACTGATTAAAGCTCTTGTGCGTGGAAAGGGAACTCTTCCCTATATCCTGTCCTACCGACCCAATAAGGCTGCCACAAAAGTAATGGAATTGGGTTTCCGTTTGTGAATCCGTGTCACTTTGTTAGACATCGGATTGAGCCAAGAAGCGGATTGCATCTTCGAAGCGGTCGTCTCCCCAGAAGATTTCTTTTCCAATTGAAAAAGTGGGTACTCCAAATACGCCGTGACTCTTGGCGAGTTCCGTGTTGTGTTCGTAAATTTGAATCGTTGAAGCCATTGTGGCTCTCGAGATGACATCGCTGGCATTTTTGTTCAGCAAGGAAAAAACTTGGCTAAGATTTTCATTGGAACCAGCCTCTAGTCCTTCGAGGAACCAAAGGGAATAAGTGGTCTCGAGATAGTCCAGAAACCAGCCTTCTGTATTGGCTACAACTCCCACCTGATTGGCCAAATCAAAATTTTTCAGAGGGTAGGGAGCTGGCACTTTGGGAATCGAAATCCCATAGTATTTGGCTCTACGTTCAATATCCCTCCACATGTGCTGGACTTTCGGTTTTTTGGAAGGAGGAAATGGGATATTGTCCATCTCTTTCATGATTTTCCGAATACTGATTGGAACGAATTTCAGTTGAAGATTGTATTCTTGCAGCATGGATTTCATCCGCATGGCTGTGAGGTAGGTGTAGGTGCTCCCTACAGAAATCCAAGCTGTTATTTTTTGGCGACTCATTTTTCCTTTAGAACTGGCAGTACAAGTTAAGGAACGGTTTCATCAAACTGATGAATCCAAAATCTGTTTTTGCATTCACATCGATTCTTCTCGACAACTGATTGAGCAGAAAATCAGTCATTGACCTCTCTTGAAAATTTGCATTGCTATGCCAATTTTGGGAGATTGTTGACCATAGCTTTTCTCATCCAATTGCATGGAAGAGATAACTTAGCTTTCAATGAGTCCGGGTGGCAAATGTAAAATCCAACTGGTCGGTAGATTGACAATAAAAGTTTGGGCAAAGTAGATGAGCTCACATTGAGCTAAATAAGTTTCTCTATCGAAGATATTTGATGAAAGAATTCAGATGGTGAATTGGAATGATATGAGTCAGTTACAAAGAAGGATTTCTGAGACAAGTGTTGGAGTCCAGAGAAGAGAAGCTGTGCTGAAGGAGCTAAGCCCTGAGTTGGGACAAGTCATCCTGGAAATCGGATGTGGGGGTGGTCAACTGCTAAAGGAAGTGGGATTGAGAGTCGGGCCCAGTGGCAAGGTGATTGGCCTGGATATCAGTGCAGATCAAATTACAGCTGCAAAAAACTTTTGTGAAGAGGTCGACAACATTGAGTTTTTCAACGGCAAGCTTGAAGAACTCGAATGGAGTGATCATCAATTAGATTCAGTGACCTCTACACAAACCCTGGAATATGTTGAAGACTTGGACTCCCTGATGACTTCCATGGTGAAATTGATGAAACCAAGATCCAAGTTTGTGAACTATTCCACCCTTTGGGATTATTTTCGATTCCACGGACCAGAAGAGAAACTAAATCAAATGATCCATACAGCGGCTATACATCAAGCTCATTTGATGTTGCCTTCGAATCTGCTTGGGATCTTGAACAATTATGGCTTTCACAATGTTAGAACGACTCCGACACCCTTCTTCTTTACCAAGCGAGACGGTAATTCCTTTGCGAATTTCACAGAAATGAATCTAGCGAAGGTCGCTCTTCAGAATGGTGTTGCCGAGGAAACAGTCAGCGAATGGAGAAGACAACTGAAAGTAGCGGAGAAAGGAGGGAGGTTTTCCTTAACTGTGATTGGTGTGGTGACGGCAGGGTATTTGGCGTGATGGTGAAATTTTTTGGGGAATAAAGCGATTTTCTCAAATTCTATTAGTTGCTAGGATGCGGAAATTACAAATTCTTCAGCAGTTCAGGTAAGTCCTACTTGCTAGAAATATCTTTCTCGAATTCGATCTATCCAATTCTTGGCTTACGAACATCAGGGACCCTCGCTAGTCTTCAAATTCGAATACTTGGCCTGTCCAATCATCCAGCAGTGAGACCTCCATCTGCCAGAAAAACCCCATCGTTGCAGAAAGTGGATTCGTCCGAAGCCAGGAAAAGTGCAAATTGTGTGATCTCTGAATTAGTTCCATACCTGTTCATCGGGATCACTGCTTTTACAAAATCCTCAACCTGTTCTGGAATTTCCGTATTTACCTGTTGATGCAGAGATTCCATCATCCGGTTCGCAATTGGACCTAGTGCTAGAATTTTGAAACGAATGCCACTAGATCCAAACTCTAGGCACGCAGGTTTAATCATCCACAGACCGCGTGCTTGCTGGCAAAAGGTACAGCCCATTAACACCAATGACTCCTCTACCTGAGGATATAACTACGAAAGAACCACTTTTCTGTTTGGTCATGATTGGATTGGAATGCTTCAGAGGCAACCAAACTCCTGTGATGTTGATTTCAAGTACGGAGTTGAATTGTTCATAAGTGTGCTCTGTCAGTGGTTTTACCGCCCCTTCGGTTGCAGCATGGGCAATCACAGCGTCCAAAAATCCAAATTTCTCATTCGTTTTGTTGGTCGCAGAGGCAACAGCACTTTCGTCTCTGGCTTCGTATTCAAGATAGATGATGTTTTCATCAACACCCAATTCAGCCTGAAGTTTATTTAGCTTGTTCCGGTCTCTTCCCAGCAGCGCTAGCTTCGCACCATTTTTTTGAATAACTTCGCGGTTTCCTTGCCGATGCTTCCTGTCGCCCCTGTAATTAGAATACTCTTGCCTGCTAGTCTCATTGGCACTATTTCCTCGTCAAGAAGTAAAAGTGATTTGGCTTAGGCTCGTGACCTTTAAATTTTTTGGTGGCTGAACTTGAGAATCAGTCTTTGCTGCTAACTGCTTTCAGAAACTCCTCATGATCCCAATTCCAAAGCGGAATTTAGGTTCTCTTTGCTGGAATTGTTTGTCTTGGTCATTAGCAAATTCAAGCAGCCGAATGCTCGCTTCCTGATCATTGATCTCGCCACTTTTCACAGAGTCTACCAGCTTATCCCCAACGAACACATACTCTGAAATATACTTTTCCGTTCGGGTGCCATTGTCGTTATAGATCGATTCTACCTTTGATTTGATGCAGTCCCATTCCTCCAAGAAACTTGGGGAAGCACACTCGTTGATTTGAATTTCTTGAATCGTGAGCCTAGTGGAGGTGCATCCAAAGGCTAGGACTAGAAGAGAAAACCCACAACAAATTCTGGTCATTGAGTTCATTCAATTATTTTCTCTAGGATGTTTGGTCAATATGAAGGTGAGACCGTCTCATTAGACGATTTTTTAGTAGGAAGAATATAAATATTGGTTAAAGTTCTGTTAACCTCGACATGATTGGTCCCATGAATTCTTCAACCAATACTATATCGTTATCAGTGCTGCTTTTTTCTCGCTTCACTTGTCTTTTTGCCATTTCCTCCTCCGCGATTTTTTCTGAAGGATAGATGATTAGAGATTGATGATGGTTCTCATCAATTTTCCACCAGATGACGTCCTCAGCAGTAGTATCCCCACTCACAGACTTATTCATATTTGCCTGCAATTCTGCTGGACTTGGAACACTATTTTTCCAATACCACTTCGTGTAAACTGCAAATTTCATAAATAGTCTCTCCGCTTGTTATAATCAGTAGTTTCTTAAAAAAGTCGCCTTAAGTCAATTGACAGAGAATTGCCAGATTGAGTTGGCTCATGCATAGACCGCTTGCCGTAGGCCCTTAAGATAGCCGATCGCGAAAAGTCTACCGATCTCAGAGTAACCGAAATTTTGGTTGCTGTCCTCCCCCATCGTGGGAACGTGGTCGGGGCGACAAATACCATTATAGCCCACTTCCTTGTAAGCCTGCATGCAAGCAACCATATCGGTCTTGCCGTCATCGTGGAAGGTCTCGACAAAATCAGTGGCCTGTCCCTGCACATCGCGGAAGTGTACAAAGAAGATCTTCTGCTGCTTACCAAACTTACGGATCGCCCCGGGTAGATCATCTGTCATTAGTGTGAAGTTGCCCTGACACAGGGCGATGCCACTCATCTCACTGGGATACAGGTCTAGCAGTTGCTGGAAGTTATCGATACTATACATGATCCGAGGAGTCCCCTTGACCAGCGGAATCGGGGGGTCGTCTGGGTGCATGGCGAGCTTGACTCCAGCAGACTCAGCTTCGGGAACCACGGCATCTAGGAAGTACTTCAGGTTGTCCCAGAGTTTCTCTTCGGTGAGGCTATATTCGTTCTCGTAAGGATCCGTAACATCCTCGAGTCGAAACTGGGTCACCAGTGCTCCTCCCCGCGAGGGTAGGTTGGTGGTAGTACGAATCCAGTTGAAGATTGGCATCCACTCGTAGCACCAGACAGGAATTTCCAGTTTTCCCATGTTGCTGATCAACTCAATCACCTGCTCAATCTCCCGGTCTCGTCCCTCGATGCCGAGTTTGACCTTCTCCATTGGTGGTCGGTTTTCCAAGGCGGCCAGATAAAATCCGGTCTCCTCGTAGCGTTTCTTCTGGGTAGCTAGCTTATCCATACTCCAAGGCAGTCGCTCTTTCGGAACCTCCAGCCCTTCGCTCCAGTCCATTGATCCCACGACATCGTTCACTCCACACTGTTTGACAAGGCGGATCAGGCTTTCCTGGTCGGGCTGAAAAAATTCGGCAATTCGGATCATCTCAAACTCCACTTTTATGAGTTTTTTTCCACTCTTCGAATTCCTGCTGAGCTGCTTCGGTCAGTGGATAGTACTTACGGAGATCTCCACCCTCAGAGAGTCTAAGCTTGGAGAAGACCTCCCAATCCTTGTGCGTACCTGCATGGGCAATGATGTCGTCAACGAGTTGTAAGGGGACAACAACAACGCCATCGTCATCAGCGATAATGATATCTCCCGGGAAAACAAGCCTGCCTCCACAGGCAATCGGACAGTTGACCGAGAAGGGAAAAATACCGGTCTGAATGTGGTAGTTGGGTGTAAATCCACGAACCCACATTCCTAGTCCGGTCTCGAGTGCCGGTTGGGAGTCACGAACCACTCCATCGACGATAATGCCTTCCCCTCCCTTGCCTTGGAGATAGGTTAGCATCATCTCACCAAAGACCCCACTCTGCATATCTGCACGGGCATCGACAACCACGATATCTCCAGCCTCTGCAAGGTATAGGGCGTGTCGGTGAAGTTGTTTCTCCACTTCCTGGTATTCTGATTTGTCCTCATAGTAATCTTCACGAATTGGCATGAACTGAAGCGTGATCGCTGGACCTCCGATCACTCGTCCTTTTTCTTGGGTCACGGGTCCGACAATGTGAGAATTCCGGATGCCTGCTTTATGTTTGAGTTCAGCACTGAGTGTCGCGCTACCGATCTCCTTCAGTTGTTCGATCTTGGCACGTTCAGGTCGTTGAAATCGGACTGGGTGGACTTGGGTTTCCATAAGATTTAGCTCCAAAGGCGGTCGTGGGAGTCCAGAACATTCCAGCTGTCAGTTGATTCAAAGAAGCCACGAAGCTCTGGAGTAAGAGGATTAAGGTGCGCCTGCACCACTTCTTCGTTCAATTCGATACCAAGGCCTGGGGCTTCCGGAACCCGAATGTGGCCATCTTCAACAAGGGCCTTGCCTTCAAAAGTCACCAGATCTTCCCACCAAGGAATGTCGACGGAGTGCATTTCCAAGGCAACGAAGTTTTCGGTTGCTGCAGCACAGTGAACGTTTGCCATTGTGACGATGGGAGAGCCAGCTTGGTGCAATACCATCGGCACCCCGTAATCCTGGGCAAGATCACCAATGCGCTTGGTTTCAAGGATACCACCAGAAGTGGCCAGATCTGGATGAACGTAGGAGACACAGTCTTCATCGAGCAGGGTCTTGAATTCCTGGCGTAGATAGATGTCTTCACCGGTACAAACTGGAGTCTCGACTGCGTCCTTGATAGCCTTTAGCTGCTTGGGGAACTGCCAAGGAAGCATGTCTTCATACCAGGCGAAGGTGAAGCGATCCAGCGCACGACCAAGACGAATGCAGCTGTCGAGTCCAATGTGACCAAAGTGGTCAATGGCAATCGGGATTGTGTTGCCGAGCTTTTCGCGGATTAACCGAGCGTATTCGGCCAGATGTTCGATACCTTTCTGAGTAATTTGTGTAGCCGTGAAAGGATGCATCAGGTTGGGATTAGTAGCAACGGCTGGATCCTGAATTAATGTCCCTTCGATGCCACGCAGTAGGTTGATACCCACATCCATCTTGAGGAATTGGTAGCCCTTGTCGATGCGAGTCTGCATACGAGCCGCCATCTGCTTAGGATCCTGTTCTGAAGGAGTATCGGCATAGACCTTGATCCGGTCACGATACTTCCCACCAGCGAGCATGTAGGAGGGTACCCCGTAGGCCTTTCCAGCCAGATCCATCAGGGCCATCTCTACACCACAGACGCCTCCCCCCTGTCTTCCATGAAAGCCAAACTGCTGGATTTTGCGGAAGATTCGTTCAACGTTGCAGGGGTTTTCTCCAAGTAATCTACTCTTGAGCATCAGTGCGTATCGGATACTTGCGCCGTCTCGCACCTCACCTAGTCCTGTGATGCCCTGATTGGTGTAGATCTGCAGCAGAGGCCAACGCCAGTTGTCATGACCCACAATGGCAAAGCGGAGGTCGGTAATTTTCAGTTTGGAAGGCTGTGAATGGGTTTGGATGCTCATATGTTTCCGATGAACAAGAAAAAGAGAATGGAAGTTTAGCTGACCATACCTCGTGCGTTGACGGGGACGGTGGCTTCCAACTGATCCTGCCGAATCAGGTTGACTTGATCAAAAAGGTTGGATACCAGACAGACATGGTTCGGGATGATCCGAACCTTCTCTCCGATGGCAGGCTTATTCGCACAATCTGTGAGATCGATCGTACCGTGTTCTTCATTGAGGGTCGTGATGATTGCTTCTGGATATTCCACCAGGTGTCCCATTCCTGGTGCATCACAACGATCTGAACCAAGTGACTTGGAGCCAGTATCGACAACAGCTCGGTTCTCGGTGGGGCGACTGACCACGGTTGCTAGAACGGTCAGCGCACAGTCGTCCAATGTTCCAAAACCATAACTGGCCATCATGCGGTCACAGTAGATGTAAGTCCCTGGACGGTGCTCAGTCACAGCCTTGACTTCCGCAGCCTGGTAGTAGTTGGGAGTTCCTCCGCTGGAAATGACCTCTGGAGCTAGACGATTTTCAGTCAGCAGCTTGCGTGCATCTTCCAACCATTGATCAACTTCAGCCACACGATTGCGTGGTGGATAGGTCATCAAACCAAGGAAGTGCAATCCGGGTTGCTCGGCAATGAAACGGGCAAGCTTCAGTGCTTCCTCCGGAGTTTGGACTCCGCAGCGACCTGCACCCGTGTCGCACTCAACCAGCACCCTCAGTTGGCGCTTGGGATTCTGAAACTTGTTGGCATAGCCTTGAGCTACGGTCTCATTGTCAGTGACCACACTCACCTGAATGCTCTCGTGTAGCTTGGCCAGTCGCTCCAACTTGGCTTCTCCTACCAGATTGTAGGTGATCAGGATGTCTTGAATTCCACCCACTGCCATACTCTCAGCTTCTCCAACCTTTTGACAAGTGATTCCACAAGCTCCGAATTCCACCTGTAAATTTGCAAAGCGATGGAGCTTATGGGTTTTGATGTGAGGTCGCAGCGTCAGACCGTGGGTGTCTGCATAACCTTGGACGCGCAGCAGATTGGCAGAGACTTTTTCCAGATCGATCAACACGGCAGGGGTGTCGACATCACTCCAGTTGGGCATTGGAAATCCTGGCTGAGAGTTGTTGGAACAGACTGAAGGTAGGGAGCACTAGACAGTGCTTAGTATCCTCTTGATCTCTTGTGAACAGTATCATTGAAAAAAACTACAGGAGGTGTTGACCCTACATTCTGATGGATGACTTGGAATCCGGAAGCTAGAGAAAAGACTCTAGATTTGCAAGTTTCCCAAGTGAAGCCCTTTCCAAACAAACAGCAATTTGATCGTCAGTAGTTAGTCGAAGAAGCTTACATCTTCTGGAGCCAGATATTGTGCTGCCGCTTCTGGAATCAGGTCAACCCCCATTCCCGGTCGCTCGATCACGTCAATCATGGAATTTTTTACGATGGGATTGGGTAGGCCTTCCACGATCTCGTACCACCAGGGATTATGTCCTGTTGGATATTCAAAGGCAATGAAGTTGGCTGGCAATGTGGCACAGACCTGAATCAGCGCTGCCAGCCCTAGTACACCGTTGCCCGTCCCATGAGGTGCCATCAGGATGCCGTGCAGGTAGGCGTATTCGGCAATCCACTTCAACTCTGCGATTCCACCCACATCTGCTGGATCGGGCCCCACGACATTGACTGCATGACTTTCGATCAGATCCTTGAAGTTCTGGCGCAGATAGATCTGTTCACCTGTATGGATTGGGGTGGAAGTGAAGTGGGTCAGGTCCCGATAGACATCTGCGTTCACGTAGGGAACGTAATCCCCAGTGAGCATGTCCTCCAGCCACATCAGGTTGTAGGGTTCGACCGCTCGGGCAAAGCGTAGCGCATCTGCAGGCATCCATCCGGGACCACAGTCGAGGGCGAGTCCTACTTCATCACCGAGCACTTCTTTCATGGCGGCTACGCAATCGACTAGTAGTGCAAGTCCGCGTTCCGTCAAGGCCCCCTGGTCCATTTGTCCGTGGAAGGAACTTTGCGCTGGCTGTCCATAGAAGAAATGATCGAGCTTCTTCATTGGTGAATGAAAGGCGATCCCCTGCTTGACGATATCAAAACCCTCGGGCAGGGATTTCATCCAAAGACAATTCTCCGCCATCGCCTCCGGAGTCCACTCCCCAATCGGTCGACGAATTGAACCATTGTAGGTGCGCACCTGATCCCGGACCTTGCCACCAAGCAATTTATAGACAGGCACTCCGGCAGCTTTTCCCGCAATATCCCAGAGCGCATGTTCAATGATCGAGACAGGTGCACCATAGGGTTTGAATGAACCACGTTGTCGGATTTTAAGCATGCAACGCTCAACATCAGTGGGGTCTTCTCCAATCAGTGTTTCCCGAAACTGCAAGACCCATGGTTTGAGATAGGGCTTGTACTGCTCGGCTTCTCCATACCCAGAAAGACCTTCATCTGTGACAATCCGGACAACGGGGTTTTTGCCAATCAGTGCACACTTTAGGTCTGTGATCTTCATTCTGCTCCTTTTCCCTGAATGCGTTTGGAAAAACTGCTAAAACTAATTTTTTTGATGAGCTTCAACAAATAACCATAAAACCAAGAAAGTCATAAGGATGAATCGTCCAGTTTCAATGATAGTTCGAAGGATCGACTTGCAGTCCACTGTACGATGATTTTTATGATTGTTACTACAGACTAATTAAGTTCTTCGTTCACAGTAGCCATCTGTTGAATTTCCCACAATTTTCAGATTCATCTGCAATTCAGTAAAAAATTGAATGATGCTGGCGAAGCCAAAACTATATAAAGAATCGAACCAAAAATCTTGCAAACGCAGCGGATAAAGAAAATGGTACGCAGATTTGAGAAGATGGGGAGAAAAGCCAAGGTTTGAATTCTTGTCAATTTTTTGGGAACAACGTAAACACGCAGTTAACTCATCACTCCTCAGTCTTCCTCACAGTGGATCTGGAGCGAGACGGCAAACAGTTTGGCCACATCAATATCCCACAGTCACCGAACAACGACGTTTGGGGAGTTCAACAGGTGCCGATTGCTGTGATCAAAAATGGTAGCGGCCCTACCTTGATCCTGACAGGAGGTAATCATGGGGACGATTACGAAGGGCCATTCTTCATCTCGGAGTTGGTGAGAGATCTGGATTCCACTCGTGTTTCAGGTAGGTTGATCCTGATGCCAATCCTGAACAATTCTGCAACACAGGCAGGACAACGAGTTTTTCCCCTGGATGGGTTGAACCTGAATCGCACCTTTTCCGGCGATCCATATGGGTCGATCACTGAGCAGATTTCTTTCTATCAGAACGACCATCTCTTCCCTGTCGGAGATGCCTACGCAGACCCCACTCTGGAGGCAGTTCCCTGTACCTTCTACCAAGTGCGATTGTTGAACCAGCACTTGAGAAAGAACAATTAGAGCGCAATATTGCGATTACTTCGGCTTTTGGTGCTCCTTGTACAGTCGTGGTCGACAATCGTTGAGATCCAAAGACTGCTGGGGCTTTGGCAGTCCGAACTGAGTTGACTACGATCGGTACCCAGATGGCTGGAGGTAGAATTGTCCGAAGTGATGTACTCTCCATCTATAATCGTGGAGTCCAGAACATGATGAGCCATCTGGAAATTTTGCTGGGAGAAAAGCAGTCATCGACAGTAACAAAGGAGAAGCTTCGGAAGCTGCCAGGTACAGAAGGTTTTGTTTTTGCGCTAATAGAGGATGTTTTTGAACCATTTCATGAATTGGGAGAGAAAGTCTTCGCGGGTTGGAAAGCTGGGTTGGTACATAGTCTGGTAAATCCCTTTGAGATGCCCGGAGTGGTGCACTACGAAGTAGACAGAATTCTCCACGTAGTGTGGATGATTGGAAAAGTAGTGAAGGGCAACTGCTGTGCAGTGATTGCCATTGAATTTGAAGTTTAATTTTAAACGAGTAAACGAATGACAGGCAAAGTAGATCTCCTCCTTAAGGGAGGACGGGTGATGGATCCGAGTGTGGGTTTGGACGCACAAAAAGATATTGCTTTCAAGGATGGCAAGATTTTCGCGATTCTGGACTGCAACAGTCCCATCGAGGCCAAGGAGGTTCAAGATGTGTCGGACTGCATTGTGTGTCCAGGGCTGATTGACCTACACACCCACATCTACTGGGGCGGTACAGGCCTTGGGGTAAATGCTGAAGACATTGCTGGACGTAGTGCGACAACGACTTTTGTTGATGCCGGAAGTGCAGGGGCAGGAAACTTTGGTGGGCTCAAACACTTCATTGCTGACAAAACCGATCTTCGTATTCTGGGATTCCTCAACATTTCTTTTGCGGGTATCTGCGGTTTCAGTAAGAAGAAGGCGAACCTCTTTCCTGAGTGTGAAGATATCCGCTTGCTCGATAGCGACGAGTGCATAGAAGCGATTGCGAAGTACCGGGAGAGCATTGTCGGCATTAAGGTGCGGATTGGTCGTTACGCTAGTGGCAACGCTGGAATGATGCCACTCCAGATTGCTCGGGAGGTTGGTGAAGAGACTGGGTTACCCTTGATGACACACGTGGATTTTCCACCACCGGATCGGGATGACGTGCTGAATTACCTGCGTCCTGGGGATGTGCTGACCCACTGCTTCCGACCCTTTCCTAACGCTCCTCTCTACGGCAATGGTAGTATTCGTGAAGCGGTTACTCGCGCCCGAGAACGTGGGATTATCTTTGACTTGGGCCACGGTGGGGGATCACTCTCCTTTCAAGTCAGTCGAAAGATGCTTGAACAGGATTTCCTGCCAGATACGATTAGTAGCGATGTGCATGTAATGAGTGTCGATGGTCCGGCCTTTGACATATTGGTAACGATGTCAAAATTTCTGTGTTTAGGGATGCCTCTGATGGATGTTATCCGGGCTTCAACTACCCGCCCTGCGGAGGCTATTCAACGGCTAGATCTTGGTAATTTGAAGGTGGGCAGTCCTGGAGATGCGGCCGTCCTCAGAATTGAGGAGGGACGCTTTGAGTACTACGATGTCAAACAAGAATTGCTGCTTGGTGACAAGCGCTTGATTTCAGAAAAAGTGGTGGTCAAAGGAAAAATCTGGGGATAAAAGAGGAGTCAAGGATGGAGAAAGGTTTTTTTGTCTACGCCTGGGATCTTGCAGAGGAGGGCCCCAAGGCAGCGCTAAAGAAGATTCAAGGACTTAGTGCAAATACAGTATGTTTAGCCGCCAGTTATCATGCTGGTAAGTTCACACGCCCCCGAGCCAAGCAGAAAATCTACTTTCCTAAGGACGGGACGGTCTATTTTGAACCAAATCAGCAGCTTTACAAACGTATTCAGCCCAAGCGGAATCCAGTCTTGAATCAATATGATTTCTTTAGAGATTGGTCAAAGTATAACAAGGACTTACGACTCAAGGCCTGGACTGTCTGCACCCACAATAGCCCGCAGGGACTAGAGCATCCGGAATATTGTGTGAGGAATGCTTTCGGGGATCCTTACATTTACAATCTCTGTCCAGCTAATGACGAGGTACAGCACTACGTGCGGGCGTTGTGTCAGGACTTGGCATCCATTGAGAGTGTGGAGTGCATTACCTTGGAGACTCCGGGTTATTTACCTTTTTGGCATGGCTATCATCACGAGTTCGGATTTGTTCCACTGGATTTTCAGGCTCAGGCCATGTTGGCGCTCTGTTTCTCTGCTGATACAAAGCGCAAGGCTAGTTCCTTTGGAGTAAATGCTGACAAGTTACAGGAGTGGGTCGTAGGGCGCCTGAACCATTTCTTTGCTTCCGGGGTCTATCCGAAAGAGTCCATGGCGATGCAATGGTTCCTTGCAGACTTAATTCAGGAGCCCGATCTGTTGGCCTATCTCCGTGCTCAGGAGCAGATCGTCTCAGAACTGATCAAGTCAGTCCGGGATGTGCTACCAAAAAGTGTACGTTTGAACCTGATTCCCACAGTGCAACGTCCGACAGCAGGTTGCTGGGTAGAAGGCACTGGTTTGACGAAACTGCCTGATCTCTTTGATGGAGTAGATTCCTGTGCATATCAGAACGGAGCAGATGAAATCTTCATGGACTCCTGGGATGTGAGACGCCGTGTGGGTGATGAGATTCCCCTGAGCTTCATCTTGCGTCCAGCTCCTCCTGATTTGGATAGCAAGGCCCAGTTGCTCAATGCCGTTGAACAACTCAAGATGCTTCATCCTAGTGGGATCAGCTTCTACAATTATGGTTTTCTGCCAGAAACAAATTTGCTCTGGGCCCAGGAAGCCTTTGCATTGCTTGATTGATTCACCCAGATGAAATATTGATTCACCCGTCGATCATGAAAGGGAAGATATGCAGCGTTACGCAGGAAAGAACGTGCTCATCAGTGGAGGAGGTTCTGGGATTGGCCATGCCATCTGTCTGAGATTGGCCGCTGAGGGAGCCAACATCATTCTGATTGACAAGGATCTCAAGGGGGGACAGACCGTCGAGCAAGAGCTGAAACATCAGAAAACCAAGGCGCTCTTCGTTCAATCGGATATCACCAGTGAGGCCGATGTAGAGAAGGTCCATAAGGAAGCAACCCTGTTCTTTGGTACCATTGACGTACTGGTCAATAATGCGGGAGCGGCCTTTGCTGAGAACTACGCGATGACTACGCTGGAAAATTGGAACCAAGATATTGCCCTGAATCTGACCGGACATTACATGTTGACCCGTCTCTTTCTGCCAGATATGGAAGCCCAAGGCAAAGGTGCGATTACCAACATTTTCGAATATCAATTCGAGCTTGCGGTGTACCTCGTCATAAAACTTACCCGAAATACAAATCCCACCAGGTTTTGCAAGAGGTTCAAGACGGGCAGCAACGTTTACCCCATCGCCAAATAGATTATCTCCCTCAACAATCACGTCTCCAAGATTCAGTCCAACTCGAAACTCCATTTGGTCTTCAGCAGGTACTATTGAGTTTCGATCACGCAAATTTTTCTGAAACTCGACTGCTGCAAGTATTGCATCAACTGGACTGGCAAATTCGGCAATAATGGAGTCACCCGCAGTTCCAAACACTCTTCCATGATGTTCCCTAATTGCTCCATCGGTAATCTCACGACATGCCTTGAGATTTCTCAGGGTACGGTCCTCATTTTCACCCATCATTTTGCTGAAACCAACTACATCAGCTGCAAG
>JACLAC010005890.1_pt1 | contig 17587 bp, 11 predicted proteins | sample 8027881 | NCBI WGS metagenome assembly JACLAC01 (sample SAMN15725517, study PRJNA655200) | protist metagenome | isolation source: fluorescence activated cell sorting (FACS) single amplified genomes of... | place: Spain: Blaines Bay Microbial Observatory, Mediterranean Sea | collected 2016-01-19
GCGTATGGTCTCATCAGTGGGCTTTTCCATCCCAAGATGAATAGCCAGAAGATTACTGAAGGCCAGGGTTTGGGCCTGTTGAGGAGCTAGTGTCATTAGGCCGTTGAGCTTGAGCACCCCTCGATTCTGACACAATATCTTCAGCACATTGTCATCAATGGTGTGAAGTCCGCTCAGGTCGACATAGGTATTGGCATTAGAGGACTCTCTAATCGCCTCAGCGAATTCAGCTCCCAAAACCTGCTGTTGAGGCAAGAAGATTGCTTTCTTTGTTGAGCCCAAAATCAGGCTCATTGTTTCAGGGGATTTTGTGTTCAATTGAGGGAGTATAATAAATGAGTAGCTGCTCCTGCTTAGATGCTCCTTTTCCTCAGAAGATAGGGTGGTTGAGCGTGAGAAATAGAACTCATGAGGCTTCTTTTTATAGAGCTCAAGAAGGTGATTGTGATGCAGAATGATCCAAGCAGGGAGGTCGATCTGGGCTAGAGCACGCTGGGCAGAGTACTCGTCAGAGAATTGCGACGAGCCCGATTTGAGACAGCCAAGCTGCAGAGAGAGGAGGAGCCAGAAAGGCATTTTAAAACCATTAAAAAGGTAGGGCAAGAGGAGAAATGATAATCCATATGGAGGTGGTTAAGCATAAAATAAATGGGTAGAACAATGCTCTTTTTACTTTATTTGTCCTACAACGTGCATAAAAAAATGAGTCTTTGACTGATGCTCTTTAAGGTTGTTAGATGCGAAAAAAATGGCTCATGTTACCAGCCGTCATGAGCTTAAATAGGTTGTCTCTATAGTCATTATGTCCATACTCTTCGCTGCTTAAATCAACAGCTTGAACAGTCCTGTTCATCCTTTTTGGAACGCCATGATATCCCAGAACCTGCCTGTTACTAAGCTCTGCGATGGGAAATACATATTTCAAGACGGCATCACTGTTGGAGTAGAGCACGGCTGATTTGTGCTTGACATTTTGCTTGATGAGCTCAAATGAGCACTCTTTGCTAAAAATTGCGGGGGCACACGCACAAACCCTCAACAGCTCATTTTTACGTGTGCTCATGGCAGCTTTTAAGGCGATACGACCGCCCAAGGAGTGACCGATTAATATCCGTGGACGGTTAATGGAACTTAGCCACAGGTGAGGATTTTTACCAAGATGATCGGCATATTCCAGTGCTTGTTTCCAATCAGCTCGTGCTACTTTCATTGCGTTTATTTTCCAACCCAGTGTGGTTGCCAAATAGAAGAGGTTGAAAAAAGGAAGCCGAAGGAGGGCCAAGATGGGAAGGCCTTTTCCAACGAGCTCTAGCTTGAGCTGCTCCAGCAGCTGTGACTGAAGTGCTTTTCGTATGGAGTGAGAGGGCCAGTGTAAACCATAGGCTGCCATATCTTCTTTAAGAGCAACCCTTTTTATCTGCTCACTCCATCCTTCAAAAGGCTGACCTGCTTTGGTCTCGGTGAGAAATCCTGGAATTAAGATGAGAGCTGGTCTTTGAGGATGAGAGGCCTCGTGTAATTTGATAAAATATCCTCCATGAAGCTTCTCGAGCTCGATGGGCTCGTTTTTGTTGAACACAGGAAACATTGTGCTCCTTAAATGTGTGTTGGGTTGGTTTATCGGTGGTGTCTCTCACGCTGATGCTGAATCTTGTTGAATGCAGAGAGCGTAATTAGAGAACAAGAACGAGAGAAAAAGACAAATGGGGTCATAAACGAGCCCACTGATCGACAATATCTTGGTTTAATTCATCCTCGAAAGTCACTGGGTAAATACGCGCTTTTTTCTAAAAGGTTTCCACGAGACATGTATTACTGATTATGCCCTGTGATGAGACGTTACCTCTAAAGAGTATTAATTTTTTAAGAAATGTGCCGTAGTAGATCCTAAGGTACACGGCTGTTTGAATCCGTGATACATTGACAATAAGAATCGAATTACAGAGGAAGGAGAAGCGTAATGAGAAACCTTGCCGTGAGCACACTGCTTGTTGGGGGCATGTTATATGCCGCTTCTGCTTGGGCCCGCCCAGCTGATATGGTGCCACGCCCTCGAGCAGAAAGCTGCTTGACCTTCAATGCTGATGATGCCAACCCTGATGAGTATGAAATGGTTGTTCCTGATGGGCTGAACTTTAATCAGGTCACCATGTCCCTCAACAACGTTATTCAATATGCGCTCCATTGCGAGCAGCCTGAGGACAGAGACTCACTTAGCCTCACTTTTGAGCTTCTCGTAGGCTGTAATGGGCTTGTATCTGAGATCAAGGTGATCGATGATGACTTTGCACCAGATGATTATGTCACCTGTGTCTCAGATGTAATTGAGCGAGCTGATTTTCCCGCCCATGACATGGAAAATGGGATGCCTGTCACTTACCCTGTCAATGTTGCTTGGTAAGAACGACTCAGCTCAGTGAGCTCTCTACATAGCAGGAAAGGCAAACGGATAAGAGATTAATGCTTTGCTGCCTCTTTCTGGAGCAGGAAAGGTCGCCTTTGCAATCGTTTCATTAATGCAGCCCTCAGCTTGCTTATTTCTCAAGCTGGTAGACTTGGTGCTGACATTGCTGACAGAGCCATCTTTACCAATGGTAAACTTAACCAGAACTTTTCCACGGAGTGCTCTTTTTTGTGTTGCATCACTTTGATTGTGCTGCTTCAATGCTGTCGTATAACATTCGTTGATTTTCATCATGTGTTGATCGATAACTGCATCTACCTTTTTGGGGTCCATCGCACCAAGAACGATCGGGTTGGGCAGAATAGGAATGCCCCCAATGTTTCCAGCAGGTTTTTTTGCCGCAGGGGCCTTTGTGGTTTCAGCTGCAGGTTGTGGCGATGGAGCAGGCTTGGTCTCTGGTATTTGTGCTTGATCGGCCTCTGTAGAATTGGCCGGTGGTGGGCTTTTGCTTGAAGTCGAGGGATCAGAGCTACTGCATGCCAAAAGTAATGAAAGTAAGAAGAACATAGTTTAGGGATAACCAGTCTTTCTGCTTGGATCGATATTTTGAATGATTATCTGGGAAAAGTTCTACTCTTTTATCTTTAGAAACCGATGAAACATCCCTCGTTTGTTCTCTTTGTCGAATGAGAAGGAGAGAAATCAGTTCACTTTTGTAATTAATTACGTTATATTTGGTGTCGAATAGTCTGCGACAACAACGATCGCGATCCCTGAATCCATCACAAAAGAGTGAGTAATGACACCTAAGATCATCTACACAAAAACGGACGAAGCGCCGGCATTGGCAACCTATTCTTTGCTTCCTATTATCGAGGCCTTTGCGGGTCAGTGCGGAATTAAAGTAGAGACCAGAGACATCTCCTTAGCAGGACGAATTATCTCGACCTTTCCAGAGCACCTTTCAGAAGATCAGCACCAATCAGATGATCTGGCTTACCTTGGAGAGCTCGCGAAGCTTCCAGAGGCTAACATCATTAAGCTGCCAAATATTAGCGCCTCCGTTCCTCAGCTGAAAGCAGCCATTAAAGAGCTACAGATTAAGGGCTATGCGCTGCCCGATTACCCAGAAGAGGCAACCAGCGAAGCAGCGACTGTTATTAAGGCTAAGTACGATAAGATCAAGGGAAGTGCGGTTAACCCTGTGCTCCGTGAGGGCAATTCGGATCGACGCGCACCAAAGGCAGTCAAGGCCTACGCGCAGAAGAATCCACACAGCATGGGTGCATGGAGCTCAGCTTCTAAGACCCATGTCGCCAGTATGACGGAAGGAGACTTCTACAGCAGCGAGCGCTCTGTAACGGTTTCAGAGGCAACAGATGTTCGTATTGAGCATGTTGCTGCTGATGGCACTGTATCTGTTCTGAAAGCTTCGACAGCACTCTTGGCCAATGAGATCATTGATGCTGCTGTGCTTAGTCAATCGGCTCTAACCTCCTATTTTGCGCGAGAAATCGACGCAGCGAAGGCAGAGGGCTCTCTTCTTTCCGTTCATTTGAAGGCGACCATGATGAAGGTCTCTGATCCTATTATTTTCGGTCAGGCAGTGACGGTCTTTTATGCTGATCTCTTTGAAAAGCATGGTGCCTTACTTGAGCAAATTGGTTTTGATGTCAACAACGGTATGGGTGATCTTGAGGGTAAGCTCGCTGAGCTTTCTGCCGATCAGCGTGCAGCGATTGAGGCGACCATTGCCGATATCTACGCCAACCGTCCTGAGCTCTCGATGGTTGATTCCGATCGCGGAATTACCAATTTGCATGTGCCTAGCGATGTCATTATCGATGCCTCAATGCCGGCAATGATTAGAAATGGTGGTCAGCTGTGGGGACCAGACGGATCGACCAACGACACCAAGGCGCTGATACCAGATCGCTCCTATGCGGGCGTCTATCAGGTTGTCATTGAAGATTGTAAGCAGAATGGCGCTTATGATGTAAGCACCATGGGAAGCGTACCCAATGTTGGTCTGATGGCGAAGAAAGCTGAAGAGTATGGCTCTCATGACAAAACCTTCCAAATGTCGGCTGCAGGAACTGTTCGTGTTGTTGATTCAGGTGGAACGACGCTGCTCTCTCATGAGGTTGCAGAGGGTGACATTTGGCGCATGTGTCAGGTAAAAGATGCACCCATCCGAGATTGGGTTGGGCTTGCTGTTCGAAGAATGCGCGCAACTGGTGTTCCTGGGGTTTTCTGGTTGGATGCCAACCGTGCTCATGATGCTCAAATTATTGCAAAGGTTAATGCCTATCTTCCTGAGCATGACATCGAGGGTCTTGAGTACCACATTCTTGCACCCGTTGAGGCGACTCGCTTCTCCTTAGAGCGTATTCGACAGGGCAACGACACCATTTCCTTTACTGGAAATGTCCTTCGTGATTACCTTACGGATTTGTTTCCAATTCTCGAGCTAGGAACTTCTGCAAAGATGCTCTCTATTGTACCTCTGATGAATGGTGGCGGTCTCTTTGAGACAGGGGCAGGGGGCTCAGCACCCAAGCATGTTCAGCAGTTTGAGAAAGAGAATCACCTTCGCTGGGATTCATTGGGTGAGTATCTTGCACTGGGAGCTTCACTTGAGCACCTCAATATTTCATTCAACAACTCAAAGGCTCAGGTTCTTGCAGATGCCCTCGATGCTGCGACAACGCAATATCTTGATAACCGCCGCTCTCCCTCACGGAGAGTAAAAGAGCTGGACAACAGAGGCAGCAGCTTCTTCTTGGCTCTTTACTGGGCGAAGGCATTGGCAGAGCAGACGACAGATATGGAGCTGAAGGCTACTTTTGGGCCGGTTGCAACCGAGCTTGTTGAAAAGCAAGAGCAGATCGTTGCAGAGCTGAATGAGGTACAGGGAGCTTCCATGAATGTTGGTGGTTACTACCACCCTGAAGATGCTCAAGCCGCAGAGGCCATGCGCCCGAGCCCAACCTTAAACAGCATTATTCAGGCCATCTAAGCACATTGAAATTTAGCGAGCAACAGGCTTGTACAGAGAAAAACCCCAGGCAAAGCTTGGGGTTTTTTTGCTGTATTGGGTTTCTTTTTTATGATTTCAACCGATGGTGTGGACAATTCATTTTAGAGCAAGCGTCTCTCATTTGAGGTTATGCTTGATTGTCTCGTGCTGAGGTGGTTGACGAGCTTAGGGTCATCATAAGGTGTGGGCCATGTTTAAAGGGTTGTCGATAGAGCGCCGAGCAACACTTATGCTGTTGCTGGTTACGGTGTTGTGGGGAGGGACCTTTATTTGGATGAAGCAGGCATTAAATGCCGCTGTGCTTCATCTTCCGGCTATGGATCCCAACTGGTGTGTACTATTCTTCTTACTCCTTCGGTTTGGACTCGCTGCGGCGCTCCTTCTTCTTTTCTCGAAGAAAGGGCGCGCCGGATTTAGGGGAGAACCTCTTGGATATGGTTTGCTGCTTGGAGGACTGGTGTGGCTTGGGTTTCTCTTTCAGATGTTTGGTTTGACGGAGGTCACGCCAGCGGTTTCTGCCTTTCTCACGAGTCTCTTTGTCCCCATTACCGCTCTCATTGGGGTTTTAATTGGGACACAGAAGGTAACATTGTATGTCTTATCTAGTGTTGGTCTTGCCTCTTTCGGGGCCGGCTGGATCAATGGCCCTCCTCAGCTTTCGTATGGTTTGGGAGAAGGGTTAACGGTCTTTTGTGCCTTTATTTTTGCAGTCCACATCATTGTTACTGACTGGGTGATGAAGCGAGTAGACCCACTGATGCTTACAGGTCCAATGTTGATGATGGTAGCTCTATGCTCAGCCCTTCTTTTCGGAGGCGCTGTGTTGCTTGTAGAGGAAGAAGGTGTCATCAGGAGGCTCATTGGCCTATTGGTACACTGGAACTTTGTATTTCCGCTTCTTTGTTGCTCGATATTTGGCTCTCTTTTTTGTCTTGTGGCCATTAATTTTTATCAGAAAGAAGTCTCTCCGGTGAAGGCTGCGGTTGTCTATGCTCTAGAGCCTGTTTGGGCCATGGTTGGATCTCTTGTTCTTGGCCTTGAAGGTGAGGTTTCATTCTGGTTACCAATTGGAGCTTTAGCTTTATTGCTTGGTAATCTTGTTATGGAGCTAGAGAGCCTATTGAGCCGAGCTGACGATTAGTGATTTCTGAACCATTATACATGATACTGTGCTGGATAATCCGCCTGTCTCCTGCTTTTTTTATGGCGGCCGCATGGATTTATGCTAGCTATCGGCATCAGAAACAGGCTGCTATTCCGATGACCTTAATCATTGGCTACCTCACTGGGGTGGTGTCGATTTGGTCTTACTGGGAGTTTGCTGGTCGATGTGCACCAACAGAAGAACAGATGCTTGATGTGTTTCAAAAAGAGGGAGCTTCTCGGATGCTTGCCCCTTTTGTTGTGCCCCTCTATCTTCCTCTTTATGGGCTTGTTGCTCTTCCTCTGGTTCGTCTTGTCTTCTTTCTCAATCCCGTAGCTCCACTGCCCACATTTTACAGCTCGGGTGATGAGCGGTCGGAATAGCTTAGCTATTTACACAATGTGGAGGCTCCTCTCCGCGAAGTCCAGCAAGGAGGTTGTGAGCCGCCATCTCTGCCATCTTGTTCCGTGTTGCTACGGTGGCTGAGCCTGTGTGTGGTGTCATCAGGACATTATCGAGCTCAAGAAGGTTGGGATGAATCGCCGGCTCCTCTTCATAGACATCAAGTGCAGCTCCCGCAATCTTCCGGTTGGCCAGAGCATCTGCGAGAGCAGCCTCATCAATAACGGAACCACGAGAGGTGTTGATGAGGTAAGCAGTAGGCTTCATCTGCTTGAGCTCTTCAGGACCAATAAGTCCTTTGGTAGCGGCGTTCAGGCTGGTGTGAAAAGAGAGGTAGTCGCTGCTTTTGAGGAGCTCGTCCAGCGTCACTTGTGTTGCTCCCAATGCCTCCATTTCGGGTTTGTGTGTTCGGCTGCAGTAGATGATCTTCATCTCAAAACCGGTTGCTCTTTTGGCCACCGCCGTGCCGATTCGTCCTGCTCCAAAAATACCCAAGGTTTTGCCTCGCAGATCCCCACCCAAGAAGAGCATAGGAGCCCAGCTTTTAAAATGTCCACCTCGGGTAAAGTTATCACTTTCTACAAGCCGTCGAGAGATGCCGAGCATGAGGGCCCAAGTCAGATCTGCAGTTGCATCGGTAAGGACGCCGGGGGTATTGGTGACCTTAATTCCGAGCTCCGTGGCGGTTTCTACATCGATGTTGTTGTACCCCACGGCATAGTTGGCAATTACTTTTGCCCGTGTAGCGGATCGGAGAACTTCCGCATCGATCGGATCGGTGAGCATTGAGAGAATACCATCACGGCCTTGAACGGCGGAGCATAGCTCCCGATGACTCAGTGTGCGATCTTCGGGGTTGAGCTCAAGGAGCTCGACATCAGGAGCTTCTCGGAGGAGTGTAAGCCCTGGTTCTGGAATAGCTCGGGTCACATAAACATTAAAACGATTCATTGTTGCTCCACAGTTTCTTTGTTTCTTGAGCAAGCAGCTTGGCTGCTTGCTTCATGGCCTCTTCTCTCTCCTCAGCGGAATCAGAGCTAGCCAAAAAAGCTACTCGCTCTATATCCAGATCAAGCAGGGTCTGCTCCCATCCCGTGCCTTTACATCCAGCAATTACCCAGAGCTTGGCATGGGGTGGTTTTTGTCTGGATAGTGCTGAGAGGAGTTTTCCCTGTGTGCTTTGTCGATCAAGGCACCCCTCACCGCTGATGATAAGATCTATCTCAGCTGATTTTTTCTCAAAAGAAAGCAGCTTAAGGAAGGACTCTGCACCAGAGGTCCAAGTTGCTCCAACAAAGAGGGCTAGTCCTGTTGCTGCTCCCCCTGCAGCTCCAGCACCAGGTGTTGTTGCGATGAGCTCAGCAGAGGCATCAAGTGTCTGACAAGCAACCTGAGTAAGCCGATCTAGACCCTGTTCAAGCAGAGCTACCATCGCCTCAGTAGCTCCTTTTTGCGGAGCATAAACCGCAGCAGCACCATTTGGGCCAGAGAGGGGATTTTCAACATCTACCAGTGCGGTAAAGGTACAGCTAGGTGCGGAGAGCGGAGGAATGATGGTCTGTAGCCGGTGAAGACTTCCACCTCCTTCGGGTAGAGGCTCTCCAGTATCATCTAGAAATTGCCAGCCAAGAGCTCGAGCAAGTCCTGTTCCACCATCAACGGTTGATGTTCCCCCCAGTGTTGTCACGATATGCGAAGCACCCTCAAGTAGGGCGGCATTAATCAGCTGACCGACCCCGTAAGAAGAGGTGAGAAGGGGGTTCCTCTGTTCTATATTCAGGTTGCTGAGGCCAGCAGCTTCTGCCATTTCAATGATGGCGGTATTGGACGAAGAGAGCCAGATCCATCGAGCAGTACAGGGGCTCCCAAGGGCTCCTTGAACGGTCGTTTTCTTGAGCTGAGCACCCGGTATCTGAGCTAAAAGCAGGTCAAGAGAGCCCTCTCCACCATCTGCCAATGGTAGCTGAATGAGCTTTAGGTTGGGGTCGAGCTCCTGTAAGGTTGCAGCGATAATTGAGGCAACAACTGTGGCTGACAAAGAGCCTTTAAAGCTATCAGGAGCGATCAGAACAGTGGTCATTCAGTTTCTTTTATCGGTTCTTATTTTGTGCACCAAGCCCCTTAGCGCAGCAGCAGTACCTCAGAGGCAAGGAAGGCCAAGCAGTGGAAAGATGAGGTTGGCGACAACCCACAACGAATATGCTGCCAGAATGATGTGCCAACCTTCCATATTGTGCTCCAGCTGTAGATAGATCACTCTAACATCAATTCAAGAGCACCCAAGCTTGGGTCCAGCATTTACGATGTACTCTACTCCTGCTCTGCATCAAAGGTAAAGTCTCCGCTGATGGTAAAGCAAACATCATTAAAGTCTGAATCTCCGGTGAAGGCCTGATCCTCAAAACCACCATACCAAAGCCCAGACTCAGCTTGGACTATTCGCGCATGAATTTCATTGTCCTCATTCTCCTCTGCAGGGCCAGAGTACCACACTTCTTCCGTCTCTGGAACATCGAGAGAGAAGATCAGTTTTGCTCCTTTATTGAAGGTTCCGAGAGAAACAGTTTCACCGGAAGGCGTAACGTTAACCTGTCCGATCTCAACATCAGCAGGATCGAAGAGGCTCAAAATACTTGAGTAGTGGGCATCACCTCCAGAGAAGGTTGCGATGATCTCCGTCTCTCCAGCGACATAGATCTCCTTGCCAGCTGCGGTCAGATTGTCTGATACATCTCCAGGGCAATTTATCGATGGAGGTGTCTCATCGACAGGATCTGAGCTCTTGTTTGGAGGCTCACATCCCAGCAGGGCGAAGGAGGTAAGGATAAGGGTCTGTATTTGTGGGGTGAGCTGTGTCAATGTTCTTCTCCTTTCTATCGTTGCTTCTACCGTTATCATCGAAACTTATGATTCATATCTTGAGCTTTATATGGTTTAACTGTGAAAAATAGAGCGCCACAGGCTAATTTTAATGTAGATGTAAATGTTGAGATCTAAAAGATGAGTGGTGCAAAACAAAGAAGCAAGGGATGAAATCATGATGAATTGGTGGCTGCTGTTCTACTCAGCATGTGGTGCGCTGAAGGTGCCCGAGCAAGATAAAAATGGAGCAGAAACAGAGGAGAATGCTGAGCCCAGCAGTGCTGTAGAGCCTGCAGAGGAGCGTGTAGAGGTTCCGCCAGCAGAGGTCCCACTCTGTACAGAGAGCAAGGTGGTTCATTTTGTCTATTTTGTAGAAGCGGATGAGCTTTTTTCCCAGCTTCAGCATGATGATATTGAGGCTCAAGCACTTGCCTTTCAGAGCTACTGGTTTGATCAGCTTGGGGTAACCTTTTTCCTGAATGATCCCATTGTTGATGTGGTGATGGCAGAGCATGAGGCCCAATGGTACGTGGAGACAGATGATGGAATCCACGGGGATCCTCGCTGGTATCGTCTCGGAAATGTGATGACTGAGGTGTACAGCAAGCTTGGGCTTGAATGGTTTGACACACAGCATCGGGTGGTCAATTATCCAACCACGCAGCATGACGGACGAGTTGGAGCGAACTTTGGTGGGGCTTGGATGGATGGAGATGATCTCAGCTGCCTAGAGGGTGAGGCCTATGGTGTCAATTGGCCTTATCCTGATGGTGAATCAGCTCACTGTATGGGGCATGTGGCGCATGAGTTCGGTCATGTACTTGGGCTTGATCACCAAGGTCCAGAAGAAGACTGCATGCAGTATGGGTTTTACAATTCAGTTGGAGGAACGGGTATGTGCGATTTTTCTGCTGATAATGTTGCACAGATCCTTGCCGATTCAGACAATGAAGGATGGCTTGATGCACAGCCTGGTGACCAATGTCAGTAATAATCTGACTGCTCTTTTCTCTTACATCTGATGAGGTGGCAAATGCGACTGAAGCCTGTTTCTTTTATCTGCTTGATCTTTCTTTGCTTATTGGTAACGACCTCCGTTGCGCTGAGCCAACATCCAGCTTCTCCTGAGTCTGTTGGGGTATCGAGTGAGAAGCTCCAGTCGGTACACGAGGCGGTTAACAAAATGATCGAGCAGGAGAAAATTGCAGGTGCGGTGGTGATGGTTGCTCGAAGAGGTCAGGTGGTTCATTTTGAAGCGCAGGGTATGCGAGATGTGGCAGAGCAAGCCCCGATGAAAAAAGACACCATCTTTCGAATTTACTCCATGACCAAGCCGGTTACGACCGTTGCAGCGATGATGCTCTATGAACAGGGTAAGCTCGAGCTGGATGCTCCTGTAGAGAAATACATCGAGGAATTTAAGGGGGTTGAGGTCTATAAAAAAGGACGGCGCGTTCCTGTGGAAAAGAAACCAACGATTCGAGATTTAATGCGCCACACCTCTGGTTTAACCTATGGTTTTTTTGGCAACACTCCAGTTGACAAGATGTACACCAAGAATCATCCTCTGTTTAGTCAAGACAATGGAGAGATGATTCAGAAGCTGATGGAGCATCCTTTGTTGCATCAGCCAGGTAAGACATGGCACTACAGTATGTCTACGGATGTACTTGGCTATGTCGTTGAGCAGGTTTCTGGAGAGTCTCTTGCATCATTCTTTCAGGCCCATATTTTTGAGCCTCTACAGATGGAAGACACGGCTTTTTATGTTCCTCAGGAAAAGAAGGCTCGCTTTGCATCAAGCTATGGACCCAAAGTAGAGCTTGTGGAGGCGTATCATTCGAGTCATTTCTTGAATAAAGATCAGATTCAGTCAGGTGGTGGTGGGCTGGTCTCTACCGCTGCTGACTACATGAAATTTTGTCAAATGCTCCTTAATAAAGGACTCTATGAGGAGCGACGTTTGCTAAAAGCATCCACTTTAGAGCAAATGACCCGGAATCAGCTTCCTGATGGGGTCTATGCTTATGGGCTCTTCGGGTTTGGGCTCGGATTTCAAATTCAGCTTCAGGATTGGGGCTCCAAGGGACATCTTGGTGAGTATGGCTGGAGCGGAGCTGCAAGTACCCACTTTTGGATATCTCCTGCGGATGATCTGGTTGGAATAACCCTCTCTCAGAGGCAGCCATTCTCAAATACGCTTAAAAGAACCGTGAAGCCCTTGGTCTATGACGCTCTTTTACCCTAATCTTACCCGATTTTTTTGAACGGGTTTTAGATACCCTTGTGTGGAGGAACAAGATCCATATATTTACTTGAAGAAGATCAAAAATAGTCGAGAAAGCTTGACACTAGGTGGGCTCTAATCGTATGTGTTTTGAATGTAAAAATAGCAGGAGCTCTCGATGCGTTTTAATTATTTAGCCTTTCTTCCCTCTCTCCTTATCGCTTGTGGGGAAGAGGTAGAGGTTGTAAAAACAATACCATCGCTTGACGATGCCACCATCTTCCCAGAGTCTGATGTCACCAATGATGTTGAGCTTATTTGCTTTGCAAATGCCTCTGATTCAGATGGTGATGCCCTGACAAAAACGGTAGAGTGGCGGCTGGGAGATGAGGTTCTTGGAGATAGAAAAGAGCTTCAGCTTACACCCGATATGGTACAGCCAGGAGAGGAGATCTTCTGCTCTGTTGTGGTTTCTGATGGAGAGCTCTCAGCCGAAAGTGAGACCTCTGTGGTGATCGAAAACCGTCCTCCAGAGGTCTCCTCTGTGATTCTTTCTCCTGCGGACGGTGCACAGACGGACTCCCTTATAAGCTGCTCAGCAGATGTGCTGGATGTTGATGGACAGGAGCTAACCACGACCTATTCATGGCGTATTAATGGCGTCGATGCAGGAGGCACATCAGAGCTCCAGCTGACAGCAGAGCAGGTCTCAAGAGATGATCTTGTGGTCTGCACGGTAACAGCTATGGATGCTTCTGGAGAGGAAGCATCTATGGATGCAGAGCTTGTTGTTGGAAACTATGCTCCAACGGTTGGAAGTGTTGCGATCACGCCAGAGAGTCCCACGACTCAGGAGAGCTTGCTCTGCACTGCTTCAGAGATCTCCGATTTAGATGGTGACGAGGTTTCACTCTCATATCAATGGACGATTGATGGTGAGGTACAGGAGGGGACATCCGATACATTGAACGCTCCTTTTCTCGTCAGCTCAAATGTTCGATGCATTGTAGAACCTGATGATGGGAAAACAGCAGGAGAAGCTGTTGAAGCAAGTATTTGGATTCAAAATACCGTTCCAGAGATTACAAGCATCAGCATCACACCAGATTCTGGAATTGAGGCGACAACACTCTTGTCTTGTGAGGTTGAGGCCTCTGATCTAGACGGTGAAGAGCTAGACATTAGCTATGCATGGAGCGACCAAGATGGAGCGGTGTTGGGCTCAGAACTGACGCTAGAGCTCACTCCAGCAATGGTCTCTCCATCAGATGAGGTACACTGTACAGCAACGGTTGCCGATGGAAGTGGCACCTCAGTCACCGACAGCACGAGTATTGTAGTGGGTAACACAGAGCCTTCTCTGGATTCTCTTTCTATTGATACTGAGGGAGAGGCGCGTACTGGTGACACTTTGTCATGCGCTGGAAGCGCCTCAGACCTTAATGATGGTGATATCAGCAGCGGCATTACCTATGTCTGGAGCAACCAAGATGATCTGATTCTTGCCTCGGGTGTAGAGCTTACCTTGACGGAGAGCAACAGCGAAACTGGTGATATGGTCATCTGTACTGGTTACATTCAAGATTCGGATGGTGGGCAGGCATCCCTCAGTGCATCTGTTGTTGTGGGAAATTATGTACCAACAATTGGGAGTGTTGCGATTACGCCTGAGAACCCCACGAGCCAAGAAACCTTATACTGTGCAGCTTCAGAGATCTCCGATTTAGATGGTGACGAGGTTTCACTCTCATATCAATGGACGATTGATGGTCTTGTTCAGCCGAGCGAGGAGAGTGAGTTAAGTGGTCCTTTCGAGGTTAATGCACAAATTAGATGTAGCGTAACCCCCAATGATTCCAAGACCTCTGGCGAAGATGTTCGCGCTCTGGTTATTATTGAAAATACCGCTCCAACTGTCGAGGCTGCGTCTATTGATGCTACTGAAGAGGTGTATGCTGACAGCACGCTTTTTTGTACAGCAGCAGGAGCTGATATTGATGAGGAAGAGGTTGAGCTCGCTATCGCGTGGAGAAATGAGGCTGGCACGATCCTTTCCGATGTTGCAGAGGTAAGCTTAATCCCAGATCTTGTTGATGTTGGTGAGGAGGTAAGCTGTACGGTAACGGTGACCGATTCAGAAGGAGCAGAGGCTGTTGAGGTGAGCAGTGTTGTCGTTGACAACACACTGCCAGTACTCTCTGGGCTATCCATCGATGGAACACCTATTACAGGAGAAACCTTAGACTGCGATGCGATTGCTTCGGATCTCAACGATGGTGATTTAAGCAGCAGCATTGCTTACGCTTGGAGCAACCAGGATGGTGAGCTTCTCGGCTCAGAGTCAGCCTTGGGCTTGACCACAGAAAACAGTAGTGCTGGTGATGAGCTCATCTGTACGGTCTCTGTTGAGGATTCGGATGGTGGTCAAGATGAGCTGAGTAGCTCTGTGATCTTCGAGAACAGTGCACCAACGATGAGCAGTGTGACTCTTTCTCCTGTTTCTCCTAGCTCTCAAGAGGCCCTTACCTGTACAGCTTCTGGAATCGATGACATTGATGCAGATGAGGTCTCGGTTGCTTATGTCTGGACGATTGATGGCGAGCTACAAAATGAGGACACAGAGCAGCTTGAAGGTCCCTTTCCTGTTGGAGCAGAGATAGCTTGTGCGGTGACTCTGAGTGATGGTGTGGTTGAAGGAGACCAGCTGCTGGACAGTGTTGTGGTTCTGAATGCAGAGCCAGAGATCGATGAGCTTGAGATCTCTCCAAAGTCGGATATCGTTGCCAACACGCTTCTAACCTGCGAAGCAGCAGCAGCTGATTTTGATGAAGAATTTGTAGAGCTCACTTATTCATGGACCAACCAGTCCGGAGCTTTACTGGGAGAGGAGGCAACGCTTCAGCTATCAGCAGATTTGGTTGATCCGCTGGATGAGCTTACCTGTACCGTTTTCGCGGCCGATCCCTCAGGTGGCCTTGATGAAGTACGGACATCAGTTGTGGTTGAGAACAGCGAGCCTTTGGTTGATACCATTGTAATTACCCCCGATGAAGATGTTCAGGCAGGAGCAGATCTTCTGTGTGAGGCCACGGTTTCCGATATCGACGAGCTGCCCTTGAGTGTTGAGTATGTCTGGTATCTCAATGGAGAGCCGCTTTCTGGAGGTGACTCGTTAACCTTAGATGGTGCAGTCGATGGTGACAATGTGATCTGTGAGGCCGTTGTCTCAGATGAGCTAGGGGCTGAGGGTGATAACTCAACCTACATTACCCTCATTAATACACCACCAACCATTGGTCTTGTTGAGCTCAGCGAGTCGGAGGTCTTTAGCGACACGGACTTTATTATCTGTGCAGCTACCGAGATAGAGGATGTTGATGGAGATGAGGTCTCTGTGAGCTACCAATGGATGGTGGATCAAGAGCTTGATGAGGAGACAAGCAGTACCTACTCAGGCCCATTTGAGGTGGGTGCAGAGATCATCTGTAGTGCGACACCAAACGATGACAAAGAAGATGGAAACCCTGTCTCAGCAAACATCATTGTCTCCAATACAGCACCTACCATCTCTTTGGTCGAGCTTGTTCCCGAGATGTTTTATACTGATGATGATTTGAGCGCCTTGGTTCTCGCTGATGACATTGATGATGGACAGAGCTTGAGCTACTCCTTTGTCTGGTCAGTGAACGGGGAAGAGGTTGTAGATGAGACCACTGAGACACTGACCTCAAATTACTTTGTCAAAGGTGATGTCGTTAGCCTTGAGGTCACAGTTGAAGATGATGAAGGAGCCATCTTTTCAAGCTCTTATGAGGGAGCAGTTGTGTTGAATTCAACACCCACTCCTCCTCAGGTGACGATCTCCACCGCCTCGGGAGAATTTGTTGCTGGAAACGACAACCTGATTTGTACGGTCGCTGTGCCGAGTATAGATATCGATGGTGATGACATTCTTTATGATTACGCTTGGGAGAGCCCCAGCGAGGAGCAGTTTCAGGGGCTCAACGGCACTACAGATGAGACCCACATGTTTAATGCTCAGAACATCTCAGAGGCCGGAGTTTGGACTTGCGATGTCTGCTCTTATGATGATGAGGGACTTGGAGAGTGTGACTCTGCATCCGTCTCCGTCGAAAATGGTTGCCAGAGCCTCTCCTTCTCCGCTGAGAACACTAGCTCTGTTGAGCTGGAGAGCTATCCGTTGCTGAATGCGGGCTACAGCCACACTGTTGAAATTTGGTTTAAGCCGGCTGTAATCAACGATGCAGTTCTCGTCTGGGCTGACAGCTGGTATTTTCAGCTCTGTGATTCGGGCTCTTCCTATATCTTAGAAGCAGAGGTTGAGATGTGTGACCTGATTAAGGAGAGCCAGTGGAATCATGTCGTGGCCACTTTTGATGAGGATTCTGGAAGCAAAAAGGTCTTCCTCAATGGTGCTCAGCTTCCGATTCTTAATGACTATGGCTACATCAGTAACAATCCAGCGGGTAATGCAGATACGATGGTATTTGGGATGAATCACACGGAGTCCAATTACTACGAAGGGGAGCTTGGAGAGGTTCGTATTTGGGATAAGGCTTATGAACTTAGCGATGTGTTGGCATCGGCTGATGAGGGTGTGCTAGAGGAGCCTGGCCTGATAGGACATTGGAACTTTGCTCAGAGCAATGAGCTGAGTGATCTCAGTGGCAATGAACATGTAGGCAATATCAATGGAGCACTCTCCGCTGAAACATGTTTGGACGAGGATCTCGATAACGATGGCATATCGGCATGGGACGACTGTGATGATGGCAACGATCAAATTCAGGCCTGTGAGGTTTTTGCTGTTTTCCCTGCCGGAGAGAATTTTGAGCAGGCAGCGGCAAGCTGCGATGCATTGGGTGGAGGGCTTGCCTCTATTCACAGTGAATCCGAGAATGATCTGGCCTACACCGCCTGTGACCTTGCCTCTGATTCTAACTGGGGCTGCCTCATTGGAACAACACGGTCTTATCCAGAGGCGTTCTCCTCGTGGGAAGATGAAAGCTCGTTTAACTACGATAATTTCTGGCCCAACCTAGATGATCAGCCACATGCCTATATCTACAACTCCAATGTTCCAGCACAGGTTGGATTCTGGGAAGACGGGGTTCAAGAGGAGCAGCTCTTCCCTTATATTTGCCGGCTTCAGAGCGATGCTGATTTGAGCAATGCACTGACACTGGCATCCATTCCTTACATCGATGAAGATCAGGATGGTTATCAAGCTTTTGAGGATTGTGATGACAACAATAATGATGTCCACCAGCTGGGGTATGACTCAGCATGTCCTGCCGAATCATGTCAGCAGATTCTGACGAGCGGGGCCTATGATGGCGGAGATGGAGGAGCTGGAGTCTACTGGCTGCAGAATGGTAATGATGCTTATCAGGGGTGGTGTGACATGAACCGAGTCGATGGAGGCTGGTTCTTGGTCACGACGATTGAGAATGTCGGAGGATCAATCTCAGGAGATGCCTCTTATCA
>JACLAC010010824.1_pt1 | contig 17587 bp, 16 predicted proteins | sample 8027881 | NCBI WGS metagenome assembly JACLAC01 (sample SAMN15725517, study PRJNA655200) | protist metagenome | isolation source: fluorescence activated cell sorting (FACS) single amplified genomes of... | place: Spain: Blaines Bay Microbial Observatory, Mediterranean Sea | collected 2016-01-19
TTTTTCGGGAGCAGTCCAGCTGCTTAAAATCGCGGTCTTAGTAGTATTCGTAGCAGGTAATTATGCCTACGCTGTCACCACGACCGTCAGTAGCGCCGTAGTGAGGTTTCCCGTACGGCCGAAGTTCGTAAGATCCTACCCAGGTATACGGATCTTCAGCCCCAGTTCCGGACAAGCGCGCTTTTAGTAGATAAGAATTGTCGGCATTGTTGATCCAGTCTCCGATTTCAACTTGAAGTATGATGGTCTCTCTGAGGGCCAAAACTTCAGACTTAGTTTCCACGCCACTATTCGCGCTAAATGCTTGATTGGAGTGTTTAACTTCCAAATCGATTGTTTCGAGCCACATGCTGGCGGAATAAGTTCCGCCTTTTGCGGAGAAGGCCAATTTTTCATCCTCAGCATCGCAATAGAGCACTCCGCCGGCATAAGCCAAGGAAGATAGGGTAAGAGCCGATATAGAGAGTATTAAGGATAAGAATTTGAGTAATAATCGCATGCTGCTCGGTAACGTCTCAGTAGTTATTGCTGTCGAGTTTTAATGGCACGCCCATCAAGGTTTCTGATAGGGGCAGGGGCCTAAGCTTTGGATACGTGTCTGAAGTGTAAAGCGGTTATCGCAGGGCACGATTTTGGCCGAGGGTGCCGAGTTGATCTATCAGCCACGTCATTGCGTTTCAGTATACCTCCTCTCTTGCAAGTGCAAAAACCGGCTTTCTCCAATTATTCTAGTGGGGGCTCTGGGAACCAAGCATCGGGGTCTAATTGCCCGCAATAAATGTAGTTCAGCCCATTGCCATCGCCCTTATCGACAGGGGTAAAAATCGCACGATGTTCGTTAACGTAGACGCGGCCGCCCTGGTGTCGTGGTCAATCATTGGATTGAGGGCTGTATGATGATAAGCGCGGCAGACGGTGGGCTTACAAACCCAGCCGATACGCGCTTGCTGCAAAAGTTAGAAACTCACTTTCTACAAAGCCAAAAATGTATGGCTTTGCGCCAACAAAAAACAGACTCCAAAACACTAGTTTGTCACCTCAGTTTTCAAACACTGTGTTCAACACAGTGTTTTACAGAGCCGAATTGAAGGGTAACGAAAAAACTGTGCGCAAGGTGTGCTTTTGATTTTGTGTGTCAAAGCAAAAGCTGTGGCGGTTTAAATTATTGATTTTATTGGGGAAATGGTGCCGAAGCCCAGATTCGAACTGGGGACACACGGATTTTCAATCCGTTGCTCTACCAACTGAGCTACTTCGGCATCCTGAGGCTGAGGTGTTGGTCAGGAGCCCTAGGGACTCTCCCCTCAACGCGTGATGAAGTTGTTTAGACCCCCGCTGACCAGAGAACAAGGGCAGATTTTTTAAGCGCCGGAATGTGGCTCATGCATGAGAAGCATAGGCGCGCAACTTGAGCATCAAGCCTCTCGGTCTAGCGGTAAAACCTCGCCCAGTTCAGCGTCATCGTCCGGGTCAGGCTCTTCCACGGCCGGGATCGCGTAGGCACCGGTCAGCCAGCGGTTGAGATCCACGTCACGGCATCGATCAGAACAGAACGGGCGAGCTTGTGGGGTTTCCGGCTTGCCGCAGGTTGGGCAGGCCGCTAGTGCGGATTTTTTCATGGGTGCGAGGTCAGCCATCGCGGGTCGCTTCCAAAGCTTTGGCGTAAGATAAAGGCACGCGGTTGACGAGATCAACCTGGGCGCGTTGCTGCTCAGGGATCGAGAACCCCCGTCGTGCCCGCGTGATGATGCCGATGCCTAAATGATTCACAGGCTCCACGTCAAATTGGCACGTGGGGTGTTCCATCAGTCCACGGAGATGTTCGGTCAAACGAGCCCGCTCGGCCTTGGTTTCAAGATTGAGGAAATCAACGACGATGAGACCACCGAGGTTAAGGGCTTGCACCACACGTGCGACTTCGGCAGCAGCGCGGTTATTGGTCTCCAGGCGCTCAGAAGCGCGCACAGTCGCATTCACGTCGATCATGGTGCCGGTAAAGCCCGGTTCGACCAGCAGCGATAAACCTCCCTTTAGCGGTACATACAGTCCATCGGTAACGTTCCATTGCGGATCGGCGGGATTTACGCTGTCAGAGGGGAAAAAGTCGACGGCGATATCGGCGCGTGCGCCTCGGATGGCTGCGACGGCTTCCGGCTTGCTCAAACAGACCACGGCGTCGGCGGTCTCGACCAGCGCGGAAAGAGGATCCACTGCGCTGCGCAGCAGCTGTGCTTTGCCTTTCGAGGTCGCAACCTCGGGAATGGGGGGGATCAGGCGGCCACGCGGGCCTTTATCTTCGCGGGCGTCCGTGATGATTTCAACGCAAACCCAGGACCCCTCGCGGATGTTGGCCCTTTCCTTGAGCGGTACCATGGTGCGCTGATCGGCGCCGGTCCCGGTCGTCAGACGCGGAGGAATGGCCTTGCCAGTGTCAAGAAAGGCGACGCCCAGCGTCTTTGAGACTTCCTGAACACGAGCCCAGAGTTTGGCGCCCGAACCCAGTGGAGTGGACCAGGGCCGCATCCAGGGCCAGTCGATCACGCGCGTCACGATCGGCGCTTCCAGGTCGTGGGGTGGGCCTGCGCGAACGATTAGATCGCGCTGAGCGGGTTGATCGATCACGTAAAGCGTGTTCATAGGCGAAAACCTGCACCGGTGAGCTGGGCATGGGTCACGGCCAGATCGAGCCCCATGACGTTGGTGTAAGACCCATTGATCCACGGAATGAAACGGGCGAAGGCCCCTTGTATGGCGTACCCGCCCGCTTTGCCCTGCCACTCTTCACTGGCGATGTACCAGTCGATTTCCTGCACGCTCAGCCGCTTGATGGCGACGCGGGTCATCGAAACCTCGCTGCTGGGCGCATGCCCGGGACGCACGATAGCTTGTCCGGTGTAGACACGGTGTCGACGGCCGCTGAGCAGTGCGAGAAAGGCACGCGCCTGTTCAGCGTCGGTGGGTTTTTCGAGGATCCGCCGACCAACCGCAACGGTTGTGTCTGCGGCGAGCACGGCGGCATCCGGGTTGGCCTGGGCCATCACACGCGCCTTTTCACACGCCAATCGCTCGACGTAGGCAGCGGGAAGCTCACCGTGTTTCGGTGTCTCGTCGATGTCGGCGGGCCGAATGGCGTCAGGAACCACGCCAATCCGCGCCAGGAGTTCCTTTCGACGAGGACTGGCGCTGGCGAGGATAAGGCGCATCTATTTATAGCGGAACGTGATCCGCCCCTTGGACAAGTCGTAAGGTGTCATTTCGACCTGGACGCGATCACCAGCGAGAACCCGGATCTTGTTCTTCCGCATCTTGCCTGACGTGTGCGCCAGAATTTGGTGGTCGTTGTCCAGTTTTACCTTGAACATGGCGTTTGGCAGGATTTCCAGCACTTCGCCTGTGAATTCAATCAGATCTTCTTTTGCCATGTGTGGCTTTACTTACCCTGTTTAATGAGGCGAGAGAGTCCGCCCAGTCGTGGTGGCAGATAGGGCCAAGGGACGGTCGAGGTCAAGGTGCAGGCGTGAAAACCGGGTGATAATCACGAAAAATCAAAGCGTTCCTTAATTCTGGCACGAATTTGGTCTCTGGTTTCTCGGTAGGCATCGAGTTTCATGTCGCGTGTGCCGTCAACGAGACTGGGGTCAAGCACGTCCCAACTTTCCACATCGGTCGCCTGTGCCCGCATAGCCTCCAGTGCTTCGCCTTCCGCCTGCTTCGACAGCGCGACGATCAGGTCGTAGCCCCCATCGCTGTGTCCGTCGAAGGGTTTTGCCTGATGCCGGTGCATATCAACACCTTGCTCACCTAGTACCGAAACCACGAACCCATCGATATCGGTGGGGTACAGGCCCGCTGAAGCTACGAAAACACCGGACCGTCTGGCGTGCTGGAGTTCGTCTTTCATCAACCCTTCAGCCAGCGGGCTGCGGATGGCATTACGCGTGCAGAGAAAAAGCACGGATCCGGGTAGATTGCTCATTCGAGGGTATCCTTCCGGCCTAAATAGAGTGCAAACAGCAGTGTAATCAGCCGGCGTGCTGTGTTCAGATCAGTCTCAACTTTACCCTCCAACCGATCTCGAAGCAGTTCTGCAACATCGTTATGAACACCGCGCCTTGCCATATCGATAGACTCGATTCGTGCTGCTGAGGCGGTATGGATCGCGTCGTTGTAGGCTGTGCAAATGTCGTAATATTCCGCCAATGGCGCTCTGAAAGTTTTCAGAGAAATCAGCAGGAAATAGGGTTTTTCGGCGCTGCTAACGGGACTGATCTCAAAGACGAGTTTGCCTTCGTGCTCGTTCAGCTTCAGCTTGAAGGGGCCCTGGTCCGCGAAAGTAGCTGGTTTGAAGATATTGTCTTCAATCAGATCAAAAATCGCGATTTGCTGGTCTTGCTGCGCCTCGGGGGAGAGGTGCGCATGAAAAACGTCCCCCAGTTCGACGATGGCGAGTTTGTCGGTCATGACTAGTGATTACCACGGATGGCAATGGATCGCGCGTGTGCGCTCAGACCTTCTGCCTCGGCCAGTCGCCGCGCCGGTGCGCCCAATTCAGCGAGGGCGTCAGGGGAGAGCCCAAGAAATGTCGTCCGCTTCATGAAATCAAGAACACCAAGGCCAGAGGCATAGCGGGCCGCGCGCGCGGTCGGCAGAACGTGGTTGGGACCAGCGATATAATCCCCCATAGGCTCAGGCGTAAACCGGCCCAGGAAGGCCGACCCTGCATTCCGTATTTTGCCAAACAGTGCCTTTGGCGCTTCCGTTGCGATTTCGAGGTGCTCGGGTGCCAGGCGGTCTACGAGGTTTTCGCATGCGCTGACATCGTTCACCAGAATAATGCCACCGTTGTTTTGCCAGCTCGCACCGGCAATCTCTGCGCGGGGCAGGGTTTTGAGTTGGGCTTCAACGGCCTGTTCAACGGCCTGCGCAAAGCGGTAATCGTCGGTGATGAGTATCGATTGCGCATCGGCGTCGTGCTCGGCCTGTGACAGCAGATCGGCGGCGATCCAGGCGGGATCGTTGTCTCTATCAGCCACCACGAGGATCTCTGAAGGACCAGCAATCATGTCGATACCGACCTGACCAAAGACCCGGCGTTTGGCCGCGGCGACATAAGCGTTACCCGGCCCGACAATCTTGTCCACGGGGGCAACCTCTTCGGTGCCATAGGCCATCGCGGCAACGGCCTGTGCGCCGCCGATACGATAAATTTCCGTGACGCCGCATAGATGCGCTGCGGTTAACACCAGGGCGTTAACCTCACCATTGGGGGTCGGCACGCACATGGCAATTCGGGGCACGCCGGCCACCCGTGCCGGAATGGCGTTCATGTAGACTGAGGAAGGGTAAGCCGCCTGTCCGCCCGGGACATAGATCCCCGCCGCAGAAACCGAGGTCCAACGCCAACCAAGTTCCACGCCGACGTCATCGGTGTAGCCTTCATCCTGGGGGCGTTGGCGTTCGTGGAACGACTGCACTCGTGCAATTGCGAGTTCCAGCGCCGCGCGGTCCTCAGCACCAACCGACGCGGCCGCCGCGTCAATCTCGGCCGCTGAGAATCGTGCCGTCTCACTGACATCGAGGCGGTCAAACCGGGCCGTATATTCCGCAACCGCCGCGTGTTTGCGGGCGCGGACATCATCGATGATCTCGGCTACGGCCGCGTCCACGTCCACCGAGACTTCGCGCTTGAGGGACAGGAACTCCTGAAAGCGTGCTTCGAAATCCTCGTCGCTCTGGTTTAGCCAAAAGACCATCTATGCTGTCTCACTCATTTGCGATTCACGGACCGCGTCGCGGAAGGCGTTGATCCAGGCCAAAATCCGCCGGGAGTCCGTCTTCAGCGCCGAGCGGTTCACCACAAGGCGTGCCGTCGAATGCATGATGACTTCTTCCTCGATCAGCCCATTCATTTGCAATGTTGTTCCCGTCGAGACCAGGTCAACAATCCGCGACGCCATGCCCAGCATTGGACCCAACTCGATCGCGCCGTTGAGCTTGATACACTCCGCATGAATCCCCTTCTGCGCGAAGTGCTTGCGCGTGACATTGGGATATTTTGTTGCCACGCGCAGGTGCGAGCGCCCGGTAAGCGGAACTGCGTCCAGACTGGCTTGCGGGCCGGCGACAGACAGTCGGCAGGCACCAAAGCCAAGATCGACCGGCACGTACAGTTCCGAAAAGTTGAATTCAGCCAAAACGTCAGCGCCAACAACCCCCATCTGCGCACCGCCAAATCCGACAAAAGTGGCGACGTCAAATGGCTTGACCGGGATCAGGTCGATCTCCGGAGACGCCGTTCCAAAGCGTAAGCGCCGGTCAGACTTATCGTGAAACGCCGCTTCTGGGGCGGCGCCAATGGCTTCGAGAACCGGCTGGCAGTCACCCGCCAAGCGGCCTTTGGGAAGGGCAAGTACGAGTGCTTCACTCATGGGTCTTCAGCTTTCCTCGCTCAGGGTTGGGGCTTGCGCGGCAATTTCTGCCAGATCATCGCCGTGCTCAGGCTTGCGCTGAGTAGGCCACGGCTCGCCCAAATCCTCAAGGAACACGCGAATATTCGGACCGGAGAGGCGGATTGCGGATTCACCGGAGCAGACGATGGTCAAACCCTTGTCATCGGGGACCAGTGCCATGATCGAAACAAACTGGTCGCGTGATCCGCGTTTGATCGCCTTGGTGCGAGCACCGGTAATGCCTTCCACTGTCAGGGCTGCAAAGCTGCGGGTGTAGCCGCTGGTGATATCGTCCTGAAACCGGGCATCAGCCTGATCATCCGACGCGCCAGCAGAATCCTGCGTATCGAAAGCGGTTGCGCGTTCCCACTGAAATCGGTTGAGAATGGCCACAAACCGGCGCTTGTCGTCTTCGATGGTCATATCACTGGGTACAAAGATAGCGTCTTGCGTCAGTCCTGACAGCATGACGATGTCCCGGCTTTCCCGGCCTAGGAGTTTCAGTCGTTCGTTCGATGCCATGATTCTGGTGTTGCTCTAGTCTTGTCGCTTAATGGACGCGCCAACGGCCGAAAGCTTGGCTTCGATCCGCTCGTAACCTCGGTCCAGATGGTGAATGTCCCCAAGGCGAGTTTCCCCTTCTGCGGCCAAACCGGCAAGGATCAAAGAGGCTGAAGCACGCAGGTCTGTTGCCATCACCGGTGCGCCAAAGAGCTTTTTGACCCCCCGCACCACGGCAACACGGCCATCCACGTCGATGTCTGCACCCATGCGAATCAGCTCTGGAACATGCATGTAGCGGTTTTCAAAGATGGTCTCGGTCAGAACCGCAGTGCCAGTTGCAACAACCATCAGAGACATGATCTGCGCCTGTAGATCCGTTGGGAAACCGGGGTAGGGCTCAGTGGTAACGTTGGTACTGCTGGGACGTTCAGTCGTGGATGCCACGTGGAGGCCGGTCCCGAGTTGCGTGCAGATCGTGCCGCTGGCTTCCAGAACCGACGACAGTGACCCCAGATGTTCCAAGCGAGCGTTCTTCAAAATCAGCTCGCCGCCCGTAATTGCCGCAGCGACGGCAAAGGTTCCTGCTTCAATCCGGTCGGAGACAACCTGGTGCTGGACGCCAGAGAGGCGTTCTACGCCGTCGATGATCAGGTGACTGGTCCCCACGCCAGATATCTGTGCGCCCATGCGGATCAGGCATTGGCACAAGTCAACGATTTCAGGCTCTTGTGCCGCATTAAACATTTCCGTGCGGCCTTCAGCCAGGGACGCCGCCATGACCAGGTTTTCGGTTGCGCCGACTGAGACCTTGGGGAAGTTGATTTGGGCGCCTTGCAGCCGGCCCATTCCACCCTGCGGGGTTTGTGCCACGACATAGCCATCGCGCAGGTCAATCTGTGCGCCCATGGCTTCCAGGCCCATAAGGTGCAGATCAACCGGTCGAGAACCGATGGCGCACCCTCCGGGCAGGCTAACCTCCGCCCGCCCCTGGCGCGCCAGCAAAGGTCCAAGAACAAGGATCGAGGCTCGCATCTGGCTGACAAGGTCATAGGGAGCTCGAATAGACGTGATTTCTGGCGTTGCGAGCCTGATAACCGGAAGGCCGTTTTCGGCAGCTGTTCCGATATGCGATGCGTCGATCTGCGTGCCCAAGCCCTTTAGGACGTTGGACAACGTGGAAATATCATGCAGGTCAGGGCAGTTGGTGAGTGTGACCGGTTCGTCCGTTAGCAACGTTACGGCCATGAGCGGCAAGGCTGCATTTTTTGCACCCGAAACGGCAATCTCGCCCTTCAGTTGATTACCGCCGGAAACAACAATTTCAGCCATAGCGTTCGATCTACCTCAATTTCGAAATCAGGCCGGTCCCCTCCGGCATTCGTCGACAAGCCCCTTGCCCTAGTCCGTCACTTAAGCACCCAATCGAGCAAATGGTACGGCGTCTTCTTGCAAAGATTGAGCAATCAGCACAACCGCCAGAACTGCCGGTTAGAGGCGCGGCAGCGTAACGCCAGTTTGGCCCATATATTTCCCAGCACGGTCGGCATAGGAAACCTCGCACGGATCGTCCCCCTGGAAAAACAAGAACTGGCAGGCCCCTTCGTTGGCGTAGATTTTAGCGGGTAGAGGCGTGGTGTTGGAGAACTCCAAGGTCACGTGACCTTCCCACTCCGGCTCAAGCGGTGTGACATTGACGATGATACCGCAGCGGGCATAGGTCGATTTACCAACACAGACCACCAACACGTCGCGCGGAATCCGAAAGTATTCAACCGTCCGTGCCAGGGCAAAAGAGTTGGGAGGGATGATACACACGTCGGTCTGGCGCTCGACAAAGCTGTCGTTGCTAAACTCCTTGGGATCAACCACTGCAGAATCAATGTTGGTGAAAATGCGGAAATCTTTGGCCACGCGCGCATCATAGCCATAGGAGCTCAACCCATAGGAAATCATTCCCTCGCGCTTCTGAGCTTCGACAAATGGCTCGATCATGCCCTGATTGGCAAGGTCGCGGATCTTGTGATCAGGAAGAATGCCCACGGCTTTATGACTCCGATTGTTCCGTTTTGGGTTGCTTTGCGGTTTCCTGCGCCAGCTCTTCAGCACTACGCGCCCGACCCTGTGACTTGCGTCGTCTGAGGTTAGACCTGAGCGCGTTGGCAAGGCGATCTGCGCGCGTATCCGATTTGGCTTTGTCGTTTTCCATCGTGTGAACAGGGAGTGCGGTAGCCAAAGTCATTGGTCAAGTCAGCAGCCTGTGGAAACTTTCTTTGAGGCCGTCACGTCATGAGAAAGGCTCCGCATTTGCTGCTGGTCTGCTGCTTCGACGACGCTCTCAATCCAGACGTCTTTGACCCATTGTCCGTTCAAACTGACCAAGACTCAGGACATAAGTCTGATTTCCTCCGAATAGGGTGTAGAGCCTTAAAGATTTTAAAAAAAATGCGCATTATTCTGGCATTTGTGCCAATGGAACCATAAAAATCCGAAAATAACCGCTCCAACAAATAGAAAGCCGTATACGTGAATAATTATAGGAATATTTATAATGAAAAACTCCTATAATCTTGTAATATATTGGGCTAATACATTATTATACACTGCTTATGTAAAAATGAACCTGTGAATACAAATAATAGGATCAGCTATACTTTATAGCTTGATATCTGTTGAATTTCCTTTTTCCGTAAAATTTATCATAAAAAGGTAATGGCAGAGTTGACCTTACGGAAGGGCGGCTTTGATGGGAGGAAATTCACATGACAGTTGCCGTAGTATTGTTTTCCGGTCAGTCGCTCATTGATCGATGGTTTCGGGAGGGAGAGGAATTTGAGGGTATTTTGGCTGCAGAGGTCTTTCGCACGGCCTTCTTGAATGACAATCCCGAGTACTCCGACCTCATCATGATCGACGGCGCGACGGGCGGCACGCCGTTGTTTGGCCAAACGAGTGGTTTCATCGCGCTCGATGGTGCGGATTTCACGCCGGGGCCGGAATTGCTGCACGCTTACGATCAAATCGACGATGCCCTTTCGGGACAGCGCAAGTTGGACTTTGTTGGAACTGTGTGGGGGCAGGGTCATAGCAATACGGGCCGGCTGGGCAATGATTGGGAAACCGGCAACACCAACTCGTTTGAAGATCAATACAAAAGTGGGCTGGAATGGGTGCTTCAGGCCTTGGACGACTATGTCGTTTCGAACCACGCCTCCGCCTTTAACCGCCAAAGTGACGACCCACAGGTCTTTATCCAGCATATTGGTCGGCGAACCCGCGATGACGGAGACTCGGTTGATGGTTTGAACGATATTAAGGACATTCAGTCCGAAGTCGCTGACGCCAACGGGCACTACCACATCGCCTCAGAGGGCTATGATCTTGAAATGCCTGACGGTACGCACCCCTCGCCGGAAGCTTTTCAGGAACTTGCAGCCCGAATGGCCCACTTCATCAGCCCGGGTGAACAAGGCCCGGAGGTAACAGACATTCGGGTTTTGAACGCGAATGGTAAAGGTAAGGTGATTCTCACCTTTGATCAGTCCGGCTCAATCGACGACGCAGACATCAAGCTGAAGGCCGATGCGAAAGACCTGTTGCAAGTCATCGATAGTACGGTGCTCGACAGCGGTGGCTTCGCCCAGGAAAAATCCATTGGTGTCAGTTCTGTCAAAGTCAAAGACGGCACGATCATCTTCAAGCTCGACCGTGAGATTGAAGGATCCGAGGTCACCGTTTCATACGGGTACGCCGGCGTGCTCAGCGAGGCCGCACTTTCAGAACGGGGCGATGGCGATGACGTTGTCGAACCCATCGGCATCAAGGTTTCAAATCCGGCCAAGCCGGACGAAAAGCTGTTCCTGCCGATGATTGCTTTCCGCGAAGACGTTAACGTTGAGGGCAGCAGCAGCGATGGTGTCGATCTCGGGGAGTTAAAGCGCGGGGTTTCTGCGGAAGATGACTTCACTGGCAAGGGCTACATCCTCTACAGCCAAGACAGCTTGTTCGACATCTACGCACCGAACTATTCCTCCTATCAGGCAACGAATTTCATGGCCGTCTACCACGACGGTGACCAGTGGAATTATTTCAACAATGAACGCTCCTTCGCTTTCGACCCTAATGAGTTGTCGAATGCCGTTCTGGTCGCTTCGGTGAATTTCAACACTGACAGGGTTGAAATGCTGGAAGGCGAAAAGGGCTTTGTCCACAACATTCAATCTGGCTACGCGAGCGGCACCATCGATGTCATTGCAAACTGGTACAACGGCGAGGTCAACGAAGGCGAATTTGGCATCGAAAACGGGACTCTGGTTCTTCAGGCTAAGCACAGGGCTGACACGGGTGAGTTTGGTCGAGGGGTTGCGGCTCAGGACAATTTTAGTAGCAAGGGTTACATCCTCTACACGACCGAAAATCTCCAGGACGTTTATACCGGTTCAATCCATCCCAGTCAGGCCGAGCACTTCGTCGCCGTCTACAAACAAAACGGTGACTGGTATCGGTTTAACAATGAGACTGCCATCGAGTTCGAGCCTAACGATCTCGCGAACGCCGTTTTGGTTGCCAAAGTGGACTACGGCGCCGATGAGGTCACCATGCTGAATGGTGTGAACACGACCATTGGTGGCGTCCAAGCGGGCTATCTCCGGGGCAGTTTGGAGGTTGTGGTCAACCAGTGGAATGGTGAGGCCAATTTGGGTGATTTCGACTTGGATGGCAGCAGTCTGGTCCTCTACTCCTCGGATTACCTGCTCAGTTAAGCCAAGGCGAGGGCGGAGACTGTCGGTGAGGTGCTGCGCCGCACAGTCTCTGGACCCGCGTAACTCTGAACATGTTTCCGCCAGCAGCGGATAGCCGTGCTTCCTGACTCGCATGGGTTACCCCTTGCGCGACGTCACTGAAGGTGGCAATACCGCTCGCAACAAACGGTGCTGCTGTAGCTCAGGGGTAGAGCACGTCATTGGTAATGACGAGGCCGGGAGTTCGAATCTCCCCAGCAGCACCATTTCTCCTCAGTCTAAATCACGATCTAAACCCTGCTGCCCTCAGGGGGCAGTCCATGGCCTGTGTCTGACGGGGATGGTCCCGCAATGACCGTCCGCGAGGCCTGGCCCTTGTGTGGCTGCACGTTGAGCCGGTTCGCGCATCGTTATTTGTGATGCGCCTCACAGCTCACGCGCCGGAACGAGAGGTTGTGGTCCCGCCCTAAGTTAGCCATGGATTAATGCCATAATTGGATATGGTTGATTGATGGAAGCATCCCTATGAAGCGCTTTTTATTTATATTGATATCACTACCTATGATTTTAGCGAATAATAGATGTGAACCGATTTATAAAACTCTCGGAATGGGCGATACGCAGGAATTTTCAAATCAAAATAGCACTGTGTCTGAAGGCCAAAACTTTCTAAATGCTGATAATTCATTCTTGAAAGATTCCGATGAAGATGAATTGATATATGAAAATAGTCAGTGTTATTCAAATACTTACTCAGAATACATTGGAAAAAATCTAGATGATTTCTATGATGATAATACTATTTCTTCATTTTTAAGAATTATACATCCTGGGCAAGTGGTTTCTTATGATTACAGGCCGGAACGCTTGAATGTTCAAATTGACATGAGTGAAAAAATTACTCGATTCTATTGTGGGTGAAAAACATAAGGGAAAAATACTAAAAACTAGAAAATAGAATCAACCAACCGCTTGCGTCCTGCATTAGACAAAATAGTCCATTTGCATTAACGTCACCTTCAGAATTCAGGCTTCTAGAGGGTGTTTGCGTTATGTCATCAGGCAGTGACGAGCAGGATTTTGTCGTCGTCGGGGGAAATCTTTATGACACCACGCCACCGCCGCCGATTCCAACACCCATCGTGCCGCCCGAACCTGCGCCAAATGACGATCATCCTGACGTCCCATCTGTAGGCCAGACAGATCCGGTCAAAAACAACCTGTTTTTGGACCTAAGCATCGCGGCACTTAATACGCCTCAATTCGTACCCAATGACCCGCTGTATATCTCCCAATGGCACATCTCCATGATGGGAAACATGGAAGAGGTCTGGAATGAGTACACAGGGGATGGCGTCACTGTTGGCGTTTACGATGACGGCTTTGAATTCACCCATGCCGACCTTGCAGCGAACTACAATGCTTCCGCGCACCTTGTTCATGCAGGCGAAACGTTTGATCCGACCCCAGTCCAACAGGCGCCGGACGCCTATGGCAATGTAGATGCTCATGGGACAGCAGTTGGTGGTTTGATTGGTGCGGTGGGAGATAACAGCATCGGCGTGACCGGTGGCGGTTTTGAGGCCACGCTGACAGGTGTGAATTTCCTAGTAGATGTTCAGTCGTTCCGAAGCTCTGACACCAGCACATCGTACTGGAACCGGTACGATGCGGCCTTCGCTTGGGCGGGCAACTTCGATATAATGAATAACAGCTGGGGGAGCACCCCGCTGTACTCTCAGGACGCCACAACGTCCTACTCAAAATACATAATGCAGGAAAATTTTGAAGATATTAGTGCAACCGGCCGGGGTGGTTTGGGGACGCTGATCGTTCATGCGACCGGCAATGACAATGCTAACGCAAATGGTGATGGAACCAATGCGTTCCGCCAAACCATCTCGATTGCTGCGACGGACCAGAACGGGGATGCTGAGAGCTACACGAATTGGGGTTCTGGCGTCCTGGTCGCTGCGCCAGCGGGCGCAGTGACGACGGACTTGTCGGGCAGCAATGGCTATAACGGTAGTAGCGGCACCGCTGGGGACTATGCGGACGACTTCAACGGAACATCGGCGGCCACGCCGGTTACGTCCGGTGTGCTGTCATTGGTCCTGGAAGCAAACGACAATCTGGGATGGCGTGATGTCCACAATATCCTGGCAGAATCTGCGGCGCTGACCGGGTCCAACTACGGTGCCCCCGCAACAAATTATGAAGATTCATCGTGGGGTAATACCGGGGCGAGCAATTGGAATGGTGGCGGCCATGCCTTCCACCTGAGCTACGGCTACGGCCTGGTGAATCCGCTGGCGGCAGTCCGGATGGCGGAGGCGTGGGGTGACTTTTACAGCGCTCCTTACACCAGCGCCAACGAAGCCAATGCGAGCGGCGACTACACCGGGTCTTCAGTCAGTATCCCTGACAATTCCAGCACGAATCTCGACGTTGTCGTTTCAAGTGATATCGAAGTCGAAACAGCACTGGTGACCGTTGAACTCAGCCACACCGACAGCGAGGAGCTGCAGCTCAGCCTGGTCACTCCGAACGGCGCTGAGATACCGCTCTTCGATCAAGAGGTGATGTACGACTACTACAACTACGGCTTCTACTACGGCGAAGATGCCTATCCATGGATTGACTCAAACGTTCTAAAATTCTTCGAGACAACCACCACTTGGACCTTCGAAGTCGCGGCTTTGCGTGGCTACGAGAGTGCGGGGACGTGGAAGCTCAAGGCGGGCGAAGTTGACTCAGATGGCACCTCGTCCGGCACCATCAACGATGTCGACATTGCGTTCTTCGGTGCGCCGCTGACGACGGATGACGTTCACACGCTCACGAACGATTTCCCGACGCTGAAGAACGTGGACAGCGGGCGCGACCCCATCAGTGACGCCGATGGCGGGACTGACTGGCTCAACGCCGTTGCCGTTTATAACGACATCACGGTTAATCTGCAGTCCGGAATTTCTGTTGGCGGGACCAGTTGGGCGACCCTGGACGGATCGATCGAAAACATCGCCACCAGCGATGGTGATGACGACATCACGGGTACCGCGGGTGACAACAAGGTTCTTGCCGGCCGTGGCGATGATACGGTCAACGCGCTGGGTGGCGATGATGAGGTCGATGGTCAGGCCGGAAATGACACAATCGTGCATAGCGACGGCGCGAACACCTATATCGGTGGCGATGGTACGGACCAGTTGAGCGCGACATCGCAGACCAGTGGCAGCGTGTCCTGGAGCGTTGATGGCAACAGCCAGCTTGTTATGACCGATGGCAGCTCAAGCAGTATTGTCTCAGATACTATTGAGAGCATCGCCTTCTCGAACGAATCGCTTACCTACGCGGCGGCCTATAGCCTGGCCAATGGGTCCAATGCTGTTCCAGTGTTCACCTCTGGCACGTCGGTCAACTTTGCCGAGAACGGAACCGGGGTGGCGTACACGGCGCAGGCGACGGATGCGGACGCGGATACGTTGACCTATGCCTTGGTCGGTGGCGCGGATCAGAGCGCCTTTACGCTCGATCCCAACAGCGGCGAGCTGAGCTTCAACTCATCACCTGACTACGAAGGCGAAAATTCTGCCGATAGTGACAACGACTACCATGTCGATATCCGGGTCAGTGACGGCAATGGTGGGACAGCGACGCAGAGTGTGACCGTTAGCGTTACTGACGTCAGCGATAACAGTAACAACGCACCGGTGTTCACCTCCGGCACGTCGGTCAACTTTGCCGAGAACGGAACCGGGGTGGCGTACACGGCGCAGGCGACGGATGCAGACGCGGATACGTTGACCTTCGCCCTGGTCGGTGGTGCGGATCAGAGTGCCTTTACGCTCGATCCCAACAGCGGCGAGCTGAGCTTCAACTCATCCCCTGATTTTGAAGGCGAAAATTCTGCCGATAGTGACAACGACTACCATGTCGATATCCGGGTCAGCGACGGCAATACTGGGACAGCGACGCAGAGTGTGACCGTTAGCGTTACTGACGTAGATGACAGCGCTTCAACACAGGTGGTCTACAACGGCGTCACCTATGAGCTGATCCCCACGCTCGCCACCTTCGAAGAGGCTGAAACCGACGCCTACCAACGCGGCGGGTATCTGGCGACCTTGACCGCTGCGGGTGAGGCTGCGGCGGTTGTCAACATGCTGGACACCTACTTCCAGGCCAACCCAAGTGCCTACTACCTGTCCTATGCGGAAGATGGCGGAGACGCAGCTTACGTTTGGGCCGGTGGTGGCGACTTTTTCTCAGAAGGGGATTGGATTTGGTCGAATGGGCAACCATTCTCCGAGACCTATACCAACTGGGGTTCCGGGCATTCCACGCATCCGGGCGAGCCAGACAACTTCGGCAACGCGCAGGATGCTCTTGCCATTGCCCTCGAGCCATGGCCTTGGCAAAGCCCACCTTACATTGGCGATACCGGCGAGTGGAATGACGTCAACCAGCTTAATAGCCTCTACTACGTGGTCGAATACGGCACAGATCAGCAGGTCGAGACGGACGGCGATGTTGATTTGCGGACAATTCCCTGGACGGGTTACGAAATTGAACCATCTGGCTCAAGTTCGATTGTTCTGACGGACTCTCAAGGCAGCGTCATTTCGCCGAGCAATAACCTGATCCATGCCGAAGACGATGGCGACTCTGGTTTTATCGTTTTGGAAGAAAGTGTTGGTCGAGGCAGCGTTCTTTCATACTCGGTTCGTCACTTTGATGGCGGGGGTGAGGAAGCCGGCAAAGCCACTGCCATCGGGACTACTGAGGCGCTTTTGGTGGATTGGGAGGACGACTTCGAGGTTGATCTGAACGGTGATTCAACCATTGGACACACTTACACTGTCGTCGAAAGCAATGGCGATGTCGTGCTGAGCAGCTCGACCTCTGGCGGTTACTCAATCAACCACAGCAGCGGCGGCGAGATCGATCTTGTGGACAGCCGGGGCCGGCTGATCGCCCAGAGCAGCAAATACGACCTGCTGCACGCCGAGGAAAATGCCGGTGGCGGCTACGACGTGCTGGTGAACACGCCTAAGCGCGGGGCCGACAACTATTCCGTGAGGCACTTTGACAGTGCGGGTGAGGAAGTCGGCAAGGCCACGTCCATCGGCACCTCTGAGGCACGTTTGGTGGATTGGGAGGACGACTTCGAGGTCGATCTGAACGGTGATTTAACGATCGGCCACACTTACAATGTCGTCGAAAGCGACGGCGATGTCGTGCTGAGCAGCTCGACATCGGGCGGTTACTCAATCAACCACAGCAGCGGCGGCGAGATCGATCTTGTGGACAGCCGAGGCCGGCTGATCGCCCAAAGCAGCAAATACGACCTGCTGCACGCGGAGGAAAATGTCGGTGGCGGCTACGACGTTCTGGTGAACACACCCAAGCGCGGGGCCGACAACTATTCCGTGAGGCATTTCGATGGCATGGGTGAGGAAGTCAGCAGCGCCACGTCCATAGGCACCTCTGAGGACCGTTTAGTGGAATGGGAAGACGACTTTGAAGTCGATCTGAACGGAAACTCGGTGATTGGATCCAGCTTCACCAGTCCTGCTGATTTGGATGTTATTTAAGGGCAATAACGCGACCTTTAGAGGACCTCATCCAGCGCACCAATAAGCTGGGTGACGTCCTCCGTTCGGGTGTAATGCACAAAGGAAAGCCTCAGGACGCCGTGGTCTGGATCGATCCCAAGGCCTTCCAGGCAACGAACCCCATAGAAATCTCCGCCACCGGCCATAATTCCGCGCTGAGCGAGGGCCGCGGCGAGGTTTGCTGCCGGGAGCGATGAATGCACGGCGACAGTTGGGGCTTTAGCTTCCGCCTGCTTTGGACCAATCAGCCGCACGGAATTGCGGTCGGAGAGATAAT
>JACLAC010017717.1_pt1 | contig 17584 bp, 26 predicted proteins | sample 8027881 | NCBI WGS metagenome assembly JACLAC01 (sample SAMN15725517, study PRJNA655200) | protist metagenome | isolation source: fluorescence activated cell sorting (FACS) single amplified genomes of... | place: Spain: Blaines Bay Microbial Observatory, Mediterranean Sea | collected 2016-01-19
AGCATACATTCCTCCGAGGGTTAATCCGACAACGATGAGCGATAGCTTCAACACAACAGCCGACAAGATGTTCAGCATCTTGAGCTGCCGTCAAAAGCTCAGCTGTCGGAGGTGAAACAGCAGGACGCTCTTGTCCCCTTGCGCTACTTGCTTGCGGACGCAGCGCTCGAAGTTGATCCAAGAGTCTTCATCCTCTGGGTTATTGGCAGGCACTTTTTTACACCTGCCGATGGCTTCAGCCGTGTACTTCCTCGTATCCGCATCCTTGGCAATAGCAGACAGCGGAAGACGCACTGCGCCTCCCGTAGGTATGACGAAGCTCTCCTCTCCTCGCGCAATGCGCGCGCCAACCGACAAATGAATTTTATGCACGTCCAGACTCACTCGCCTTGTGTTCCAGTTGCTCATGTGGAGGATGTCGTTCTTTACATCGCGCATGCCATCCAGCCGGTCCTTGCTGCGTTCTCTACAACTTTTACAGAACCAGCTTGGAGTGCAGCCATCCGGGATGCCGAAGCACAGGTAAAAGGAGAGACAACCCGTACTTAGGTACTTCCAGAGTAGCTTCCAGCTGCGACTGAGCGCCACCCAGTAGAGCTGTCGAATCAGAAAACGCTGCCAACGCAGCGCACCCATTTTTTCGACATCGAAGGAGCCTTCGCCAAACGGGGCCGCGTAAATCGCGGTGTCGAGCCACATTTTACCGCGATGCCATTCGCGCCATAGCGCAGGCATCACGCAGCTCCGTCGCACCCACGATTGCACTCACTTGCGCACGCGGCGCTCGCGTTCGTCGGCATCAGCAACGGTAGTCCAAATGTCTTTTATGGCGGTGACAAATTTAAATCCGGCTACACCGTTTACGTACCGATAGTCACCCCTGGAAACATCGTCTCTGACACTTTCAGCCATCATAGCACACTCCAGCTGCACCTGCTCGCGATCACGCTTTGCCTGCGCGTCGAGTTCTACGTCCCGCGCTATGCGAGCCAGGCTCCGCTTCGCGCGTGCCTCGTCATACCGCTTCTGCATTACCTTGGCTAAAGCCCCTGGCTTCTTCCAGTTACAGCCTGCACCAGCTACATTATGCTAACTAATGCCGTAATAGTCACGCAGATCAATCGTTGTGGTCCGCGGATTAGAGTCACAATCAACTGCTCCCCTTGACTGTAACTCGACTTCACGCGTAGCAGTACCCTGGTGTTCGGCAGAACGCATCGAATCTCTAATCATATTAAGCAAGGCCTTGCCTCAACTGGGACCTCTGATTGGATCTTCAGATTGCTGAGTAGGCACACTCGCCGTGCCACCTAGTGTCACGTGTGGCTCAACTACAACTTCTAATTCGTTCTCTACACCTAGCGATTCTCGTGTTCAGCTAGATCCTACTGTTGATGGAGGCGGCGCTTCAATATCTACATCGACGTTAGCCTCAGTGTCAAATTTGCTACGTAGCCGCAGTGCGCGCGCACCTAAAACGACTTCGCTTACAACCAGGAGTCCACCAAGGACCGACATTTTCATTTCTTTAACGTTCATCTTAAAAGTTTTCTCTTCTAAAGATACTCTACTAGAATGCTCTCACAATAGACTTTTTTCACTTCTTCTTCTTGTTCTTATTGTTATTCTTAAAAAACTTTTACTGGTAGCGACGTCTACATACGTCTCTCTAATCTATATCGCGAACGCGAATCTAATGCTAGTATCTTTCTACGCACACAGTGAACACAAGCATGACTATTTTTCAAGCAAGAATATCGTGACATCAACAAAAGAAGTGGAAGAGTATGCATTGAAGATAGCGATTTGAACGAGAGTAGAAATAGCACAGGATGAAGCAGTGAGTAACGGAAAGGATTTTTATCATGAAACTCAAGCAGTGTAAAGGTTAACAGCAAACTGATCATTGAAGATTCAACTAGCATTTAAGAAATACCGTCTGCACAGCGGTAAAAAACTTTTTTGCCCTCTTAAGACATGCTCCCCCATCAAAATCTTATATGCGTCTTGATCAAATACGCAGAAATGTTATTTGCTCTACGGAAAATTACACTTTCATCTCACCACCTGGATGAAGTGCGGCCGTCTACGCCTCACCATCTGGCGCAAGGATATTCATCGCTTCCTCTATCTTTGCATTCGAGAGCTTCCTTCCTCGCACCACTTCCACGTTGCGAGCATTAGGAGCATCGCCAACGCGAAACTGCACACCCTTCCCTCTCAGATACCCTCAGGCGTATTCTGAAAAGATCTCACACACGTTCACTGGAGTGCCGCCGCGCAGCATCATCGTTACGAACCGCAGCAAGATGATACATCGCATCATCCGCAGCGTCTTGCACTCCTTGTCAAACAGCTGCAGCGCAGGCTCCTTGCGCGGCATCACGCGCTGGAAAGCCTTCCGTTCGCCACCGATCCTTCCGAGTTCGTCCTCGTCGCCAACGTACCGCCCGAAGAACATGTATCCAACACGCACTGCGACCCAGTCGAGGTTGTTCTTCGTTTTGTAGCCATGCGCGTGCATCAAGGTCTACACCAAAACCTCGTCCTTCTACTGAACCGCCACGAACAGCTTACTACATGGAGATGAGTAGATCGGAATCGGGCATCTGCTCGCGGCCGAAAAGGGTGTCGCCTGCACTTTCATCACCCTTCTCTTTGGGCGCAAGCGCGTTGTACGCCTTCTCACCGAAGTACTGCAATACGACCTTCATGCTCTTCGCGTCAAGTGCCTGGCGCAGACTGTACACCTTCTTCCGCTTCTCAGCGTCGAGCGCGGTGTCAGCAGCGTAGTCAACGAATCCAGCACCACCACGTCCACTTGCATTTCATGTACTAACTCATGATGAAACATCGAATAAGTCCTCACACGATCCCCAGTCGATTAACGCGATTCGTCCATCATCAAGCAGCATGATGTTTCCAGGGTGAGGGTCCGTGTGCGCGAGATGAAATTTCACGCGCGACGTTGACCCGAAGTACAGGTACGCGTACGCCCGCAAGATACTCTCTCACACGTTGCTGTAGGGGTTTCAACTATGTCAGATGGCCTTCCCTATCCTACTACCCATGAGGAACTTTCCCATGCCCATCACCACGCTCAGTGCCTTCGGCACCTGCACCTTTCCTTCCATCAACTCGCGTTTCAGGTCTTGCACGCTGCCTTTGTACCCGATCTTCTCCTTGAGGTAGGCCATTTTATCATCTGCCCATTTCTGAAGCGACTTTCCTTTCACAAACTCCATGATCAGAATCCTGCGTGTGCACAAGCCGTTCCGATCAGTTCGCTCTTGGCTTCCGTCTAGTAGTCGCGCGAGCGCGAGCTTCGGTGGAAGAACGTCGTTGAGGAGTGCGAGATCCGGGTGGTCGACGAAGTAGGGTTCGGGAACCACTATCTTCTCGCGCAGTGTTAGTGAGTACATGGAATTCGGATCTTGCTGCTGATGTGCAAGCGAGTCTGTACTCGGCTCCCTATTCACACCTGCTTCATCACCAGTCAGCTGTGTGACACCAGTATCGTCCTCTTTGTTCTCCGAGCAAGGCCAGAGGCATCATTTGATCCGGTCTCGCTTCCGCTGCCTCGGCTATTCCGAAACTACTAGCTCCGTTCCTGAACTGGCGGGAGAAATATTTACCTCAGCAGCACGCACTCGGTAAGGCGATCGCGATCATGAAGACGAAGATCGCATCGGTGAAGGCATAGGCGTGCGTGTCGCTTCAGTGATTTGCTCGTCACCCTCGTCGTCGCTCGTCTCACTCAGCGACCCCAGCCCACCACCGCCAGATCACCGCTCCCTCTCCGCTGCTGCCCAAGCTCACAAAGCGCTACTCGATGCGCTTCAGTCTCCTTCACCATCACCATCCGCTCCGAGTGTTCCCATGTGTCCGAGTCATCAGATGAGTTCAGGATCGACGACCTTTCCATTCCCGATGTCCCAGATCTTTTTATGGGCCATGTCTTGCAACGTCGCCTCCCTCAAGTAGTTGAACTCGCGCTTCCGTCACTGCTTCCCCTTTTTCAGGATGTCTCTATAGACGTCGCCGAACAGGCCTGCGATGAAGATGAGCAGGTCGAAGTCATAGCCGAAGTTAGACTCACTAAGAGGGGTACTGGATCTTGATCACTATCTCTCGCGTAGCCGGAATGGCTCCATTGGCAATTCGGCTCTGGTATTCACTATCTCAGCCTTTGCTTGAGCTCGTGTGACTGACGCACCCTCTGCTTGTTGTTACCACCAATCTCCTGCGAGTTGTTCGGCACAGGAATGCGGCTGATCAGACTCTCGTAGAGAATCTACAGGTTTAGCGTTCAGCCGTGGACTTGCCCGATGCTGGCAGAGCCGATCGGTTCTTCACCAAAGTTCTCGAAGATGCTGTCGAACTCTGCATGCGAGTCACTTGGATCGAGATTCAGCTCACTTGCGATAATTCGTTTCATATCTTTCTAAGGCAAATGCGGGCACTCCTCTTGAAAAACTTTGAAAGCCTCACGGTAGGCCAGCGGAATATGCGGATTGATCGACATTTCCTGTGCAACCTTCAGATAGAACCCACCCATGAGCCGGTACAGATCCCGCATGTAGTTCGCGTATTTCGCATGCAGATCATCGTAGTCAGCGTCATCCTCATCATCGCCGGCATTCTTCTTCTTCTTGCTAGCTGGAGTTTCACCACCATCGTCCATACCGCCCATCAATTCACCAATTGCCTCGTCTGCTTCGTCAGACGTCGAACCTTCTGGTGAACTACTTAGAAGTGCCTCCGCGTCGTCGTTTGACTTCAACGAAGAACTCCTTTCCAAGGCGTCTTCTTCTTTGTACAGATCCGTGAGTGACTTCTTGCGACGGTCCTTAGCGTCCTTCTTCTACAGCTTGCTTTCCTACTGATCTGTAGCTGCTCACCGCCTTCGGCATGCGAAGCACCCTACCAGGCAGCTTAGAAATCGCACTATCCGATAGTCGCGCCACGTCTACTTCTTCGAAGTGCTTGACAGCACGTAGTCATCTAGTCGCTCGCTGTCGTCACCGTACGATGTCTTAGGCTTGAGAGCCCATTTCATCCATCAGTGCGATTCCTTCCGATACTTGTAGTGCATCAATACAGGCATCGCATGATACATGAAGATGAAACATCTGCGTCAGCCTTCGTTCTCGCGCAACACGCGTCGGGCTTTGATGAAACCGACACCTGCTAGAACGCAGAATAGTCCCGTAACAATGAACAGGTCGGTCAGTGCGCGAAGTATAGTGGAAAACAGCCAGATCACCACCGAAGGAATCGAGAACAGCGTATACTTCAGGACAGGGAACACAAGGTAGTTGAACAGCACTGACAGTAGCACGATCGCCGCGTTACATACGGGCATGAATAAATACTGCGCTGTAAACTGCAGCATCCCGCAATGTATTATGACTGATCACGTTCGTTTATGTGGCTAACTACGTATTTACGTGTTGAAAGCAGGTACTGAGGTGGGTCAAATGAAACGAGTCGTAGAAGATTGAGTTGAGTGCTTCCAAAAAACGAGCAAAGAAAAGGGGTGAGACACGAATAGGGAGGGTTGCGCTTCCCACCTCAGGAACTTTTGATCGTCACACGAGAAAATTTCAATCTTGACCTAGTCCTAGACGGGAAAAACAAACCAACATTTGTTTTGACAGCTGGTGTAGCAGTAGCAAAAGGTTGACGAAATACTAGTCAGTAGCAGCCAGAACTCAAAATATCATTTTCATCCTTTATACGTCCACTGAGTGCGCACAATTCTCCACCGAAGTTATTCATCGGTATCATATGCAGCTGTCTCCCGATAAAAATTCAAAATTCAAAACGAACTCTCATCTTACACCCATCTGAACTTCTCCACTCGATGCTATGGATAGAAGCACTAGTACGGTTTACTCAGAAGGCGCCAACAAGGCTTGTCAGCAGTACTTGCACATTGTAACTGCGCAGTCAATAGGAGGCGTCAGTCGCTACACCGACAATTCCTAGACGACGCTCAAAATCAAAACTTTCAAAACGAACTCCCCGATACATCATCTACTTCGACTTCTCTTGCTGCAACGCGTTGCCCTTTTAGCCACGCAGGATAAAGCCTTTCTGCTCAGAGTTGCTCGACTCCACCGTCGTCGTGCTGTTTGGCGCATTAGTAGCAGGGGTGAGTCCTCCTGAGTTATTGAACAGATTCTTTCCACTATCTCCGAAAATGTTCTTAGTGCCGCTGTTGCCCAGTCCAGTCTGGAAGAAGCGATTCGCAGCGGATCCCCGTTGCGCTGCCTCCGCCCTACTCCGCTGTGCGAACACATTGTCGTCGTCGATCACCTGCCGCTGTGCGAACACATTGTCGTCGTCGTCGACGAAGCTTTCATCCAGCTGCGATTCAGCTTCCAGAGCATCCATCGCGCTACCGCCCTTCTCACGATAGTTCCTTTCATCCAGGAAGTTCCTGCTCTTGAACAGCGAGCTGCTGCTACTTGAGTGCGACATGTTTAGCTTGCTCATCATGTGCGTAGACATGTGACTCATCCCTCCTACACCGTGTCCCCCACCCATACCAGCACCGCCGTACTTGTTAACACCACCGCCGAGTCACAGCTCCGCTGCTTCCATCATGCTATCTCTTTGCGACCTACCTGGATTCTCACGCCACGCTTTCTGAGGCGCGTGTAGGTCCTGCGCGTCAACGTTCACGTGCGACATCTGGTTACTACGGCACTGACCCTCGCGCTACCTTCGCAGCAGCCTACTTCCCGTGACCTTTCATTCAATTTCAACCGCCACCCTTGCTGCCGCCCTTCGGATTTACCGACGACCGCGCCTGCGCAGCCGCTGGGTTCCCTATCTGGTTGAGGTGCGGCGGGTGCATGGCGTTCTGCGCCGCCACCATCTCGCTGAAGCTCTGGTTCATGATGCCGCTCATGTCCACGGGGTCCTGGTCATCACTAATCCGCATGCCGCCGCCAGGCAGCGTGTTCGCGTGGGGCGACATCTTCAGTCCAGCGGCCGCACCTCCATGACCATTAGGACCATGACCTCCGACTCCCGACATGACGCTGCTGTTAAGTGCATCGGCCGGGCGCGCACCGCTGTTCGAGAGCATACTTGCATCCAGGTCGGCGGAGGCAGGCAGTGCACTGCCGTTCTGATTGTTCTGCATCATATGTTAATGGTTGAGGTTGTTGAGATCTGGAGTTACGAGGTTGCTACCGGCCCCACTACCACTGCCTCCGCTTGGATGATTCATTCCGAAGATATTGTTCGTGTTCAGCTGCGGCGTACTGCGAGCACCAAACGCCGGCGAGTTGGGCGCACCAACGTTGATGTCCAGCAGACTGCCGCGCTGCTACGCCTGCTGCTGGGCCTGCATCTGCTGCTGCATAAGAGCTCGCTGCTGCTACTGGTTCTGTTCGGAGAAGATGCTGCGCGACGGATCTGCCATACCCACGTGCATCTGCGGGATGCCGATGTTACCGGTCGTGCCACCACTGCCACTGTTTCAGTTGGTATCGTGCTTTGCCTTCTTCTTACTAGGCCGATTGGACCTTCATATTGCGTTGCGCCTGGCTGCGACTCGGTGTTCCGCCGAAGGTGACGCTAACGCCTCCCATGGAACTATCGCTCTCCACACGCTGAAGAACCCGATGGTGATGCACTTCACTACTCGCTTCGCGGCCGCTTGCGAGCCGCCTGCTGTTGCTGCTGCTGCAGTTGTTGCTGCTGCGGCGCTGGAACCTACTGAGGCTACCTCGACGGTGGAGGCGCTTTGGGCTGGGCAGGCGGCTTCGGATTCGGGCGAGGCGCGGCACTGCTGCTCGAGCTGCTGCTACTGCTGCTCATTGCCACAGGAGCCGCCTGCGCTTGCGGCTGCCGCTGCCCTTGTTGTGCGCCGTTGGCCATTCGGTTCTGCCAGCCAGGCGGGAACGGCTTGCGCAGGTTGCTCTGCGAGTGCGAATTTTGCATGTGGTGCGCTGGAGTGCCTCCGAAGTGGCCTTGCGCGAAGTGGCTCCGACCAGGGAACGGGACCGCCATGTTGTTGGCGTTAGCGAACACGCTCTGTGGCATACCGATGCCCAGGCCACTCGGCGGAACGTTGCTGCTGCTGCTGCTACTGCTCGAACCACCAGCTACTGCAGCAGACTCGACGCCGTAATCACCAACCACCGGCGAGCCCGCCGCAGTTCGTTTGACGTACTCTTTTTTCACACTGTTGAGCATGCGAGCGGCTGCATACGAAAACATCTCGCCGAGAGAGTGACTTCGCTTCAACGCTGGACCACTCTAACCGCCCTCCTGCTGACGAGTACGACCGCGCTGTTGCTGTTGCTGCTGCTGCGGTTGTGCTTGCTGTGGCTGTACTGCAACACTCGCCTCGTCCATTGGCTAAGTCTGATCGGCTACCGGCGGTGCTCCTCTTGCTTAGGCCCTTCTCGGACTTAGCCCACCACGAGTGTTAGGCTGATGCGCAACTCACACGCCCCGATGCTGCTGCGGCTGCATCTGATTCTGTTGCACGTGCGCAGGTTGCGAATGAGCGCGCATATTCAGCGCTGCCTGCGAACGATCCCGAAATGCGAATGCTCGGTTGTCGCCAAGCGTTGGTGCGGACGCGATAGGCACGCTGCTACTGGAACTACTAGAGGCGCAAGCACCACTGCTGGAGGCGCGGCCAGTGAGATCAGCAGGCTCGTCGCACGGCTGATCAGCGGTCTTCTTACCCTGGAGTTCGAGTATGTTGACGTATGAAAAATGCTTTTTGTGTGAAGAGTGAGGTGCTACAGGTGGTCGACATACTGGTATAACTCAATGAAACTTCTATTATTCAACGCGAATCTTACTAAGACAGGGGCCAAAAGGCGCCGTTCACAAGGTCAAGACATTCAACCAAGCAATAACTTACCATGAGGCCACCGATGGCCGCGATTCCGGCACCCGCTATACCAGCGATCGAGTTCATATTTGCTCACTTATAATTTTTTTGCTGTTCTATGACTACTACTACTTGGATTGTGTCAGGTGCGGTATGGCATCATTGAAGTATTGTACATGTACGTTGAACAACACACAACTACACGTTCTTCTTTTTCGCTTCCCTATGCCTCACTGCTCTGAGTGACTGATTCCCGTACGACGTGCTCATCATCAACTTATCAAACTCGTACAGTAGCATCAGTCATATACTATATCTGAATCGCCCTCATTTGAGACAATATTTTTTCATCCAGCTCATTTGAACGCGGCTAATAAACGCCGTCTAAGTACTTTGTAGACGGTCGGAAAACTCTAGTTTGACTCACACAGCTCACAAGAAGTTCACATGTTATATTGTAAAAACTCTTACAACTTCCGCGTGTTGTACCTACTCAGCGGGCTATTTGGCGAGCCACCACCTGGCCGGTCATCTGGTGACTCCTCACCACTTCCCTCGCTACCCTCAACGCCACCTCTACCCAATGCAGGCCTTGTCCTGCCCGTCTCACCATCAATCAAATCGTCGATCTCGGCATCCGGATTCCGTGCTGCCTGCTCGTACAAGCCTGGATATTCCTTAGCTGCACTACCTTGTCCTAGTTTTCCAACCGTGTTCTCATCGAGTAGAGCCCCACTGTGCCTTCTTACAGCTTTCATACGTTCTTGAGTGATCGGATCAACACCTGGTTCGCCGTTTACCCGACCGTCGTCATCCAGCATCAAGACCGCGGGCAGCGGGCTCCCAGCCAATTTTGGCGAAGCATTCGGATCTCCATTCGCCTCGCCAAGCCTGTACTTTTCACTCTGTACGAGCGGCACGTACCCTGCTTTCTTCTCCTCCAGGATCTCCAGCTGGCCCTGCTGTAGCATTCCCTTGGTCAATTCCATGTTCTCCGCTTTGTGTTTGCCTTCCACATTCTTGCTGTTTCTCGTACTTTTCGACTTTCTATCCCCGATGTACTTCTTCGGCCGCTTGTGGTGGTGGAAGTAGTGCTGCACGTCGACCGATATCTTCTTCACCGGCTCGATCGCGTATCCCGGATAGCACTGCCTCTGAAATTCGTACATGTACGACCGGTCGGCGATGTGGTTTCAGTACTCCTTCTCGTTCTCAAAAACTTCGAAACAAACGTAGGTTGGTCTTTCGGGGAAGTCGAGGTTGGCGCCCGATAAGAAATTCGGAACGCTGTTCACCTTCATACGTTGGTCAACCTGCTTGAACCAGTCGTAGGCGACGCAGCCAGACCGAGCACGAGTTCCCTTGATCACCTGCGGCAGCAGCCTGAGCTCCATCTCGGATTCGTAGTCCGCAGAGGTAAGCGTGTAGATGCAGATATTCGCGACCATACCACTGTTCCAATGACCCGTAGAAAGTGGATTGTGCGTGCTCAGGTGAAAGTCGAGCACTCTCAGCAGCCTGTTCGACACCATGCTGGGGCTCATCTCCTTAGCGTCTTTTGCGTCCATGAAGAAGTCGTTTTTACCATTCTTCTCATGGTACTTCAGCGCAACGTCTGTCGAGCTGCAGTGGTTGAACCAGACCCACTCTACGTTATCAGTTTCCTTGATCACTTGGTTCGACAGAAGCTTGCTCTTGAACACCTCGCCATCCTTTCCCGAAGCAATGTGCTCCAGGTGCTTGTGAAAGCTCTCGTTGACCTTCTCAGGCGTTGCGCTGTCTGCGACAACGAACTCCTTGAGCATGACAAGTTGGTCTTTCTCGTGTTTGTTCAGATAGCCGTGGTGACCGAGCTCGCTCTTCAGGAAGTTAAGCCCAAAAATTGTTTCATCATCAAATGGCCATTCCCCTGGCGCATTCATCATCTCCCTCTTCAGCTCCATACGCCACTTCTCCAAATCCTGGTCGTAGTGATCAAAAAGTGTCTCGTCGTTGCACCTCGCTTCTACCACAGTAAGCGCGATGTTCCCGCCTGGCTTGCAGCTCTTAAGAAGTGCCTTCGTGTGCGCCTGCGTGAAGTGATAGTTCAGCGCGTCAGGATTATTGAACACCTCCACGCAAACGTAGATGTTCTTGGCGCCGGTGTTGTTGACATCGACGTCCTTGAACCAGTCATAGGCTGCGCAACCCGTTTCTTGCCTGGTCAACTCAGTCATCTTTGGGATCACCTTGGTCTCGAAGTCGAGCTTGAAGTCATCGTGAAGCACGTTATAGATGCTGTAGATGACAACCGACTCGTTTCCCTTATGCCGTACGGTGCGCCAGTTTCCTGTGACAACTGGCGACTTCACGTGATCAACATCGATGGGCTCGAGAACGAATTCCATCGCCATATCGAGTTCACTCGCCTTGTCAACACTTTCGTAGTCGTCGTCGCCTCGACCGGTCTGCACGACAATAGTCTTAATGATTTTTACCTGGTGCTTGCGAGGCGCCATATCAATTTTCTTGGTAGCTTCTTTGAACTGCTCCGTGAGTTTGAGGCCTTGGAAACTCTTATAGCTAGGCTCGTCCTTGAACAGCTGCCACTGAACGACACCAAATCCCTTGCCTTCGCTTTCGAGTGCTCACTTCGTGCCATTTTCACCGCTGTTGATGTAGTTGTTGATTGCGTCATCGATTCCGCCACCCTTGGGGTTGAGCTCCATGAAAGATTCCATCGTGGTCATCTTGTTCTACAGCGTCGGTTCCTTCAACAGGTTCACCTTGTTGTCATACAGCACCTCAAGCATTTTCTCTTGCTTCGACCTGATCTCGTCCGCAAACTTTTTATCGGCGGCATAAGCCTTGCGTTCCCTATACTTGACCTTCTTCTTGTCCGTCCTGACACCGTCGCGAGCAGCTTTAGCCTCTGCACGCGTGGTTTTGCGAGTAGTCTGACGAGTGTCTCTTTGCTCACGTAGCTCGTCAGTGATAGAGTCTTCGCCTAGTCACTCCCACTCCCTGTCGCTCGTAGCGTCTTCTTCCGTTTCCTAGGCAACGATTTTCGCGTCTTCGGCTACCAGCTCGTCGTCATCAGAAATACCTTCGAGAGCGTCATCATCTATGCCCATCTCTTCTTCCTACGCTTTTTCCTCGTTAGCATTCTTGGCAAAGTCGTCGCGTAGCTGCACGTAATTTGAAACGTCCCACACTTTCAAGCAGTACAGCGAGTCGTGGCTGATGTTCTTCTCTGCCACAATGGTGTTGACCAGGTGGATCGGAAACTTTTGTTTGTCCTGGCTCCTGTCATTTTCATCCTACGGAGTGCGTGCTGCGAAGCCGTGTATGAAGCGGTGATCACCTTCCCGCCACTTCGGGCTCACTTGTCACTGAAAGGACATTGTCTGAGTCAGACCTTCGTGTTTAGTCACCTGCTACTGGTCTGCAAAGATTTCGAAGGTAACGAATATCAGCGGGTCGTTACGGTCCTGAAAGACCTCGAAGCACATCGCGATTTCCCTGCTTGCCTCCAAGTACTTAGGCAAGACTGACTCCATAAACTTTTCCACGAACGCCTCATCTCTGACTTCGTAGATCCGGTACCTAATAACCGCGTTCTGCGAGAGCGCTACCATCTGCTGCGTTTGCTTAGTGGTTGTCGCTACTCACGAGTCCACATCAATCTCATTGTCACCTCAAGCTGCGACCACTTTGCTTGGTTGCACAAACTTGCCGGCATCGTCATAGTATCCATCACCATCTTCCGCCGCCTTCTTCAGACTTTCCATGTCTTCGACTGCCGTGATCTCGAATTTGCCACCTGCAGTCTCGCCCTTCGTCCGTGACTGCCCAGGCTGCTTCCTCTTCTCTCTATCAGTTTGAGCAGCAGCGACTGCGTTGTTTACGGCCGTCAATCAGTTCAGGTAGCGCGGGATATTGCAGTCGACGATCTTCAAGTCAAGCTCTTCGAACGTGGAATTCACAAGGTAGTCCTTGTGTAACTTGTCGAAGAACTCGTTCGCCACACTACCGTCACTCAGAGCATGTCTATCGACGTAGTGCTGCCAGAACACACTCCGGTACGGGTGCTCTACATCATGAAAGACGTCCATTCAAACAGCTCGACCCAGCTTCACATCTTTCTTGCGAGTCTCGTACTCCAAATTCTTCAGCGCTTTCTTCGCATCCAGCCTTCTCACAGGATCGGTAGTCAACTCCGCGTACCTCAGCGTGATCGCGTGATCGTTCTGCTTTCAGCCCATGATGTCTTCCGCACTGCTCTTCGCACACTCGATCTTCCGCACTTTGGGCACCGCTCACTCTTCGATCTCCCTTCCCATCTTTCCAACCAGGGCGCGACCCCGACTCACGTACTCCATCAAGTAACGATACGGCTCGGAAATCAGATACGACTCGTACGTGTCAGAGTTCATGAAGATTTCCTGGCAGATGTACTGGCGCGGCTGGTCGACCGACGCAAACCAGTTGTACGTAATGCAACCCTTCAGCTTTCGCACATCCTTGCACACGTCGGGCAGTATCGTGAACTCCCACTCGTCGAGCAGCTCAGGGTGCAGCCGCGGATTCATCTCAAACACCACGAAGTTGCAAATCGTGTCCAGCGACATTCTGTTCATCTGCTGCACTTCGGCCATAGCACTGTTCTTGCGCGCGGTCGCTTCTGCGGCTGCGCTCTTTCTGCTCTCAGCCGTCTCCTCTTCGGTGTATCCCGACTCGAGCTCACTAGAGAATTTTCCGCTCTGCGGCGCGCGTACTCGCCTTCGACCCGGGAACGCCGCCTTCGAGCGCCGAAGCCAATATTTCATCTTCAATCAGTTTCCGCGCGCGCTCCCTATCCGAGTCGTGGAAAAACAGCGGACTCTTGTCGATGTTCATGTCCACCGCCCGCAGGTTCCACTCTTCCAGTACCTGCATGTCGTTTTTCATCTTCTCTTGGAAATCGGTGTAGATCGGGTTCTTGAGGTACCCATCCTGACTCATCTTATCCTGAAAGTGCGCGAACTCAATGAGATTGGTCATGTTTCCCGGCACTTCGAACGCTGAGTACGCGATCGTCTTTTTGGGCATGGTCGCCATCAAGATCTCCCTGTCCTGTCACTTCTCGACCTCGCTCTCAAGCGCTCACTCGAAGTTAGCTTCATCCATATGAAGTCACATCTGCTGCTGCTTCCACTCACGAAACACCTGCGCACGGTGCTCGGTAGCTAGAACCTTCAGCGTGATGACATGCAGCGAGTGACTCGCACCCTTGAAGGCTTCAAGCACACGCATCTTGAGGAATCCAGACGATGAGCACACGTTGAGCAGCTGCCTGGTGTGCGGTTGCGTGAAATGCTTCTGGACTGCTTCCCGGTTGGCAAAGATCTCAAGGCAGATGAACTTTCCCCCCTGTTTGGTGTCGCGATACCAGTTGTAAACAAGGCAATCGGCTTCTTTCCTTGTACCTTCAATCGCCTCCGGGATGATGGTCTTTTCGAACTGTTCATAGTTCCCCCCATCTTCGTCAGCGACGAGTTCATAGATCGCAATCCCCACAACCATCCGTCGAGTGAACTTTCCAGTCATCAGTGGGTTTTTGGCATTCAACTCTTGTTGCCGTCAGAGGATCGCGGCGTTCGGTCCTCCTAGCGAAGTGTCCGAAGGTCCTGACTCCGTGGCCCCTCAAACGCCCTCGCCTCCACCAGGTAGCCGCAACTCTTTCATCTCGATCACCTCAGACAGCTTCATCTTACCCTGCGTTTTATTCACAAGCATCTTGTAGTACGGGTTGTCGAAATGCTGCTTGTACGCTTCGTAACTCGAGTACGACTCCCAGATGAACAGCTTCTCCATAAAATTTCGCGCATCATCGAAGATCTCGTAGTGCAGCGTCTCGTTCGCTTCGTCATCTAGCATATCCTCGTTAGCTTTCGCAAGCTCCGTTGGTGCACTCTCCCCAAATCACGCGTTGTAAAGATCAAAAGCACCGCCTTTTAAAATACCCATGTCCTTTCGCTCCTCTTTCTTCTTCTACATCTCCATCGCTTTCTCTCACGTCACCCGTCTTTTCTCACCCGTCGCTTCGTCAGTGATTTCGACTTTGTCGAGAATCAGCTGTCTATAGTCTTCACAGGCAGCCAGCACTGCCTCACGCTCACCTCGCTTGACCGCGAGCACGTTCAACACTGTGAGTGTCTCGTCTTTCTTCGCACGGATGTTCTCGTTGCACAACCACGCCGTCTCCGCCTTCATGTTCAACTCGATGATCTTCATGCGCAAGCCACCCGTAGGACCCGTCATGTGCAGCAGCTTTTTCATGTACAGCGTGTTCACATGGTACTTCGCAGCCGCCGCGGACACAAACACTTCTACCACAACAAAGATGCTCGGCTTGTTCAAGTCCTGGAAGATTTCGTACGCCAAACAACCGGTTTCGCGTCTGCTCTCCTTCGCAACCTGGTGCAGCAGTGTGAATTCTATGTAGTCCTTCTGCGCATCGTCGATGATCTCGTACGCAGTAATCGCCGCCTTCACATTCGCTCTGCTCCCCCACAAACCGGTGTACAGCGGGTTTTTGCTCGCCAGATTATCCACATCGTATCACCGCAGTTCGTAAAAGTCCTTAGCACCACCCGCTCGCAGTTCCTGCGCCTGCTGTTGTTCGCTTTTATCTTGCATAAACGCCTACAAGCTACTTTTCTAGTCCATCACAAAGGGCGTCGGCGCCTCGCTCCATAACTGCTGCTGCTCGACAGTCTGCCTGATAAATTCGTTCTGAAAGTTTTCTTTGTGCTGCTCGTACGCTCACTGATTGATGTGGTGTTCGAACATAAACATCGAGTTCGGGTCCTACGCTTCCTCCAACAAGCTAAGGTTCAACAAGCGTACAGCACCCGGAATATTCTCGGGCTTCGCGTTACTAGCCAACTCGCTCTTCCCAAAGGCGATACCTCTCAGTGTTTTCTCTGAGTTTCTCCTCCTCCTCTTGCTTCTCTTCATCGACCTTTCCTAGCGGACCAACCGTTACGTTCGTCGCCGTTGTAGGCTTCTTTAAAACCACGTCTCAGGCCTGGTTGTTGATGGTGGCGACTTCGTAGTTCCGATAGGCTTCAAGCGCTTTCTGCTTGTAAGATTGACTTGCGTGCATATTGCGCATAATGTACACGTGCTCCTCGGTGGCGCTGAAGTAGGAGTGGAGCGCCTGTCCGCCTTCCATTTTTTTGTGAATCCGCAACGGCCCGCCGTACTTCGCGAACTCCCGCAGCTTCTTACCCGCCACACTTCTGTTGTACAGCAGGAACTCGCACCGTTTGTTCGCGTAGACCTCTACACATACGTACAGGCCATCTTTGTGCTTGTCTTTGAACCAATCAAAAACAAGCACACCGGGTGCGCTCCTGGCATCCTAGCTGGCCTCCTCGATCAGTATCTCTTCGAAGTCCTACTGAAAGTCGTTGCGCTTGTCGATGATCTCGTAAGTGCGGAAGATAACGACCGTGTCCTTCGTCCACGCGCCGGACGCCACCGGGTTTCTGCCCGTGAAGTTCGTGTTCCCCACCTTGACTTCGTACTCGATAGACACGTCTACCGTGCCCTGCACGTTCGTCTTATTTTTTTCGTTACCGTACAGCCCAAACAGGTTCGTGTAGATGTACTTGTGCGAGGTGGACAGCTTTTGCGCCTCATAAGCTGCCTTGTCAGCATAGTGCTCGTACATGATGAAGCTGTTCGAGTCCTAGGCGTCCTGGAAGACCATATGCCCGAGTATACTGCCTTGCTCCTCACTACTGCAGGATCGCGTACGCCTCCTGCAGCGTCGCCTTCATCTTCTGCATCTACTTGCCGATCTTCAGCTAGCGCAGGACCTCCTTGTTTCCACCCTCCACCGCCTTGCTGTCGTCGACGCCTAGAGCCGTCATTTCAGCGTCTGTCAGCTTGATCGCTGAATCTAAGAAGCCGTCGTCTATCCTCAACGTGAACTTCTTCACCACCGCCACATGATTGGCGGCGTTGTCAGGCGCATACATGGTATCCTTCAGCGATTTACCGACTGCCTCGATCGCCTTCATCTTCAGATGGCCCTCCTTTGCCGCCATATCCAGAAGTTTGCGCGTATATCTCTGCCCAAAGTGCTCATGCAGCGCCTCCGCGTTCTCGTAGATTTCGGTGCAGACGTAGACCTTATCGTTGTTCAGGTCCCTGTACCAGTCGTACGCGAGACATCCCTTCTCCTGCCGACTCAACTCCGTCACCTGCGGAATTGTGTCGCGCTCGAACTGCGTTGCGAACGCACCGGGTTTTAGATCGACGCTTCCGCGCATAACCTTCTTGTTGTACTCCTCGTTGCTCAGCTCGTTTGTTCAGTCGGAGTTGGCCTTGTTACTACATCACTTCTCCTTTTTCTGTTATCTCGTAGATAGCGATCACAACCACCGTCTCGCTCGTGAACTGCTGCGTGGCCAGCGGGTTGCTCTTCGCCTTGCCGTTATCGTCTGTCTTTGTCTCGTTCACTCGGTCGATGATCTTGAGCTCGTGCTGTTGGACCACTTGCACGTCGTCGCCACACCGTCATATGAACTCCTTCTGAGGTGTGCAATCGTTGAAATTCTTGAGACTTATCGCGTCGTCGTAGTGCTCGTACAGAATTATGCGACTCGATGGCATGTACCTATCCGTCAATGCGATATTCGCCTTTGTCTTAGAAGCCAACGCAGCCATGTCGATATCTCCATCCAT